>JACCEB010191865.1_pt1 | contig 13312 bp, 15 predicted proteins | sample 7454761 | NCBI WGS metagenome assembly JACCEB01 (sample SAMN15323454, study PRJNA562643) | freshwater metagenome | isolation source: river surface water | place: USA:Blue River Watershed | collected 2017-08-18 | reverse complement strand
TTTATCAGGACATCCATTAAATGTTCTTAATCGTATTGTACAAAGTGTGGATAACGAGAATCTTATAATATTTTGTTCGATTGCGTCGAGTCGTAAGTTAACAGAATATCTTCAATGGAAAACATCTGTATCTGTATCTGGATCTGGATCATCATCATCATCTACATCATCATCTACATCCGCATCTGTATCTGAGTTTGTGTCTGAATCAAAAAAATACGAATTAGTGTACATACCAAATCATATAACACAGTACGATATATTACATAATCATGAGACAATTAATGTATTGGAAAAGAATACGGAATCATTTATTGAGTGGACAAAAGGTTTATATGTAGTTAATCCGAACAAGAAGAAGACAATTTTATTTTGTGTGGAAAATAATAATGTATTAGATGAGACACCGTATAAAATGATAATAAATATGTATAAAGAAGTGGAAGTATGTTTGTATATTACTTTATAAAATTAAATTGTTAATAAAAGAAGTTCATCGTACAAATTCGTACGTGTATATCTTGCGATTTTAAAAAGATTTTGAATACATTCGAATATAATATTTTTTTCTTTATTGGATAATTGTGTCCAACACGAACGTAATTCAGTGAGAAGTGTAAAATCAATTTCATTAAATTGTAAGAATGGGTCAGTAAAAACATTCATATCTTGTTGTTCTAAGATACGAATATATAGGGTATCATTCACTTTTTCAATATGATTCCATAAAAAAAGATGTTGATTTCCTGTTTCAATTTCATGTTCAATAAATTGTTGGAACCGTTGAAAATTAGAATTCATTGTTAACGAAAAAAGATCTTTCGTAATCTTAAGAATACGTTTGTTATATTCGTTGATTACGTTTGTTATATTTGATGTCATTTTTTATTATTTTTTTTGAATGTTTTTTTTTAATTAGAATTTCAAAAAAAAAATATCGTTTAGAAATATAAAAGAAAAAAATTAAATTTTTAGACATGCCAGCAAGTCATAATTTTGGTAAAAGTAAAAGAAAAAGTCATCATAAACGTAGATCAAGTGGTAAGCGTTCCGCATTACACTTAGCATCACGTAATCTTTCAAGTAGATTAAATAGTCATTTTGGTGCTATGGGACATGGTAATTCTGATAATCTACAACAAATGATGGGTTCATATGCTCGTTTTGGTTCACATGGTCATTCTGATTCAATGGGACCATACGCACGTTTTGGTTCAATGGGACACGGTAATTCTGGTAATTTAGAACAAATGATGGGACCATTCGCACGTTTTGGTTCAATGGGACATGGTAATTCATCAACTTTACAAGAAATGATGGGACCATTTGCTCGTTTTGGTAATGCTGATGAAGAAGATGTTTCATCTCTTGGTGCAACCACTATGGATTTATTATTCGGTCGTTCAAAGAAATCGAAATTTGGATCAACCATGGATCGTGAGGAAGCACATGAATTATTCGGTTTAGAATTCGGACGTAAACGTAAGTCATCAAAGAAGACTAAGCACGCAAAACGTGCATCCTTCGGACGTAGACGTAAGTCATCAAAGAAGACTAAGAGATCTTCACACAAGAAGCGTGCATCTTTCGGACGTAGACGTAGATCATCTAAAAAGGTCAAGAGATCATCCTTCGGAAACACTGTGTTAGATCAGATTGAAAACAAGTTCGGACGTAAACGTAAGTCTTCTAAGAAGACTAAGCGTGCATCTTTCGGACGTAAACGTAGACCTTCACGTAAGACTAAGAGATCATCAAAGAAGCGTGCATCTTTCGGACGTAAACGTAGATCATCTCACAAAAAGAATTAAATACACACGAATTCAACTAAAGTAAAACCACATGTCATATATGTTTTTGTATGATGAAACCAAGGACCTCTTGTCATAACAACAGCAAATCCTTGTTGTTCATTTTCTATTTGTTCTTCTTTTAAAAGTTCGTATTCATAAGAATGACACCGAAACCATTTCGTAAAATCATTTATACGTAATGATAATTTATTTTTATCATAAAATTGTTCAATTTTGGCATGTGTTACGATCATATTTTCGTAAATAGGTTTTAAAATATTTTGATACCATTGTTCAATAAAATAATCGACACTGGTACCAATCAATTCATAATGTGAATATCCACACCTTTGTATTTTACAAGGTCCGATAACAATATGTACTCCTTCATATTTCGTACGTGGATTTGAATATAATCTTACAAGTAAACCTTCTTGTATCCGACTTATTTTACCAGTTTGAATATGTTTTTTTTCAATTTCATGTGCACATATATGTTGTGTTGCGATTTTCATGATGTGTATCTTTTTTTATATTTTTGCTGTAGAAAGAAAACATACATTTCCAGACGTGTTTTTGTTTTGTTTTTTTTTATGAATCTTTATATATTTCATTGAATCGATTATTTTGGAATAATGGATTTTGTGCTCCAAGAAAATTTGGATCGGGACGTTCAATTCTTTTTTCTTCTTGTGTCATGATTGGCACATCAATTTCTGAAGGTTTTTGTAAGAAACCACGTTCGACTGATCTTTGATAAAATTGTTGTATACTCGGTTCTGTATCATTAAAATTTTTATATAATACATCATACCATCCTTTATTAATTTTTGTAATAGCATCATATAAATCAATATATTCTTCTGTTGGTGTATCGAGTGTATACGAAAGATAATCGATCGAAATATTTTGATACTCCACCGAATTTAATTTTTTTCCTATTTTTGTTTCAACTTTTGTACGAATGAAATCAATATTTTTTTCAGACAAAATAATTGTATAAATTTCAGGATCACTCATACGAAAACGATCGAGATTTTTACGAAAGAATTGTGTAGTATTCATGTTTATTTTTCTTTATTTTATATTTGGACAGAGGAAAAAAAATATTTGTATTAAAAACGTTTTTGACATTTAAAAAATAAAAAAAACATGTCTTTGCATAATTTTGTTTATTCAAACCTTCGGAATGTTTATCAAACAAGAAAAGATGAAATAATAAAAAAACAAGAAGAAGAAAATCATGAAATACGTACGAAATTGTACGAACTACAAACACAATTATCTTTTGCACAACAACATTGTCCAAATAGAATGATCAGAATACAAGAAATGATACAAGAGTGTCAACAACAATTAAAACAAGATCGTTTACAAATTTTCGAACAAAATTGTATGGTATATCTTGAAAAAGTGAATAATCAAAATATGACACTTTATGATATTGAACGTTTTTATGAAACAATGGGTATTATATATCGTCCAAATAATTATTTAAATGCAACAAAACATGAAAATGGAAACGGAAATGGAAATGGGAATGGATATGGAAATGGATCACACGATAATGTATACATATGTTCAACATGTGATGTTCAAAGGTATTTTGATGAATATGAAGCATACTGTATATGTCCAAATTGTGGAAATTCAGTAGCAAATCAACGTGATTCGCACGAAACAGAAGAAAATTTACAACATACAATTCAATTTGAATATGATCGTATGAATCACTTACGTGAATATTTAAATCAAATAATAAAAGCAGAAGAAAATGTATCAACAATACCAAAACATATTATACGTGGTATCAAACGTTTAATTTTACGTGAAAATATAAAAAATCGTGCAATGATTACACCTCGTAGAATTAAAGATTGGTTAAAACGTGATTTAAAAATGCCAAAATATTCTGAAAAAGTATATTCAATTTTATATGCTGTATGTAAGATTCGTCCTCCGAAAATTACAAAACATGTTGAAACAAAATTTTATGAAATGTTTGATAAAATTCAAAAACCTTTTGCAAAACACGTACCTGCTGGACGTGTACATTTTTTTAATTATGGACATTTATTACGTAAATTTTCAGAATTATTAGATCAAAGACATTTATTAAGTGTTTTTCCGAGTTTAAAAGGTACAGATCGTATACATTTTCAAGATGAAATATGGAAAAAGTGTTGTCAAGATTGTGGATGGAAATACATCCCCAGTGTTTAAAAAAATGTTTTTTTTTGATTTAAATTTTTTTAAGAAAATGATAAGAAACAAAAAAATGGAACAACAAAAACGTGGACCAAAAATTACTACCGATAATTATGTCGAAACTCCTGAGATGATTCAAGAAGCAGAAGTACTCGCACGTGAACAAATAAAAGTAACGAATATACCTGAAATTAATCTTTCACAAGAAGAATTAGTTTCTTATGGTATAAATCCGGAAACAGATTCACAAGAACCACTTACACATGCTGTTGTAAGTTTTTTAACACCTGCTTTTGGACATACATGTACAGGTGGTACATTAGGGTTAAAAATATATTCTGCACATACAACAGAAAAAGATGCTGTTGAATTCGCAGGTAGATTAAAAGAGTATCATACGGAATTATATGGTAAACCTATTTATTCTATATTAGTAATGGAAATGGGAAAACTTGTTACAATACCAACAAATCGTGATGAATTAAATCGTTTATGGAAAGATAAACAAGCAGCTGATGAACATTTAAATCAAATGATATCAGACTATCGTATACAACAACAAAAATCACAAATACTCTTTGATAAACGTAAGGAAACACTTATGAACTCTGCAAAAGAATTCTCCGCACTCGAACGTGCAAGACAATTACGTCTTGAAAATGGGAATGTGGATACAGATGAAAATGGGGATAAAACATCCAATTAAACATTTAAATGTATTAAAGTACATCCATTCCCGAACGTTTTCGAAAGATACCCTAAAGGAGACATCTGAAGATTTTTTACTTGTAAAACTGTAATACCACCTTCTTGTTTAAATTCTTGTTGTTGTTGTGTATTAGATATATTTATAATATATTGTATACCCGATTCTTTTAACCATTTATAAAAATGTTCGTATCCGTTCGAATCCAAACGAAAACTTGTCATATACCCTGATTTTTCAAAATAAACATGTCCGATATCATTTGAAGCATAAAAAATAATAGAACATTTTGGTTGATACACCATTTTACATTGTTGGAATACTTTTGGAATAAAATTTGTTTCAGCATGTGATAAGATACAATATTTTATTTCATCCATATTCGTTAAATGTGATATTTCAATTTCTACATTCATATCCTGACGTATACGTTCAATACATGTTTGTGCTTGTAAAATTTTTTGATCGGAAGGATTTTTAAAGTATATCTCACGTAATTCACCTGTTGATATCAAACGAAATCGACGGGTATTTATTTCACAATTATTACATTCTTGAATGTCTTTGATCGATTTACGTAAGTTTTCTTCAAAACAATTCATTTTTTTTTCGTGGGGTGACATAACATACATTTATTATATCTCTACTTTTAAAAAGTTTTTGTTAATCAATTTTTATTTTTAAAATATAAATTTCCGACCTTCCTGTTTGAGTAAATATGTAATCATTCTTTTCTCCCATGATATAATAATTTAATAAACCTTTACGTGATGGAACACATCCATATTTCCATTTATTATCATCTGTAGACCTATAGTTGTAATACAAATTTCCTTTAAAACATCTTTCTGGTAACACTTCTGATAACTCCTGTAATGTTTCTTTCGAAATCGTATGAATACATTTACATTCTAAAGTGTTGATAAATACTTTATGATACATTTCATTTTGATAATATATATGCGATATAACTGTATTATCAAAAAAATCAACATATCTTGATAAAGGAATTTCGTAGAACATATTCCCATCACGATCGTAAAAACAAACTGTATGATTCGTGTATATTATTTTTGTATTGTTATAATATTCTTCGTAATCATACACGATTGTATTGTCTGGATATACATGCATTATTTTTTTTGATGTATCATCATCAACAACCGACATGGTGTCAAGATCAAAATAAGAATGATCGGATAATAACACTTTGTTATAACTACACATATAAAAACGTCCAAGATTGTTTGTTGTTGTATGGTAACGAAATACTTCAGATAACGAAATATCCGTACGAGCACGTACAATTCTTGGAATTTCTGTTTGTATATTCACAAGGATATCATATGTTTTTCCTGCAACAACACTTTCAATTTCTATTTTATTGTTGTTTGAATCAAACAATTGTATTTCATGGTACCATTTTAAACGAAGATCATTTTTGATGTATTCAATATTTATATTTTCAATAGAATATTCACGTTCTTCTCCTGTAATAAAACGAACACGAAACATTTTTTTTAATTAAATTAAAATATTCTGATCAAAGGTAATTTTTGTTTTTGTTATTTTTTCTTGCATTTGACCCCCGCCCCAATCAAGAAAAACATAAGAATTCTCAGGATTTTCAATAGAATCAACAGGGCTTGTATGTATATCAATTAATTTCCGATGAGGAACAATGTATTTGATATTTTCATTGAGTGCAAATGTATATATCCTTTTACAAGACTCCGCAGCATTTTCAGTAAGACAATTATTTTCATTTGTTAGAATACATCCGTTTTCGATAGAATAACCATGTGCTCCAAAATCTACAATGTATTGTATATTTTCTCTCTGGACCCATGTACAAAAACGTTCGAATTCTTGTGTATTCTTCATATTTTTTGCACCGAATTGAAAGAATTCGTATACATGATCATCATCATCATGATCATGATCATCACCACCGCATTTATAACACATTACTTGACATGTTGTTGTACCTGATTGTATAAAAAGGATATTTTCATGGGGTATTTGTTGTTGATCTTGAAAAAGTAAAGGAATTTTTTCTGTGAAAAAAGTATGATCATTCAACATTGTTTTAAATCCGTAGTATACTTCATCCGAGTTCGAAAGATATTCGACAGAAAAATCATGTAGTTCATGTGTTTCTTTTATTTTTTGTGCGGTGTTTCTTATTTCTGTAAAGATCGGATGATTTCCGTTCGTATCATAATAAAGAGCACGTAAAGGTCCTGTTGTATACACACGAAAACTTTTTTTATCTTGATTTTTCAAAACAAATTGTGTAAAAAGATCTTCCATTTTTTTTTGTTTACCCTAATTTTAATTGGTTTTTATAAATAATTAACAAAAAGTAAATGTTATTATTTTTTTTAATATGACAAAATATAAATCCGATTTCCTTTTAATGTAACAACAAATTGATCATCAAAAGTACAAAGTTTTAATAAATAATATTTATCAATTCTTGCAAGATTTTTAACAATTCTAAATTGATCATCTTCAAACACGAGAAATTCTGTATTTATTTTCGGACGAAATATGGATGTTTTTGTACGAATATCGATCATTTCTCCAGAAAAATCTTTATAAATAAAATTTTCATCAAAAAAACGAAATTGTGAAGGATGTTGTGGTTCTATTCTAATTCTTGATATTAAACACATTTTTGTCGGATCAAATATGTATATATTGTTTTCATGCCGAACAAGAAAACGATTTCGATAGAAATCTGTACTTAGTCCATCAGAAGGTTGTACATCTTTAATTGTAAGAATACGTTCATTTAAACAATTATAAACATGTATTTTTTTGTTTGTTCTTGCAACAAATAAATCATGATATGCGGAGTGTATAAACATATTTTGATTTTGAAGTAAGCAGTTTTTTTTATTTGAAAAAACATGTATAATATCTGTTGAAATTTCTTGTTGATTCCATATTTGTCGTTCGGGTTCGTATGTAAAATAAAAATTCGTTGGTTCACAAAAGAATATAAATGAATAATTTAAATCAGTAACACGAGCATGTGAAAATGTATGATATCCAATATCAAATGTTTGTTTTTCATGTAATTGTATGTATTGGTTCATTTTTTACACTTTTTTTTGTTATATACATCATATAAAAAAGAAAAAGAAAACCATTGTCAAAAAAAATGTCTTTAACAGGGAAATATTTAGAACTTTATGAATTTGTTGTACGTACGCATGTAAACAATGGAATTGTAAATGGTGATGAAAAATATGCAGAATTATTTCCAAAATTTACAATGTTAGCATTATCTCCTGATTTTCGTTCGCATTTAGCACGTGAAATAATTTATGCAAAACAATTACAAGAAACAGGTGTCGAAACACCGGAAGAAACATTGAATCGTACAGCAGACATTGGACGTTTATTAGCTGAAACATATTTATACCAAAGAACACCCGAATTACGTCCGAGTGACCATGAATTCGAAGAAGCTCGTCAGAAAGTTCGTAATTTTCAGAACGAAGAAAAATAAAAAAAAAATCTCTTCTGTTTTGTAAAAAAAAGAAATTAAATTAAAATGGCAATTGAAAATAGTGAAATCGTTCTTTATGTAATTAGTATTATCTTATTTGTTGTAGGACACTATGGAAATAGATTCTACCAAAAGATTGGAAATCAACACCGTGCTGAATTTTCACACCTTGTTGGATATGGTATAGGTCTTGCCCCCTTTATGTTACTTATTGGACGTCAATTACTTGAACTAATGAATTCTTCAAGTGTTACTTCAAAAATCGGTCCTAACCGTGGATTATACATCTTATTTGCTCTTTTCTCTGTTATTGGTATTGCTTATTGTAGTATGATAATTAATGATGTTGATTCAAATGCATCTGTTGAAGATGGTGAAACTGCAAAGATTCTTGCATCTGTATCTTTAGTTATTCTTTTGATTTTCTTCATTATTAATGCTGTATACATCTACAAACCTACTGATAAAACTTATGATTACCAACAATTAATAGCAAATGCACGTTCAGCATTCCCAACAAAAGCTGCTGCTTATGGTAACATGCATATGCGTGGGGGTCCTGCATTATTTGGTTTCGGACATTAATAGAACGCGTACGAAACATGTATGAAAAAATAAAAAAAATATATTTAAAAAAAAAATATGGCACAAACAAACTTTCGTCCAAGTATTTCTGTACGTGATGTTCCAATGATTCAAACAGGTCCTGGATCAGCATCCTTACAATTTGATTCACGTGTGTTAGCAAATTTACCAAAAGTTGCTATCATATGCCCAACAGGTAATCGTGGTCATTTATGGCCACTTATGAAACATAATATGTTAAAACAAAGTTATCCACATCATTTAATGCATTGGGTTATTGTAGATGATGGTGCAGCTGATCCAATACTTGATGAAAAAATTAATGACTTTGCAAAAACATGGCCAGGTACTGTCAAACTCGAACGTTTAACATTACCACAACGTTTAATACTTGGTAGAAAACGTAATTTAATGTGTGAACTTGGTTTTGCTATTCCTGATGTTGACATTGTTGTACATATGGATGATGATGATCTTTATCATCGTGAATCTGTAAAAGTACGTGTTGCATTGTTAGAAATGTATAGATCAGAAGGAATTGAATGTGTTGGTTGTACACAAGTTAATTGTTATGATGTTGTTACAGATACTGCATTTAATGCATTTGATCCATGTCATGCTGGTAAACCATCTGGTTTTTCTGAATCAACAACTGCATACACACGTGCATTTTGGGAAGAACGTAAATGGCCAGATGAAGCACGTAATGCAGAAGGACATCATTTTATGTTGGGTCGTTGGAATAAAGCAATGAATATACCATCCAATTTTGTAATTTGTCAGTTAACACACGATAATAATACGATTGTCCGAAGAACATACGCACAGAATGAAACTGTCGGACCCGATGGAAAAAAATTAAGTTATCGTGAAACAAATATGGATCCTGAAGAAAAACAAACTGTTGATGAAGTACATGAAGCAATTCTAATGAGAAATCCAAATGAACGTCTTGCAAAAGCATTTTTAGAATTAACAAAAAATGAAACAGAACCTGAAAAAATATTAGATATCTACAATAAAACACCTTATGGTGTTGAAAGTGCACATCGATTTAAAGTATTCCGACGTGCAAAAATGACAATTGATCATTTTTCACATTTAAATCACGGACAAGGTATACGTATTGCATATGTATGTCCACCAACATCGAATCCATTACCATGGAGTGCATTTGAACGTTGTGCGAATTGGGGGGGTTCTGAAGAAGCTGTAAAACATATTACAAGATATTTTGTAAATCAATTAAACGCACGTGTTGTTGTATTTTCGAACTGGTCAAAAGAATTAATTACTTCATCCGGAAACATTGTTGATCTAAAGAAATACGGACGTATTGACCCAGAAACAGGTGTATGTTGGAAACCATATGATCTTTGGAATTCAATGGATGAAGCTGATTTAACTATTGTATGGAGAGATCCTGGTTCATTAGATGCATTCCGTGTACCTGGACATCGTTCTGGAAAAACATGTTTAGATGTACATGATCAATTACAAGTATTTGTTTCAAGTGCATTGAGTCCTGTTGATTTTATTATGGTTAAAAGTGAACATCATCGAAATACATGTATACCACCTGAACATCATTCAAAATGTATCATTATTCCAAATGGATTTGATCCAAATATACTTTCGTGTAACGAACAAAAATCAACAGATCAACGTAAATATTATTTTATTAATACATCACGTCCTGATCGTGGTATGTCATGTTTAATGGATGTCACACGTGATTTTGTAAAAACAAGTGATAACAAAAAATTCCGTACGAAAAAATGTGCATGGGCATATGGTTTTCAAGATATGCCAGATGGATTAGTACAAATATGGAATTCACGTCGTAGTTCTGTTACAAGTAATTTAGATATTCTTGAGAAATTATCCGAAGAAGCCGTAAGTAATTTATATAATGATGGTAAATATTTTTTATATTTTTCACGTTTTGTTGAAACAGACTGTATTTCACTTACAAAAGCAATGTATTACGGAAGTTTTCCATTAGTTGCAAAAATTGGTGCAGTGGGTGAAAAAATTGAACGTTACATCAGATGGTTAGATTCAAAAGGTGCTTCATATAAAAACATACGACGTCCTGTGTTATATCAAATTCCTGCTGATCGTTTTACACCTGATGGTTTAGGTCCTGTTGAACTCCGACACCCTAATGATTCATCTTCTGGTTTATATGATTCACGTTTACATGATTTTATTGATTCTGAAATATCAAAACCATTGAATTCAGATGATTTACGTGCAATGCGTGAGTTTGTTATGGATACATTTACATGGAATTCAATTGCAGAAGCATGGAGTTCGAATGTATTCGGAAAAGTTCATGAACTTATTGATGAAAGACGTGTGTTGAAATATTGTAATGACATCCTTAATGATCTTCAAAATAATGGTCCTGAATTCCAAAATATATTTATGAACCGACGTATTGTTCTTGTAAACCCGGAATATGAAAATGATGATGATCGACGTATTACAGAAATTGTTGTAAAAGGACATCAACGTGTTGCATGGGTAATACATACATTAAATAATAAATCATTAGAAAATTATATTTATCAAAAGTTTTCATTAGAACTCATTGAAGGTCTTACAATGAATCCAAATCGAAAAGTATTAGTCGCACAAGGATGTGGTTTAGTTGGTTTATCAAAAAGATTAAAAGAAAATAAACGTGATCTTACAATCATCGAATTGTAAATCTTATGAATCATCTCACGATCATCTTATGAATATATAATCATTTCACAAAAATATCTCACGATCATCTTATGATCATCTTACGATCATGTCGATTATGTATTGTATGAAAATAAAATTCAAACATTATTTTCAAAAACATGAATATAAACATCCATTTTATTGGGATAAATTTAAACTGTTTTAACACCAAATATTCTTTTACAAAATCGAAAAAAACAATAAGAGGCCATGCTTTATTTAATTTGATAAATAAAAAAACACCAAGTGTTCTAAATAACACGAAAAAATGTAAAATCGGATCGTTTGGAATTAAATAAATTAACATAAGATATGAAACAACATCTGCAATTTTGTCGGCATGTTGATATTCTTTCGTTTTCGTTTCTTTCTTACGTTTTTCGTGCGGAGTTATTATACCAGCGAATGTGTCTAACAAAAGAAGAACACCAGATAATAATAATGGATTTGTAGGCCATTTTATAAGAATAAACAAAATAAATGTAAAAACAACACGTATGAATTCTTTAGTATAAATTAAATTCATTTTTAAGAATAAACAAATAAAAAAAATAAAAAATGAGATCTGTTTTAAATCCAAAATGTTTTTTACACGACACACATATGATTTCTGTAGACAACGATCATAATCATAAAATTGAAATTAATTTATTAAACACTGTTTCATCATGTAATTTTTCATTAGATCAAGATGATATTTTATTTGACAACACGTTTGAAAAAACAGATATTGAATTTATAAAAAAAATTCCAATCGAATTCGTACAATTATCCAATGGAATATTGTATGGATTATTTCGTCTTCTTCGGAATTATCAAATTATACGAATTGAAAACAAACATGTATATTCTGTAGGAAGTCATTGTGGTCCAATTGATATTTATCCTTTTGAAAACGGACGTTGGATTGAATTATTTCAAGATGAACCGGTTGTAAAAAATAATGAATGTTTGTTTTTATTAATTTCAAACAAAACATATACATTCGAAAGAACATGTACGATCACAGGTGAAAACAAACAATTTTTTATTTCAGGTGGAAATGAACTTTTTGTAAATGAAACAACACGTTTACGTTCAATGTATACATTTATAAGTGTTTCGTCGGAATATGTATTATTTCCTGATTTAAGTGTCAAAAAGTTTTCCGAAGTATTTTCAGAAAATACAAATTTAAAAACATATGTTGTTATTTTTCCAAAAAATGTATCTGCACGTACGATTCTTGAACAAATTCCAACAAGAACAAAAAATTTTACATTTGCAACACCTGTTCTTCATGTTGGGATTATCATGACAGAAATAAGAAAAGATTCATTGATGAAAGTATTTCGAAATATTTTACATCTGAATTCATTAGAATTCTTTCGAGACACATTATTCTCTGAATTTCCTACATTGAGCTCTGCAAATTCTTTTGTTGAAAAAGTATTTTTTTAATTTTTTCACATGTAAAAATACATTTAAACTCTTTAGAATCCGAAAATGAAGTTACATTTGTGTTTTTTAGTTTTCGATGTAAAATTACATTTATAAAACTCGGGGGGGGGATCTTGTGTTTTCTTCATTTTCGAAAGAACTCGGACGTAAAAATACATTTATGTTTTTAAGAAAACTTTTTAGAATCCGAAAGTAAAGTTACATTCATGTTTTTGTAAAATTATTTTTTTTTGCATTTATGTGTTTTCTTCAATTTCGAAAGAACTCGGACGTAAAAATACATTTTAACTTTTTTAGAAATCTCTTTCGAATGTAAAATTACAT
>JACCEB010004987.1_pt1 | contig 13313 bp, 8 predicted proteins | sample 7454761 | NCBI WGS metagenome assembly JACCEB01 (sample SAMN15323454, study PRJNA562643) | freshwater metagenome | isolation source: river surface water | place: USA:Blue River Watershed | collected 2017-08-18 | reverse complement strand
GAACAATCGGCCCGGAACCGCGTCGACACAGGCGTGCAACCGCTCCGCCGTTTTCTCGTTCCCGCCTTTGCCGTCGCCGCCGGGCTGGTTCTTGCCTCCGCCGGCCGCGCCGCCGATCCGGTCTTCGCCGGTCCCGTCGAGGCCGGCAAGGTCGAGGCTCCGACGCGGCGCGAAACCAGCGGCTTGGCCGCGTCGGTGCGGAACCCCGGCCTGCTTTGGCTGCACGACGACAGCGGCAGCCAGCCCGTGCTGCACGCGATCGAGACCAACGGCACCCCCGTCGGCACCTTGCAGGTCGGCGGGATCAAGAACACGGACTGGGAGGACCTCGCATCGGTCACGCTCGACGGAAAACCGTGGCTGGTCGTGGGCGACGTCGGCGACAACGACGCCGTGCGCCGCAGCGTCGCGATCCATTTCGTGGCGGAGCCGGACCGCGCCGCCCTGGCCGCGGCGGGCCGGCTGGCGGAGCAGCCCGCGGCCACGCTGACAGTCACTTACGAAGACGGACCCCGCGACGTCGAATCCCTCGCCGTCGATCCGCGCGAACGCGCGATCTACCTGCTCTCGAAACGCGACGACGCCCCGCGCCTTTACCGCATTCCCCTGCCCGCCGGCCCGCCTGTCTCCGCCGCCGTGAGCGCGCGGTTCGTCGGCACCGTGCCGCATTTGCCGAAGGCCAGCGCCGGCCAACTTCTGCTCAACGCCCGGCTCGGCCGGATGCGCGGCTGGCCCTGCGCGCTGGATTTCGCGGCCGACGGTTCCGCGGCGGTCGTGCTGACCTACGGCGACACGCTCGTCTTTCCCCGCGCCGCGGGCGAAACGTGGGCGAAAGCGCTTGGGCGCACGCCGGTGCGGCTGGCGCCGCACGCGTTGCCGCAGGCGGAGGCGGCCTGCTTCTCCGCCGACGGCAAAGCGATCTTCGTCGCCTCCGAGGAAACGAAACGCCTCATGCGCTACGACCGAAAGTAGGCGCACGATGTGCGCGCGGCTTTTCGGTGCGGCGTCGAGCGCCGACGAGCGGCGCCCCTACCGAAACCTGAAAGCCGCACCGGACTCCCGCTCCGGCCCACGGCCGGCTTGCCCGCGGGCCAAACGGCGGCTTCGCTGCCCCACGTACCCCATGAAGACCCTGCTCCGCTGCCTGCCCCTCCTTCTCCTCGGGCTCCTGCCGCTCCGCGCGGCGGACTCCGCTGTGATCTCCGCCGTCCGCGCGGCCGACGACGAACGACTCGCGGCCACGACCGCCGGCGACCGCGCCCGGCTCGACGCCATTTTCTCGGACGATCTGCACTACGCGCACTCGAACACCAAGGTCGACACCAAGGCCACCTTCGTCGAGGCCCTCGTCGGGAAGAAGTCGGTCTACGAATCGTTCGAGCACAAGGAGCGCACCTTCGTCCCCGCCGGCCCGGGCATCGTGCTCCAGCACGGCCGCGTGCTGGCCACCGTGCGCAACGCGTCCGGCGTGAACAAACTCGACCTCGGCTACCTCGCCGTCTGGCGGCAGGAAAACGGCCGCTGGCGTTTCCTCGCGTGGCAATCCTGCCGCGTGCCGCCGCCGGACACGAAGAAGTGACGCCCTCGCGTTCCTCAGCCGGGATCGTGCAGTTGAAAGTTGAGGGTTGAGAGATCGACCGAGTCACGGACGCCGTCGCCGCAGCTCGCAACCTGAGGGACCAAACGGTTCTGCTCTCAACGCTCAACCAAGCTCTCTCAACTGCATGAGTCCGGCTCAGCCAAGGAGCGCGCGCAGTTCCTTGTAGCGGCTGCGGCCCACGGGCAGACGCAGGCCGGAACGCAGCTCGGCCTCGTAGCGGCTGCCCTCCTGCGCATGCAGCGCCTTGATCGCGCTCCAGCGCACGAGGTAGCTCTTGTGGATCCGTTCGAAACCGGGCGGCAGCAGGGTCTGCAGTTTCTCGAGGGTCTTGTCGTGCAACTCACGCCGCCCGTCGGCCAGCACGAGCTCGGCATAGGCACCGGCACCCTCGGCATAGACAATCTCGTCGATCGCGATCAGTTCGACGCGGCCGGCCTTGCGCACGGCGAGGTACTTGGCGGCGCCGGCGGTACGGGCGTCCTTCTCGGTGACCCGCCGGAGCGCCTGCGCGAGCCGCTCCTGGGAGAACGGTTTCGGCACGAAATCGATCACACCGTATTCGAAGGCGCGGAGGGCCTGGTCGGTATTCGCGGAGACAACGACCGTGTGGAACGAACCCGCCACGCTCGCGGCCAGCAGCTGCATGCCGTCGCGGCCGTGGAGGTTGAGGTCGAGCAGCAGCAGGTCGATCGGCGACTCGTCGAGCCGGGCCGCGGCCTCCGCCCACAGATTCGCGCAGCGGACGGACTCCAGCTTCTCGCCGAGGATTTCCCGGCAGAACCGTTCCAGGCGCTGCGCCAGCAGCGGCTCGTCCTCGACGATCAAAATTCTCACGGCGAAACGGGCTGCGGCTGCGGCCAAGCCGGCGCCGCGGCTGCGCGCAGCGGCGCGACGGCGACGGGTGTGCGGAGTTCGATCATCGTTTCCCAGCCCTCGGGCACGGGCACGCCGGCCAGCGACCAGGCTCCGGTGAAACTCTCCTCGAGGCGCGCGCGCACGTAGCGCAGCCCGGTGCCCTCGCGGGGTTCGGCGGCCGCCGCCTGACGCTCGCCGCGGGCCGTGAGCGTGTAGCGCACGCCGCCCGCCAGGCGATCGGCGCGCAGGTCGAATTCGATCCGGCCGCCCCGGGGCGCGAGGTGCGTGAGGCCGTTTTCGACCAGAGTGTGGAACAGCGCGGGCGGGATCGGCGCCGCCTCGTCGACGCCGCGTGCGACGAGCTCGCAGACCGCGCCCTTGCGCAGGCTCATCACCCGGAGGTGCGCCCGGCAAAGTTCGAGTTCCTCCCCGAGCGGAATCAGAGTCTGGCCCGCCACCCGGCTCAGGATCCTGAATTCGGCCGCGAGGGCGTCGATCAGGGTCACCGCCGTCCGCGGCTCCTGCTCGATGACTTCCTGGATCGTCGCCAGCGTGTTGAGCAGGAAGTGCGGCTGGATGTTCTTTTTGAGCAGCTCGGTTTCGAGGCGGGCCGCGGTGAGCTGCATCCGGCGGGCGGCACGGCGTTCTTCCCGCAAGTCCAGCACGACCATGACGAGCAGGCCGAGCAGGGCCGGACCGGCGCTGAGGAAGAAGGCGTAGTCGAGGAAGTCCCGCGGGGCGGCGATCAGGGCGACCAAACTGGCGGCCAGTCCCGCCGCCGCGACGCGGGCCCCGCGCCGGCGACGCACCACGGCGGCGATCGCCACGCCCAGCGCGACCGCGAACCCGGCGGCGCAGGCAAAGAGGCTGATGCCGTTGTAGAACGGGGTGCTGAACCACGCGAGCACCAGCGCCCCCGCCAGCGGAACCAGGGCCCACGCGCGCCGGCGGCGGATTTCGAAATGCTCCAGCAGGAAGACCGGCAGCAGCACGGCGAGCGCCGTGGCGAGCGCCGTGATCACGACGAGGCGCGGGTAGTGCCAGTCGTAAGGGTACTCGTAGAGCCAGCGCCACGCCTGCAGCGCCTGCAGCAGGGCCACGACGGCGAAAAGCACGCTGCACACCAGCAGCGAACGGCGCCGTCCGGCGAGGAGCCACATCAGCCCGAAGACCACCGCGGCGACCAGGGCGGCGCCGACCGCCATCACGGAAAACAGCGCGGTCCGCGAACGCTCCACCAGCATGGCGCGGAAGTTCCCCCGGGCCAGATTAAGGCCGTACGTCGGCCCGGGAAACCCGGTATGCCAGCTCGACATCCGCAGGGCGACCATGTGTTCGCCGGGGCCGAGCAGATCGGGCGGAAGCTGGAACAGCGTATCCACGAAACCCGGACTCTCGTCGTCCGCATCGGCGCTCACGCGCCCGCTCCGGCCGATCAGCCGGCCGTCCCAGTAGAGGTCGTAGCTCGCGACGACCTTGAGCAGCAGCCCGTCCGGCGGGCGCAGCGGCGGCACCGGCCGCGCCCGCAGGCGCCAACGCACCCAATAGATGCCCGACCGCGCCGGCAGCTCCCGACCGGAGATCGGCTGCCAATCGGAATCGTCGAAGGCCGGATCCGCCCAGCGCGGGTCGTCGCCGACCCGGAAGCGCAGCCCGGGCTCGCCCGCCGGCCGGATCCCCGCCGCGGCCGACGGGCCCGGCTCCGCCGCCGGAACCGGGACGGCGAGCAGCAAAACCAGAAGCCGGAGAATGCGCCGCAGCATCGCCCCGAGCTTCGCCGCGCGGGCCGGGGCCGTCGAGACGGTTCCCGAGCCGTTGGCTCGCCCGCCGAGCCGTTCACTCGGTCGCGACCGCGGTTCGCAGCCGCGGCGAGCCGTTCGCTCGGAAGCCATCGGCTTGGCCGGCCGGCGCCGCCACGTTCCCCGGCGTCCGCCAACGCGCGGATTTCCCGCCATGAAATCCCTCCTCCGCCAGATCCTCGCTCTGTCCGCGGCCGCCGGCTTCGCCGCCGCCGTTGCCGCTTCCCCCGCCGTCCCCGCCGATCCCGCCGCGCACTTGCTGCAGCGCCACGGCTCCCTCCCCGTCGCCAACGTCGGGGACCACGTGGAGACCGGTTCGTACCGCGTCCACGTTTCCGCCCGGCTCGGCCGGCCCGACGCCGTGCTGCCCGACGGCACCTGGCTCTACCATCGCCGCCGCGTCGCGGACAGCACCGCGACCGGCACGCTGGTCGTCCGATTCGACGCCGGCCGGGTGAGCGAGCTCCGGCTCGCGGCGCCGGCGTTGGTCGCCGCGCTGCCGCCGGTGCCGGCGGAATCCGTTTTGGTCGCGATCAAGTAGCACGGTTCCGGGGCGGGGCCCGGAGCGCTCCGGGCTCCGCCCTTTTCGCGCCGCACTTTCCCATCTCCCCGCTTGTCGGATCGCGGCACCGGGTTAGGCTGCGGCGCCATGTCTTCCCCCAGCGGCCCGCGACCTGCCGGCGTCCTGAGCGACGAACTCCATGCGCTCGCCCCCGAGAGTCGCCGGAAGAAATACCGCGCGGGCGAGGTGATCTTTTCCGCCGGGGACGCCGGCGACGGTTTCCATATCGTCGAGACCGGACAGGTCCGCATCTCCGCGGTGGTGGGACAGACCGAGCCCCGCACCCTCGCCGTGATCGGTCCCGGGGATTTCTTCGGCGAGATGGCCGTGGTCGACGAAGCCCCGCGCTCCGCGACGGCCACGGCCGAGACGGCCACGACGACGCTGTTCGTGGGCCGCGATGTTTTGCTTCGCCTGCTCGAGAAACGCCCGCACCTCGCGCTCAACCTCCTGCGGGAGTTCAGCGCGCGCATGCGCGCGCTGAACCGCAAGTACGTCGACGAAATCCTGCAGGCCGAACGCCTCGCCGTCGTCGGCCGCTTCGCCGGCACCATCGTGCACGATTTCAAGAATCCGCTCACGATCATCGGCCTCACGGCCGAAATGCTCTGCGACGCCGACGCCCCCGACGCGATGAAGGCGAAGGCCAAGCGCAGCATCACGCGCCAGATCGACCGCATGACCAACATGCTGCAGGAACTCATCGAGTTCACCAAACCGAGCGGCCAGCGGCCCGACCTGCAGCCGACGCCGTTCGCGGATTTCATGCAGCCGCTGGCGGAGGAAATCCGGGAGGAAATCGCCGCCCGCCACGTCAAACTCGATTCTGAATCCCCGCCGCAGGTCCTCGTCAGGATCGATCCCCGCCGGCTCTCGCGGCTCTTCTACAACCTCGTGAACAACGCCGTCGACGAGATGCCCGACGGCGGCCGCGTCACGCTGCGTTACAAACCCTCGCGGACCGAGCTGCGGCTCGAGGTCGAGGACACGGGCAAGGGCATCGCGCCCGAGATCGCCGCCTCGCTGTTCCAACCCTTCGCCACCCACGGCAAGAAGCACGGCACCGGCCTCGGCCTCACGATCTGCCGCAAGATCGTCGAGGACCACGGGGGCAAGATCGGCGTCGCGCCGAGCGAACCGGGCAAAGGCGCCCGGTTCTATTTCACGCTCCCGCTCGGCGACTGACGGCGCCCGCCGCGGGCGCGACGTTCACGGCGCGGCCGCCGGCGGCGTGCCGAGTTTCCAGAATTTGTTGTCGGTCCGGACGGTCTTCATCAGGCCTTCGGCCCGGTCCACGAGGGCGGCCTGCTCCGCGGCGACGTTTTTCTTTTCCGCCGGATCGGTCTGCAGGTCGAACAACTGGATCGGCGCCGTCGTGGTCTTCAACCGGATCGCCTTCCAACGCCCGTCGAGCAGCAGCGCCTGGCTGACGCCCTGCTCGTAGAATTCCCAGTAGAGATAATCGTGTTTCGCCTGCGCACCGCGCCCGAGCAAGGTCGGGACCATGCTCACGCTGTTCAGATCCGGGGGAGTTTTCGCCCGCGCGAGTTCGGCCCAAGTTGCCATCAGATCGCCGAAGTAGGCGACATGGCCCGAGACGGAGCCGGCCTTGATCTGCCCGGGCCAGCGCGCGAGGAAGGGCACGCGGATGCCGCCGTCGGTCAGGCTGCGTTTCAGGCCGCTGAACGGCCCGCTCGGTTTGAAGAACGCCGGATCGTACTCGGGTCCGCCCTCGCGGTGCGGCCCGTTGTCGCTGGAAAACATCACGAGCGTTTTCTCGTCGAGCCCGAGCTGCTTGAGTTTCGCGAGCAGCGTGCCGACGTCGCGGTCGAGCCGCGACACCATCGCCGCGTGCGCCTGGTGCGCCCGCTTCCACGGCTTGTCGGCGTAGATCCCGAGATCGGGCACCTCGTTGCCGTCGCCCAATTCGCGGCTGCGCTCGTTGTTCGCGTGCGGCGACACCATCGAATAGAAAAGAAAGAAGGGCCGCGCGCGGTTCCGCTCGACGAACGCCACCGCCTCCTCGGCAAACAGGTCGCCGGCATAGACCACGGGCTTCGTCGCATAGCCGACGCCGGCGACGTCGCCGACCGGCACGCGGTCGTTGGGCAACGGCACCTTCTCGCCGTTGCGCCAGAGGAAATCGGGGTAGTGGTTGTGGGCGTGGGCCTGGTTGAGGAAACCGAAATGGTAATCGAAGCCCTGTTTCCGCGGTTCGCCGGTCTGGTGGTTTTCGCCGAGCCCCCACTTGCCCACGAGGCCGGTCGCATAGCCGGCCTGCTTCAGGACTTTCGCGACCGTGACGTCGTCCGCCGCCAGCGACTGCGCATCCATGTTGATCCGGCCGGCGTTGCCGCGGACCGTCGTGCGGCCGAGGTGCTTGCCGGTCATGAGCACGCTGCGCGACGGCGCGCACACGGTGCTGCCGGCGTAGACCTGCGTGAACTTCATGCCTTCGGCCGCCATGCGGTCGAGGTGCGGCGTCGCGATCAGCTGCTGGCCGTAGCAGCCGAGTTCACCGTAGCCGAGGTCGTCCGCCAGGATAAAGATGATATTGGGCGGCGAAGCCGGCTGGGCGGCGGCCGCCAAGACGGTCGCGCCGCAGCAGAAAATCAGGCCGCGCAGGAAACGGGGTACGGGGTGCATGGCACCCAACAAGGCCGGCGGCCGCGCAAGTTTCAACGCCGCAGACGCAGCTATGCCGCGCTTCGCGGTTGCCGGTGTCGGCCGCGGCCGAGACGCTCCCTGTGCCGTCTCTCCCATGGGTCCTTTCGCTCTCCTCCGCGCCGGCCGGCTGCCGGCGGGCCGCCTCGCACTCGTCCTCGCCTTGCTGCTTCCCTCCGGCCTCGGCGCCGCATCCCGGACCGACGGCTGGCCGGATCCCGGCGCGGACCGCGGGCCGCTCACCGCGAAAGAAATCCGCCAGGGCTACTCCGACCGCACCCTGCTCGCCCGGCCCAAACCCGCCCGCGCCGGCGAACGCGCCGCCCTCGCGCCCGAGGAACTCGTCGCCGCGGAGGCCCGCGAAGGTTTCCGGGTCCGCACGCGTTTTTCCCGGCTCGACGACCTGCGCGTCCTCGAAGTCGCCGACGGCGAAACCGCCGCCGCCGCCGCCGCCCGGCTCCAGGCCTCCGGCCGCTACGAATCCGTGGCATTCGACCGCATCCTGCGGGCCGCCGCCGTCCCCAACGACCCGCGCTTCGACCAGCAATGGGCCCTGCGCAACACCGGCGCCAACGGCGGCCGCGCCGGCGCCGACATCTCCGCGCCGGCCGCCTGGGATGTGATCACCGACGCGCCGAACATCGTCGTCGCCGTGCTCGACTCCGGCGCCCGCCTCACCCACCCCGACCTCGCCCCCAACCTCTGGCGCAATCCCAACCCGCGCCCCGGCGTCAACGACGTCCACGGCGTCCGCGTCATCAACGGCCGCGTCAGCGGCTCGCCGGAGGACGACAGCGGCCACGGCACCCATGTCGCCGGCCTGATCGGCGCCGTCGGCAACAACGGCAACGGCATCGCCGGCGTCGCCTGGCGCGTGCAGCTCATGATCCTGAAGTTCCTCGGGCCGGACGGCTTCGGCCTGCTCTCCGACGAACTCACCTGCCTCAACTACGCGATCGATAACGGCGCCCACATCATCAATGCCAGCTACGGCGAATCCGCCTCCGCCCCGCCGGATCCCCGCCAACTCGCCCTCGTCGCCCGCGCCCGCGATGCCGGCATCATCTACGTCGCCGCCGCCGGCAACACCGCCACCAACCTCGACGTCTCGCGCCACTTCCCGGCCAGCAATCCCCTCGACAACGTCGTCGCGGTCGGCGCCTCCACCCGGCTCGACGACCGCGCGACCTTCTCGAACTACGGCTCCGGCGCCGTCGAGCTCTTCGCCCCGGGCGACTTCGTGCTGTCGCTGAACTACGCCAGCGACACCGTGCCCGTGAACTCCAGCGGCACGTCGATGGCCGCGCCCATGGTGTCCGGCGCCCTCGCGCTGATGAAGACCCGGTTTCCCCGCGACACCTACCGCCAGCTCATCAACCGCCTCCTGCGCAGCACGGATCCGCTGCCCGCCTTCGCCGGCCGCAGCCAGACCGGCGGCCGCCTCAACCTGCTCAAAGCCGTCACCTCGGCCGACAACCGGCCTTTCAACGACGACTTCGCGAACCGCGGCCGCCTCGTCGGCGACAACGTCGCCACCCGCGGCAGCAACGTCGGCGCCACCGCCGAACCCGGCGAGGCCGCCGGCGCCGTTTCGCTCTGGTGGGAATGGACCGCCCCCGTCTCCGCCCCCGTCAACCTCGACACCGCCGGCAGCGGCTACGACACCGTCCTTTCGGTCTTCGCCGGCGCCGCCCCGGGCAGCCTCGTCCCGGTCGCCGGCAACGACGACGACGGCGCGCTCCGCACCAGCCGCGTCGCCTTCGCGGCCGTCGCCGGCACCACGTATCAGATTTCCGTGGACGGCAAGGGCGGCGGCGCCGGCCTCACCCTGCTCAACGTCGGCATCGTCCCGGGCAACGACCGCTTCGCCGCCGCCGCGCCCCTCGTCGGCCGCAGCGTGCTGGTCAACGCCAACAACGCCCAGACCGCCCGCGAGGCCGACGAACCCCGCATCCTCGGCTCCGCCGGCGGCCGCTCCCTCTGGTACCGCTGGACCGCGCCCGCCTCGGGCCCCTTCCAGCTCTCCCTCGTGAGCGACGACCTCGATCCCCTCGTCGCCGTCTACTCCGGCCCCGTCGCCGCCCGCGGCTTCGCCGAACTCGCCCCCGTCGCGGCCGGCGAGGCCCTGCCGGCCGAACCCGGCACGGCCCGCACCGTGCTCTGCGCGTTCACCGCCGCCGCCGGCACGACCTACTATTTCACCGTCGACGCCAAACCCGGGCCGTTCGGCGTCCCCTCCGGGCAATTCACCCTCTCGCTCACCGACGCCGCCTGGCAGGTCCCCACCGGCGACAACCTGACCACGTCCCCGGCCGTCGCCGCCGACGGCACCGTCTACCTCGGCGGCAACGACGGCCGGTTCTACGCCTTCAATCCCGACGGCTCCACAAAGTGGGCCACGCCGCCGATCACGTTCACCTTCGCCGGCACCGAGTATCCGGTTTCCATGGACACCAGTTCCGCGGCCGTCGGGACCGACGGCACCGTCTACTTCGGGGCCAGCGACGGCGGGCTCCGCGCCTATCGGCCCGACGGCACGCAGAAGTGGATCTTCCAGGTCCCGATCCCCACCGCCGCGGAGTCGGCCGAAGGGCGCTTTATCTCGCTCTACAACAGCCCAGCGCTCGCGGCGGACGGCACCGTCTACATCAAAGCCGACGATTTCCGCGTCTACGCCGTCGACCCCGCCGACGGCGCCCGCAAATGGGCGTTCGACACGGGCGGCCTGTCCTACGGCTCGCCCGTGGTCGGCGCCGACGGCACCGTCTACGTGGGTTCCGATTCCGACCGCTTCTTCGCCCTCAATCCCGACGGCACCGAAAAGTGGCGGTACGTCGCCGACGGCGACATCTACACGACGGCCGCGCTCGACGCCGCCGGCAACGTCTACTTCGCCACCTCGGGCGACTCGCTCTATTCCCTGACGCCCGCCGGAGCCCTGCGCTGGCGCTATCGCACGCCTTCGCCGATCACCTCCTCGCCGGCCCTGAGCGCCGACGGCCGGACCGCCTATTTCGGCGGCTACGACAAAAAACTGCACGCCGTCGACACCGCCACGGGCACGGTGCGGTGGACATTTCCCCTCGGCGACGAAGTGCGCGCCAGTTCTCCGGCCATCGACGCCAACGGCGTCGTGTACCTCGGTTGCTACGACTACCTGCTCTACGCCGTGAACCCCGACGGCTCCCTCAACCGCACCTACGCCGCAGGCCGCTGGGTGCGCTCGTCGCCCGTCATCGCGGGCAACCGGCTCTATTTCGCCAGCAACGACCACAAGCTCTACGCCCACGATCTGCCCGCGGCGGCCGCCGGCGGCCCGTGGCCCCAGCTCCGCCACAATGCCCGCCGCACGGGCCGCGCCCTCGTCGAACCCTTCGTGATCGCCGCGGCGCCCCGTTCGCAGACCGTGCTGGCCGGCGAGCCGTTCGTGCTGAGTGTCGTCGCCGGCGGCCCGGGACCGTTCACCTACCAGTGGTCCCGCAACGGCGCGGCGATCGCCGGCGCCACCGCCGCCAGCTTCACGATCCCGACCGCCTCGGCGGCTGCCGCCGGTTCCTACACGGTCGCCGTCACCGGCCCGCAAGGCACCCTCGTCAGCGCGGCCGCGGTCGTCGCCGTCGAGATCCCGAATCCCGGCCGCCTCGTGAATCTCTCCGTCCGCACCACCGCCGGCAGCGGAGTCCGGCTCCTGACCGTCGGCTTCGCCCTCGCCGGCACGCCGGCGAAGGCGGTCCTGCTCCGGGGCGTCGGGCCGACGCTCGCCGCCTTCGGAGTCGAAGGCGCCCTCGCCGACCCCCAGCTCCGCCTCTATTCCGGCGGCGCGGTCCTCACCTCCAACGACAACTGGGCCGCTCCGGCCGACGGCGCCGCGGCCCTCTCCGCCGCCTTCGCCGGCTCCGGCGCCTTCGGTCTGGATCCGTCCAGCCGCGACGCCGCGCTCCTGCGGCCGCTCGTCGCCGGCAGCTACACCGCCGAGATCTCCGGCACCGATCCCGCCGCCGCCGGCGTCGCCCTTGCCGAGCTCTACGACACGGCCCCGACCTCCGGTGCGCGGCTCGTCAACGTCTCCGCCCGCGCCCAAGTCGGCGCCGGCAACCTCCTCGTCGCGGGCTTCTCGATCAGCGGCAACGTCCCCCGCCGCGTCCTGATCCGAGCCATCGGCCCCGCGCTTGCGGCGTTCGGCGTCGACGACGCCCTCGCCAACCCGCGCCTCGAGCTCTACCGCGGCCCCATCCTCCTGCAGGCCAACGACGACTGGGGCGTTCCCGGCCCGGGCGGAAGCAGCGCCGCCGCCCTCCGCACCGCGTTCTCCGCGGTCGGAGCCTTCGCGCTGGCGGACGGTCTCGGCCTCGACGCCGCGCTCCTCGCCACGTTGCCGCCGGGCACCTACACGGCCCAGGTCAGCGGGGTGAACAACGCTGCGGGCTCCGCGTTGATCGAAGTCTACGAGGTGCCCTGAACCGGGTCCGGCGCCGGGCAGACCCCGGCCCGCGACGCCGCCTTGCACTGGGCCCGGCATCCGCCTTGCTGGTCCGCTTCCCCGGCTTCCGCCGTTCCCCGATGCAAGAATCTCTCCGGCTCCGTGCCGTCCAGGCTCCGATCATCCCGGTCATCGCCGATTTGATCCGCCGCCATCCGGGCACGATTTCCCTCGGGCAGGGCGTCGTCGGCTACGGCCCGCCGCCGGAGGCGCTCGCCGCCCTCGGCGCCTTCCACGCCGACCCAACGCAACACAAATACCAGCCCGTCGCCGGCATCCCGCCGCTGCTCGAGGCCGTCGCCCGCAAACTCGCCGCGGAAAACGGCATCGCCACCGGCACCGCGGGCCCGCGCGGCGACTCCGGCCTGCGCGTCATGGCCACCGCCGGCGGCAACAACGCGTTCTTCGCCGCCGTCCTCGCCCTCGCCGACCCCGGCGGGGAGTTCATTCTGCCGACGCCGTACTACTTCAATCACGAGATGGCGATCACGCTGGCGAATTGCCGCGCCGTCCTCGTGCCGACCGACGCCGACCACCAGCTCGACCTGCCGGCCCTGCGCGCCGCCATCACCCCGCGCACCCGCGCCATCGTCACCGTCTCGCCCAACAATCCCACCGGCGCCGTCTACCCGGAACGCGATCTCCGCGCCGTCGGCGCCCTCTGCGCCGAACACCGGATCTGCCACCTCAGCGACGAGGCGTATGAAGCTTTCACCTACGACGGTGCGCGCCATTTCTCCCCCGCCTCCAGCCCCTCCGCCGCCGCGCACACCATCTCGCTCTTCTCCATGTCGAAGGCCTACGGCTTCGCCAGCTGGCGCATCGGCTGGCTCGTCTACCCCGCCCGCTTCGAAGCCGCGTTCCGCAAGATCCAGGATACGCTCCTCATCTGCCCGCCCGTGATCTCGCAGTTCGCCGCCGCCGGCGCCCTCGCCGCCGGCCCGGCCTACATCAAGCCGCACCTCGCCGCCCTCGCCGCCGTCCGCGCCCGTGTGCTTGCGGAACTCACCCCGCTCGTCCGCGACGGCCTCGCCGCCGTCCCGCGGGCCGACGGCGCTTTCTACTTCCTCCTCCGTATCCGCACCGACCGCAGCCCCCAGGAACTCGCCGAACGCCTCATCCGCGAACACGGCGTCGCCGTCATCCCCGGCAACGCCTTCGGCCTCGACCGCGGCTGCCACCTCCGCGTCGCCTACGGATCCCTCGCCGCCGACACCGCCGCCGAAGGCGCCGGCCGGCTCGTCCGCGGCCTCCGCGCCCTCGTCCCCGCCCCCTGATCAACGCCTCCCTTCCTTCCCGCTACTTTCAGCTTACCGCTTACTGCTTATAGCTTACCGCTTGGAGCTTACAGCT
>JACCEB010106387.1_pt1 | contig 13314 bp, 12 predicted proteins | sample 7454761 | NCBI WGS metagenome assembly JACCEB01 (sample SAMN15323454, study PRJNA562643) | freshwater metagenome | isolation source: river surface water | place: USA:Blue River Watershed | collected 2017-08-18 | reverse complement strand
ATAGTCATATATTTACCGCTACGATAAATACTAACATGAGCACAAACGATCAAGCCAGACAAAGCGTCTATACCTACTGTAAAACCATGCTGGGCGACGGTATGATTGACGTAGAATTAGACCCAATACACTACGAAACAGCACTAAATCGTTCATTGGCGGTATTCCGTCAGCGTTCCGATAATGCTGTGGAAGAATCTTATGCTTTTTTAACCTTACAAGAAAGCACCAACGAATACATATTGCCTGCGGAGATACAACAGGTTAGACAGATCTTCAGACGCAGCGTAGGATCACGTACAGGTAACGGCACAGGCGGTACTGTATTTGAACCCTTTAACTTGGCCTACTCAAACACCTATTTGTTAAGCTCAACTAATATGGGCGGATTATTAACCTATGAACTTTTTGCTCAGTACCAAGAACTAGTAGGTAAAATGTTCGGCTCGTACATTAACTTTACCTATCATCCGCAGAGTCGTAAACTCATTATCCATCAGCGACCACGAGGTGAAGAGTCAGTGATGCTACAGGTCTACAATACCAAACCAGACTTTGCTATCATCGACGACGTGTATTCAGGACAGTGGATCAAAGATTACTCATTGGCTAACTGTAAGTTAATGCTGGGTCAAGCTCGAGAAAAGTTTGGGCAGATTGCTGGACCTCAAGGAGGAACACAGCTTAACGGTGCAGCACTCAAAACCGAAGCACAGCAAGAAATGGAAAAACTCACTGACGATCTAATGAAATTGGTTCCCGGGGGCAGCGGTTATACCTGGATAACAGGTTGACACTGATTTAATATCAATGTTATAATGTCCTTAATTGGAGGATATTATGATTATAGGTATTTGCGGATTTATTGGCAGCGGTAAGGATACAATCGCTGACTATCTAGTTAACTTTCACGAATTTAGACGCGAGTCATTTGCCAGCACACTCAAAGATGCTGTCTCGGCAGTTTTTGGTTGGGACCGGACGCTGTTAGAAGGGCGTACCAAGGAAGCCCGAGAGTGGCGAGAGCAAGTAGATCCGTGGTGGGCAGAACGCTTAGACATGCCTACGCTTACTCCACGATGGGTACTACAATATTGGGGCACAGAAGTTTGCCGCAAAGCATTCCATGATGATATCTGGATCGCCTCATTAGAAAATAAACTCCGCAACAGCAAAGACAACGTTGTTATTTCAGACTGTCGTTTTCCTAACGAAATTACCAGCATTAAAAATGCGGGAGGTAAAATCATTTGGGTACAGCGAGGTGCATTGCCCGATTGGTATGATGTTGCCGTAGAAGCAAATAAAGGTCATAATTGGGCATTTCAAGAACTTAAAATGCGTAAAATCCATGCTTCAGAAACTGCTTGGGTAGGCACAGAGTTTGATGCGATAGTAGATAATAATGATTTGATCAGCCAGCTGTATTTGAACATGGAAGATCTAGTAAAAACTTTTAATAATCAGCAACAAGATCGCCTTGTCGCCATGTAATACCTTCTTTACCTAAGACTTGAGCACAATTACAGCATATAGTTTTTAAATTACTAGGACGGCAGTTATCAAGATTGCCGTCTATGTGAAATACTCTAAATACCTCAGGGTGCGGGCTACGATGTCCGCACTTTTCACATTGTGATTTCATTTTATATCCGGCACGTTGCCAGCGTGGAATGTGAACTTTGGGACCGTAGGCTAAACACGCTTCGCAGAGCGTTCTATAATAAGGTTTTCCTTTTTTATAATAATTTATAGCCCTCGGAAAAAGGCTACATGACTTACATAGCGGTCTCATGCAGATATTTACACCTTTTCTTCCCCTTTTTCTATTGGTATAACCGTCCATTTTTGTAAAGTACCGCTAAATAATATGAGCAACTATTACCAGGAGAATAGGGAATGGCACTACAATCACCCGGCGTACAAGTTACGGTAATCGACGAGAGTTTTTATACACCAGCTGAGCCTGGCACAACACCTCTTATCGTTGTAGCTACGGCGCAAGACAAAACAAACGGTGCAGGCACAGGAATTGCTGCCGGTACTACAAAAGCCAATGCTGGCAAGGCTTATAAATTAACCAGCCAGAGAGATCTAACAGAACTGTTCGGAGTTCCTTTCTTTGAAAAGACAGCGAGTTCAACTCCAGTACATGGATCCGAACGCAATGAATATGGACTATTAGCAGCTTATAGTTTATTGGGAGTTAGCAACGCGGCATTTATTGTTCGTGCTGATGTAAACTTAGACGAACTAGAAGCACAAACAAGTGCCCCGGGAGCGAACCCAGCAAACGGACAGTGGTGGTTTAATACTTCAGCTACTACATATGGTATCCAAGAATGGAATGGTGCAGCAGCATCTACAACAGGCGGACAAAAATTCGCTAATAAAATTCCTACAGTATTAACAGACGATGATTATCCAGCTAAGATCGACGGCAACGTACCTAAAGAGTCCGTTGGACAAATCGGCGACTATGCTGTGGTTTTCCGTACAGTAGAGGGTGATGGAACTTTTGGTGCTGATCAAGAATTAGTAAGATATTATTACAAATCCGCAGGAAATGGTATAACAGTCGATGCAGGACAATGGGTATTGCTAGGTTCAAATGATTGGCAAGCCAGTCATCCTGCTGTAGTTGGTACTACAACAGTTTCTAGTGTAATTACACTAAGCTCAAACATCTATTTGAATGGTGCTTTAATTGGTTCCGCTGGTGCAAGTTATTCAGCAGCAACACTAGTAACACAAATGAACACAGGTTCCGGCGGTAACGCTATTGTATCTGGTACTGTAGCAAGAGCAGTTAACGGTAAACTATATGTCTACACAGACGGAACTACATCAGCAGACGGATCCACAGAAGACGGATCATTGTATTTCGAAGGCGCAGGATGGAACCAATTTGGTATCACTCCAGGCACAGTGGATATCGGAAGTGGTATTACAAGAACTGGCGGCCTAATTGATAAGATAGCTGGTCTGTACTTCGGTCCAGGACTACACATTGCTCCGCATACATCGATTCCAGGATTTAAAACTAGCGATAAGAATCCACGCCCAACAGGTTCTGTTTGGGTTAAGACCACAGAGCCAAACAACGGTGCTAGATATAGAGCCAGCAAGTGGAGTTCTGCTACAACAAGTTGGGTTTCATACGAAGCTCCAATTTATGAAACTACACATGCAGCCTTATACAGTTTAGATCGTACAGGCGGTGGCGCTAATATTGGTCAAGATGCATTGTTCATCCAATATAACGCAGAAGAAAATTCAGGATTTGATACTAGTCCACAAGAAGCAACTTTCCGTGTATGGAGAAGAAGCGCAGTTGGAACAACTACAATCACTTCTGACATTATTAAAGCGAATACATATACACTTTCAACAGCTTATACATTTACTCTAGCTGAATCACTAGCAGGTGAAGCAGCATTAGATACAGCTAAGACTATTAGTTTCACAGGCGCTGGTAACAGCGGCGACGCTGATACAATCGCAGCTAGAATCAATGCTGCAGGATTTACAAACATTGTGGCTTCTGTTGCTGTAGTTTCTGAAACAACATCAAGATTAGTTATATCACATACACTAGGTGGTGACTTTAGATTAACTGAAGGTACTAATACTCCTCTTAATAACATCTTTACACCATTTAACATCAGCACTAGATTAGGTACAGCTAACTTTTTCAACCTAAGCGATCTTAGCTTAACAGGCGGTCAAAGTGCAGTTGCACCAGGCGCTAGCGAAGATTATCTAGCAACTGGTTGGAAACCACTAGCAGCTGAAGATCCAAGATTTGCAGCAGCAGGCACAGCACCATTAGCAGAACCAAGCGATGGTCAACTATGGTACAATCCTAACTTCGCCGAAGTTGACATCATGGTACATAACGGTGAAACATGGGTTGGTTACAGACATACAACAGCACCTTATCCAGAGACAGAAGGTTCTTCAAGAACTGGTTATGCTCCTGTTGTTTCAGCAAGTAATCCATACGTCGACGGTGAAACAACCGACGGTGACTTATGGATCAGCACAGCGGATCTAGAAAACTTCCCAACTATCTACAGATACAACAGCAACCTAACAGATGTCAGAGATGATGCTGAAAAGTGGGAACTAGTTGACAAAACAGATCAAACCACAGAAGAAGGTGTTCTGTTTGCAGATGCACGTTGGGCCACAGAAGGTACAGCAGATACAGCATCGACTATTGAAGACCTATTACACAATAACTTCTTAGACTTTGATGCTCCAGATCCAGCACTATATCCAAAAGGTATGTTGCTATGGAACCTACGTAGAAGCGGTGGTAATGTTAAGAAGTACGTGAACAATTACATCAATACCACAACTGACAATCCACGTACAAGCACAGATACACTAGCTGGTAATGCATTCGAAAGCGGATCTGGTTTAAGTATGGCAGACTACTGGACTGATCGTTGGGTGACTGCAAGTCCAAACAACGAAGACGGTTCAGGTACGTTCGGACGTAAGGCACAGAGAGCAGTTGTTGTAGCAGCACTTAAGAGTGTTGTTGATACAAGCTCAGAAATCCGTGACGAAGAGCGTAGAAACTTTAACTTGATTGCTGCTCCTGGATATCCAGAACTAATGAGCAATCTAGTTAACCTAAACATCGATCGCGGTGTTACAGCGTTTGTTATCGGTGATACACCGTTACGCTTGCCAGATGATGCAACAAGCCTAACAAACTGGGGAACCAATGCTGAGTTAGTAACAGACAACGGTGACAATGGTATTGTTACATACGATGAGTATCTAGCTTGCTACTATCCAAATGGATACACAACAGACCTAAGCGGTACAGGCGCAGTTGTTCCAGCATCACACATGATGTTGAAGACAATCGCTCTAAGCGACAACGTTTCTTACCCATGGTTCGCTCCAGCAGGTACAAGACGCGGTGGTATTACTAACGCAACAGCAGTTGGTTATATCGACAGCCTAAGCGGTGAGTTCCAGACTGTGGCGCTGAACGAAGGACAACGCGATACATTATATGATCTAAAACTTAATCCAATTCCATTCTTCAACGGTGTTGGTCTAGTTGCATATGGTCAGAAAACTCGTGCAAGAAATGCTTCTGCACTAGACAGAATCAACGTAGCACGTTTGGTGGTGTATCTACGCAGTCAGTTGAACAAACTAGCTCGTCCGTATATCTTTGAACCAAATGACAAGATCACACGTGATGAAATCAAACAAGCATGTGAGAGCTTGCTATTAGAATTAGTAGGCTTAAGAGCACTATACGACTTTGCGGTTGTTTGTGATGAAAGCAATAATACTCCAGCACGTATTGATCGTAACGAACTATATGTAGACATTGCGATTGAACCTGTCAAGGCAGTTGAGTTCATTTACATTCCATTGCGTGTCAAGAACACAGGAGAAATTTAAAAATGGCAATTACATCACTTAACAACATGGGTATCCCAACAACTAACCAGGCTGGTAGCACCCAGGTGCTACTAATGCCGAAGTTGAAATATCGCTTCCGTGTTACGTTATTGGGATTTGGTGTAGCGGCTGCTACTGAACTTACAAAACAAGTGCAAGATGTTACTAGACCAAAAGTATCATTTGAAGAAATGACACTAGATGTTTATAACTCTAAAGTTAAACTTGCTGGTAAGTACACACTAGAAAACATTACCTTAACACTACGCGATGATGCTAGTGGTCAAGTACAAAAACTAGTCGGACAACAGATCCAGAAGCAATATGACTTTATGGAACAGGCTTCTGCTCGTTCTGGTATTGATTACAAGTTTACTACACGTATTGAAGTATTAGACGGTGGTAATGGTACACTAACACCAGAAACACTAGAAACATTCGAATGCTATGGTTGCTTCTTACAGAACGTCGACTACGGTGATGCTAACTACAGCACCAACGAGCATATGACTGTAGCTTTAACCTTAGCCTACGATAACTTAGTACAGTTTGCAGCAGGCGCAGCAGCAACAAGCCCAATTGGTGGTATTGGTGCAGCAGTTGGTCGAACAATCGGCAACGCAGTAACAGGCGCAAGTACAGGACAAGGTTAATTAACTTTGTAAATATAAAAAGCCCGAGATTAAATCGGGCTTTTTTTATGGCATAAATATTTGTATGGCAAATAAATTCACTAGATTTCTTACCGGTGTCGGAGAAGGACTGTTAAATCCCAAAGGACAACAGGCCAACTGGAGACATGCGACACGTCTATTCATAGACGACACTATGAGGTTGTCTCCTCGAACCAAGTTTAATTTTTATGTTAGATTTGAAATAAACAACCATGCTATAAGAGCACCGGGCTTTACATCTCAACATCAACAAGAATTCGGTTTATTAGTAAAAACCACAGAATTACCTAAATTTAGTTTTGACTCTGTGGTAAAAAATCAATACAACAGAAAAAAGTTAGTTTATAAACAGATTAATTACGATCCTGTAAATATCACATTGCATGATGACAGTGCAGGAGTCGTTAATGCATTGTGGGCTGTCTACTACGGATATTACATCGCTGACAGACAACAACCGATGTCTGCCTATGAAGCTAATCATCTAAGAGCAACTAAAACACCTAAAGATAATTTTCGATACGGTATGGACAATGATATCGCTGATCCGTTCTTCAGTTCGGTAACTATCTATACCATGAGTCGTCGACGTTTCTTAGGCTACACATTGATTAATCCAAGAATAAAATCTTGGAACCACGGTTCTACAGATTATGCCACTTCGGAATTTATGGAAAGTCAAATGACTCTAGAATATGAAGCGGTAAAATATTCTGCAGGATCTGTTTCGTATAACAATCCTAAAGGGTTCGCCAATCTTCACTACGATACTGTACCTAGTCCTATATCAGTCGCTGGTGGTGGTGTTGCTACCTTAACGGGAGAAGGCGGAGTTCTAGACGGCATCGAACAGGTTTTTGGTTCATTAGGAAACGGCACAGCATTTGGTAGTTTTGGAGGATTCTTAGGCACAGCTATTGGTGCGATCAACACTTATAAAAATGCCAAAGGTTTATCTAAAGAACAACTAAAATATGAAGCAGTTAATATTTTAAGTAATCCTCAAAATATTTCCTCAGCGATATCCACTGTAGGGGGAGTCGTCGGAGCGATATTTCCTAAGAGCCCAAGCGCCGCAGGAACCAGCGGGACTGCTGCTGTTCAAAGAAATATAATTAATAATAACAATTAATATGGCTACGAATCTACCAATTGCTAATATCGAAGACAGCGCCGCCGGCACGAAATTATATTTCGATACATACGGAAACGAACCATTAGAATTTCCATCTAACGATGTATCAGTTACAGTATCATATTTTAAATCAGCAGGCTTCGATGATGATGCTGCATTGGTCACATCGATGACACTGCTTAAACAGGCTAAACTAGATGGAACACCGATATATCAAATATTAGACACATTAAAAGGTTTCAATCAACTGAAACTAAGTCAACTAGTCGGTGAAATATTAAACAATAACAGAGTTCCAACATCAACGCTGGGCTTTAGAGTTTCAGATGTTTCTGTAAATCAATCTAGGAATATTGTTGCCTAATGGCTAAGTTTGCACAGGGGAAATTTGAAATGAAAAATCCCGATAAGTATGTCGGGAAGAAGACGCCACTTGCTCGCAGCAGTTGGGAATTCATTTTTATGCGTATGCTAGACGAACATCCCGGTGTACAAAATTGGGCCAGCGAAAGTATTCAAATCCCTTACAGAGATCCTCTTACAGGAAAAAGCACAATTTACGTTCCAGACTTCTTTGTAGTTTATGTTGATAAAAATGGAAGTAAACATGCAGAAGTTGTCGAAGTCAAACCCAGTAACCATACATTGATAGAAAAAGTTGGTAAAAGCCAATATAATCAACAGCAGTATGTTAAGAATATGGCCAAATGGGAAGCTGCTAACGCTTGGTGTAAACAACAAGGTGTACGTTTTCGTGTAGTAAGCGAAAATGATATTTTTCATCAGGGCAACAAACGGAAATAAGTAAAGTATGACTAAAAAATTAGAAGAATTATTCAATTTAGAAACTGCTGAATCTAAGGCGGAACCTGCGCCACCTGTTCCCACACACGAAGAAGTTAAAAGCCTCGACGACAGCTATCGTGCAGTTCAAGAAATCACACGTGGCTTACCACAGATTAAAGAATTAGATGATCTTGACGATAAAGAATTAGATGATTTAGCTAAAAAAGCAGAAGAAGCCTACGACGATCTAATGGACTTAGGTATGAACGTCGAAGTGCGTTATGCTGGCCGTATTTTTGAAGTGGCTGCTAGTATGATGGGCAATGCAATTACAGCTAAAACAAACAAAATTGATAAAAAATTAAAAGCAGTTGATTTACAGTTGAAAAAATTAAAGATTGACAACGACAGCGGCAGCGATCCTAATGATGTGATAAATGGGCAGGGCTATGTAATTACTGACCGTAACGAGCTGCTGAAAAAATTAAGCGGAAAAGCATAAATACTACTATGAAGACTTTTAAAGAATATCTTGCCGAAAGCAAAAAAACCTACCCTTTTAGATTAAAGGTAGCTGGCGAATTACCTGAAAACTTTGTTACTGATTTAAAAGATTGTATTGGTAAAGCCAATCCAACAATCGTTGAAAAATCAAAAACTCCGATACAGGCAACACCTTTAGATTTTCCAGAACTAAGCAATGTAGAAATTCATACATTCGAAGTCATCTGCGAATATCCAATTACCGCTCCTGAAATCGCAGAGCATGTAAAATGGTATGTTCCTGAGGCTAATTTCAGAGTAAGAAATGGTGGTGATACCGGAGACATGGAACATAATACCGCAGATATGGAACCATCAGGTAAAGCATTATTAGATGATGCTCAATATAAAGAAGCATCAAAAGTTAATACCAAAGACTATTTCGGTGATGATTTTAACAAAGGATTTTTAAAAGATTTAGCAAAGGCCGCCAAAGATCGAAAGAAGGACGGTGTGCAGACAGAATACAAGCTGCCCAAGGCCAAACAAGATAAAGCAGGTGCTAAAAGCGCCATGGGGAGTTAATTAAATGGATTTTCAACAATTATTATCAAAGATGCGTGATTTGGATCAACCTGCAGTTGAACCTCAGGTATCTGAACAACCAGTAGTAGCAGACGAGTGCGGAGAGCCGATGGGGATGACTCCACCGATGGGCGGTAACATGGGTAAACCAGATACACCTCCTCCTAGCATGAGTTTAAATCTAAATGCTCAAGGCTTAGAGAACATCGAAGATTTAATGTCTCTAATCAAAGCAGTAAACAAAGACATGGATAAACCTGCACTACCATCGATGAGTATGATGCCTACTATCTCTGCTATTAAACCATCTTTACCACCGTTGAAGATGTTACCAGATTTAGATAAAGAAGAACCTCACATGGAGCCAGACGGCGACGAAGGTCCAGAACCAATGCATCCAGACTTAGACAAAGACGGTGACAGCGATGCAGAGAAAAAAGACAAAGACGAAGCATTCGGTAACAGCGTAAATGATAGCGAACCAGAAGTAAAAGATATGGATTCTGCTATTCCAGACGGTAATGATTTACACAAACAGAAAAAAGGTTTCCGTGCAGCAGCCGGAGGCGACAATCCAATGAATACTGAAAGCACAGACCTACGTGCCCAGATCCGTGCTGAATTATTACAGAGATTAGCAGAAGCTAAAGGAGCAAAATAATGGCAGACTTATATGGCGTAGCATTAGGCGGTGGATTAACCGGTAACGTTGACTCTAATGCAAGAAAGTTAGTAGGCGACGGTGCAAGCGGAGTAGGACCATATACCCGATTTGGTACTCCTCAACTACAAGCGATTAAAATTGTTTCAGCAACTCTTAATTTTTCTACAAGCTACAGTGATGCTAATAGCAATTTTTCTAAAGTTGTAAGAGCACTACAAGATTATGCTGAAATTTATTATGTAGGTATTCCTGGTAATACAGCAACTGGATTTACAGCACTAGTAAACGTAACCAAGACCGATACAGGTGACGGATTTGGCGCATCAACAAGTTTTGATGGTTCTTACGAAAATATGGAAGATGGTCTACGTGCAGCAGTCAGTACAGCAGAAAATGACATTACTGTCACAAACGTTACATTAACTGGATTAACATTCGCTTAATCATGTAATACTCAAATAGGGCCTTAGGGCCCTATTTTTTTCATTAAATAACAGTATGGCAAAATCATTAGACGGTAATCTAATTAAAAAAGCACACAAGCAGACCAAGTATACGCTTGAAGAAGTCAAGCATCTTGAAGCCTGTATGGATCCAGTTACTGGTCCCTTATACTTCTGTGAAAACTTTTTAAAGATCCAACATCCAACACGCGGCGCTATTAAATTCGATCCTTACGAATATCAAGAACGACTAATACATGCCTATCACGAAAACAAACAGTGTATCGCAATGTTACCTCGTCAGATGGGTAAGACTACTTGTGCTACGGGATATCTATTATGGTACACAATGTTTGTGCCTGATTGTCAAGTACTAATTGCTGCACACAAATACGAAGGCGCTAAGGATATCATGGATCGTTACCGTTTCGGTTACGAAAACTTGCCTGACTTTATTCGTGCTGGTGTTTACTCGTATAACAGAAACACTATTGAATATGATAACGGAGCACGTATTCAAGCAACCACAACTACAGAAAACACTGGTCGTGGTAAATCTCTATCACTAATTTACTGTGATGAGTTCGCATTCGTACAACCGCCAGAAAAAGCCAAAGAGTTCTGGACTGCGCTGTCACCGACACTGGCTACTGGTGGTAAGTGTATCATTACATCAACACCAAACTCAGACGAAGATCAGTTCGCACTGATATGGACCGAGGCTAACAAAAAGTTCGATGAACACGGCAACGAACAAAAAATAGGGCAGAATGGTTTCGCATCATACTTTGCACATTGGTCCGAACATCCGGACAGAGATGAAGAGTGGGCGAGGTTAGAAAAAGCCAAGATTGGTGAGGAACGTTTTCGTCGTGAGTTTGAATGTGAATTCTTGATCTTTGATGAAACACTGATCAATTCTGTTAAACTTGCAGACTTATCTGGATCAGATCCTATAATGACTATGGGTCAGACACGTTGGTACAAAGACATTGATCCTAAGGCAACTTACCTAGTGGCCCTAGATCCTAGTTTAGGCACTGGTGGTGACTACGGTGCTATCCAGGTATTTGAAATGCCTGAAATGATACAGGTTGCAGAATGGAGACATAATACGACTCCTGTGCAGCAACAGGTTAAACACATGCGAGAAATACTGCGATACATACATGATCGAGGAGAAGAAAAAGGCGGAGTCCCCCAGATCTATTATTCTGTAGAAAATAACAGTCTTGGAGAAGCAGCATTGATAGTTATTAACGATATCGGCGAAGAAAATTTCCATGGTTTATTCCTGAGCGAACCAATCCGCAAAGGACATGTTCGTAAATTCCGCAAAGGCTTTAATACCACACACAGAACTAAAATCACAGCTTGTAGCCAATTGAAAAACATGATAGAAACTAACAAAATGAAAATCAATTCAAAACCGTTAGTGTCTGAACTTAAAACGTTTGTAGCTACAGGATTAGGGTTTAAAGCTAAGTCTGGCGAACATGATGACCTAGTTAGTTCTACATTGTTAATCATGCGTATGGCAGATGTACTGGCAGATTGGGATCCGCTGGTTTATGAAAAAATGACTGAAAAAATCACTGAGGAATCGATGCCTATGCCGATCTTTGTAAGCATGGGATTGTGATAAATATACTTATGGACGCAAGAAACAATATAGCTACAGATTTATTCTATAAAATACGAAGCCGCTTTAAGGGCCTTAAACTAGGCGCTGAAACCGGCGAAATTACCATCAATCCCGAAGAAGCTCGCTTCTTTGATTTTGATTATATGGAAGGACAAACTCCAATTGGACATGTCAGTATAAGTCTAGCTGAACCTAATTCTATGAAGATCTACTTCAGCCACGGTATTACTGAAGGGATGGATGAAAAACAAAAAGGTAACTGGTATACATTCTTGCGCGAGTTGCGACAATTTGCAAAACGTAGATTATTATCCTTTGATACTAGAGATATCGCCAAAGATAATTTAGATCGAAGAGATTATGAATTCTTAGCCAAGAATTCACAACCTAAACAAACAGACTCAAATATGATACAGAAACCAGTTGGAGAAAGCGTTATGAACGAAAGCTCAATGTACGGTAGCCGATTAATGAGCTATCAGAACTTGATGGATACTAAACTAATTATTAAGCACAGTCAGGCAGTTATGGACGACACGCAACCTGGTGCCAGAACAAGACACATTTCAGGTTTGTTTGTTGAGAATGCAGACGGTGAACGTTTCAAATATCCATTCATCCATTTAGCAGGTGCTCGTGCTATGCAACGACATGTTGCCAATGGAGGCCTACCGTATGACGATGTGGGTAAGAGTATAATTAAAATGAGTGAAGAGATCGCTCAGCTTAAGAGTTTCGGAAATTATGTTGTTAGAAACGATCTAATGAATTCAGAAACAAATTCAGTGGTTGAAAAATCAACAGCATATCTTAACAGTCTAAGAGAACAGATCAAGGCATTATCAAAGCAAAGCCACTACGAAGCATACAGAGAAAACTTTCAATCGTATAATAGCGAAGAAGTACCACAAGATGTAGTAGAAGATTTCAAAGAAAAATTCACAGTAAGAAGTTTCAAAGAAGATATCGCAAGCGTATTTCCGGTCTTATATAGACTAATGAAAGAAGGAAACACGATAGGCTATGACGACATAGTCGCAATGACACAAGAAGAAATTAACAACGAAGACGTTGATATCGATCAAGAATCATTTGACCCATTTAGCAAGTTTGAAAATTGGGTTATGGGTCTAGGAGAAGATTCTGCAATCACTTCTGAAGATCCGGAAGAACAACAGGCAGCAGTCAAAAACTTACAAGAACTTGTAGGACAACATTTTCCGGCAGGAGTAGATGGAACTAACGCCATCGAAAGTCTCAAAGGCATTATCGAAGATCCAGAGTTATACAAGCGAATTAAAGCACAGGCAGCAGAAGATCCAGATAGTTGCTGCAGAGGTCTAATAAAAGATTGGTTATCTCTAAATGCTCCAGAAGTATTAGAGCAATTAGATTTTGGTGACTATGTTGAAGAACCAGAAGCAGGAGCAGAAGAAGTTCCAGCAGAAGAACCACAGGCTGCT
>JACCEB011873447.1_pt1 | contig 13316 bp, 8 predicted proteins | sample 7454761 | NCBI WGS metagenome assembly JACCEB01 (sample SAMN15323454, study PRJNA562643) | freshwater metagenome | isolation source: river surface water | place: USA:Blue River Watershed | collected 2017-08-18 | reverse complement strand
TCATGGTCTCTCATGTAGAATGCCCTCAAGTGTCACACCAAGCCTCAGAATACGAGACCACAGCAAGAATGAGCACTCGAAAAATCAGACCTCCCGTGGTACAGCCAATGGCACAACCAATGGTACAGCCACCCGTCGCCTCGACTGTCGATGAGTCAACCGCCGATTCCGTACAGGAAGCTGAGCTGATCGCCGTGGCGGAGGGAGTCATTGCGGAGACTGAACCGGGAACTGGAAGTACCGGAGCCAAAATAGAGACGATGCCTGAAACTACTATCGACGACTTGAAACCGGCTGGCAAGACCGTTGCCGCACCGCACATCGATCTCAACAGCAACGATCTGTATCTGAACAGGGAGCTGAGTTACTTCCAGTTCAACCTGCGCGTGCTGGAACAGGCGCGCGACCCCAGGCACCCGCTGCTCGAGCGCCTGATGTTCCTGCTGATCTTCAGCTCCAACCTGGACGAGTTCTACGAAATACGAATCTCCGGCCTTAAAAAGCAGATGGAGTTCGGGCGCCAGCGCCCCGGCCCAGACGGCAAGTATCCGGACGAGATCCTCAAAGAGATCCACCAGCAGGTGCGCGTCGCCTTGCAACAGCAGTACCGCATTCTCAATGAGGATCTGTTCCCATCACTGGCTGAGAAAAATATACGCTTCCTTTACCGGCACGAATGGAACAAGAAACTCTCCTTGTGGGTCAGGGACTATTTCCGTGATGAGGTGTTGCCGGTCATCAGCCCGCTGGGGCTCGACCCCGCGCACCCATTCCCTCGGCTGGTCAACAAGAGCCTCAACTTCATCCTGTCTCTGGAGGGCAAGGATGCATTTGGTCGCGACAGTGGTCTGGCCATCGTGCCGGCGCCGCGTTCATTGCCACGCCTGATCAAGGTGCCTGCAAGCATCATCCCCAAGGGCGACAACTTCATATTCCTGTCCTCCATCATTCATGCCCATGTAGGCGAATTCTTTCCCGGCATGACCGTGAAGGAGTGTCACCAGTTCCGAGTGACACGCAACTCGGACCTGGAGATGTCCAATGTCGAAGTCGAGGATGTGGCCAGCGCCCTCCAGGGCGAACTGCACCTGCGCCGCTTCGGTACCGCCGCCAAGCTGGAAGTCGGAGCGGCCTGCCCGCAGGAACTCACCGACTTCCTGCTGCAACGCTTCAATTTGACCGAGGATGAGCTGTTCAGGCTGGACGGCCCCGTGAACATGCAGCGACTGATGACGTTGACCAGCATGGTAAATCGCCCGGACCTGTGCTTCCCGACCTTCACCCCCGGAACACCGTTGGCGCTGGAGGAAGGGAACTGCATCTTTACCGCCGTGACCCGTGAAGACCAGCTGCTCATGCATCCGTTCCAGTCCTTCCTGCCTATCATCGATTGGGTCAGGCAGGCAGCCAAAGACCCGGCGGTGCTTTCCATCAAGCAGACACTGTATCGCACCAACGAGTCATCAGAACTGGTAGAAGCGCTCTCTGAGGCAGCGCGCAATGGCAAGGAGGTGACGGTCGTCATCGAGTTGCGAGCCCGTTTTGACGAGAAGGAAAACATCCAGTTCGCCAGCCGGTTGCAGGAGGCGGGCGCTGTCGTGGTTTACGGTGTGATGGGCTACAAGACTCACGCCAAGATGCTGCTGATCGTGCGACGCGAAGGTGGCAAGCTCAAACGCTACGCGCATCTGGGCACCGGTAACTATCACCGCAAGACCTCACTGGTCTACACCGACTACGGCCTGATGACCTGTGACGAGGTGCTCTGTGCCGACGTACACAAAGTCTTCCAGCAAATCACCGGCATGGGCAAACGCATCATCCCCGACGTGATGATTCATGCACCGTTCCGCCTCAAGAAATCGCTGATCCGCATGATTCAGCACGAGAGAAATCTGGCGGCCGAAGGCAAGCCAGCGCGCATCATTGCGAAGATGAATTCACTCACTGACCCCGACATCATTCGCGAGCTTTATGCGGCTTCACGCGCAGGCGTGAAGATCGATCTCATCATCCGCGGAATCTGTTGTCTGAAGCCGGGCCTTCCCAATATTTCCGAGAACATAAGAGTCGTATCGATCATCGGCCGCTTCCTCGAACATTCACGGGTATTCTATTTCGAGAACAACCTGCAGCAGGTGTATTGCTCAAGCGCCGACTGGATGGAGCGAAACCTTATGCACCGCATAGAGGTGGCGTTCCCCATTCAGAGGAAGAAGCTTGCCAATCGCATTCTGGAGGAGCTGCAGATGTATCTGGCCGACCGCTGCCAGAGCTGGGAGCTGCAATCCGATGGTACGTATGTGAGGCTGGAATCAGGCGACAACAGCACTCGCGAACCCGTGCAGATGCGTTTGCTCAAACAACTGGCTACAGTACGTTACAGCGTGGGCTGACGACTGATTCGAGGCAGCGAATCCTGGTCCAGCAGCGCTGTATCGGTGCCCTTGCGCATCATGAACTCGAGCATACCCTCGCGCAGAGCAGTGGGACTGAAGGTGATCTGGTCCAGATCAAAAGTCCGCATCAACCCGGTCAATACCGCCCAACCTGGCATCAACAGGTCTTTACGGCGATCCTTCAACCCTGGCAATAATCGCTCCGGGTCGGCTGCGCAAGCCAGGACATCCGCCTTGAGTTGCTGCAGGGCGCTGCGCGCAATGCCGCTGTCACTGTATCCGCACTGCTGGCACACAAGACTGAGCATCTTTGCCGTTCCGGACGACGCATAAATTTCCGCACTCGGATAGCGCAGGACGTCGTCACGCACAGTGGCAAAAACCTTTTCTGCTTCTACTGTCGCTGACTCCAGAAGGCGCTCGAGCGCTGCCGGGTCCGCCGGCAGTACTTTGAAGAAGCGGTCGCGCCAGCTGACGCAACCGATGGGGAGACTATGCGTGACAAGCCGCTGCTCACCACGACCAACGATGATCTCAGTACTGCCACCGCCAACGTCGATGACCATACGCGTTGCGCCGCTTGCCGGCAGCCCGGAAAGGACTCCCGTGTACACGAGAATGGCTTCCTGCTGACCGGAGATAACGGAGACGTCAATTCCCAGCCCTTTGGCCTCAGCCAGGAACTCCGGTGCATTGCGAGCCAGCCGCAGCGCGTTGGTCCCCAATGCCCAGTAGCGTCGCACTGGGTGGCGCGCCATCGCAGCGGCAAACTCACGCAGGCAATCGATGCCTCGGGCAAAAGCTGCAGGCGAGATTTCGCCGGTGAGAGGCACCCCCTCTCCCAACTGCACAATACTGCTGAAACGCTCGACGATCTCGGTCCGGCCATCCTGCCACTCTGCTATCAAGAGGTGGAAGCTGTTGGAGCCAAGATCAATGCATGCATACATGTTGGATTTTGCCCGACTGGAAGGAATAAAACGCGCATCATACGGCCGGACTATGTCAAGGCGATGACATGCACATCCTCAGATCATTGATTGCTGGTAGTTCTCGATGCCAATCTTGTCGATCAGCTGCAACTGTGTTTCCAGCCAATCCACATGCTCTTCTTCACTGCGCAATATTGACGCCAGGAGATCACGACTGACATAGTCCCGCACCGATTCTGCATAGGCGATACCCTCTTTCAAGGCAGGCAGAGCCAGCATCTCCAGTTGCAGATCGCACTCCAGCATTTCCCGGGTATGTTCACCAATCAGCAACTTGCCCAGGTTTTGCATATTGGGTAGACCTTCGAGGAAGAGGATGCGGCCAATCAATTCATCCGCATGCTTCATCTCATCAATCGATTCCTCATACTCCTTGCTCGCCAGCTTGCCCAGCCCCCATTCCCTGTACATACGTGAGTGCAGAAAATACTGATTGATGGCAATCAGCTCGTTACCCAGGGCCTTATTGAGATGTTTCAACACTGTCGCGTCTGCTTTCATGATCGACTCCTTGACTGTCAATTCAGTGGGTAGAGTGTGCCTTCAGGCGGCGCTTGTCAAGCCAATCAGAATTCGTAACACATTGAAAGTAATGATAAACAAACTCATTACACAGGAAGGCTGCGGGTGGCAGAAGAGGAAAACAAGAGAATTTAATGGACGCAGAGCAAGAAGAATCAGACAGCGGCCGCATTGACGAAGGCGGCCGCTCCCTTGAACTCACTGACAATACTTCGAGCATGCTTGCCACACTTGCCACAGTCGGTGGCAACACCAAGTTTGTCACGCAAGTCGGCCATACGGCTGGCGCCTTCGCGACAAACTTCACGAATCTGACTATCGGTAATCTGGCGGCAAATGCAAACGTACATGGAATGTCCTCAAAGTTGGCAAATCATAAATCTTAATGAGAATGATTGTCAACCGCAATCAAGCAGCCATCCAGATGCCCGCCGACAACGACTCTTCATGCTAAGATGCCGCCACCCGTCGCACATCACAGCGACGCTGCACTCAAGGCTACAGGATTGAATAACCACGCACCAAAAACAGTTGATTTGCCGGTCGGCCGCTTCCTCGTCGCCGGACTGCTCCTGATTGCCGCCTTGAAGATAGCGCTGGCGACAGTCCTCGACCTCTACAGCGACGAGATCTTCTACTGGCAGGCTTCTACCCAACCAGCACTCGCCTACAGTGATCTTCCCTTCATGGCAGCCCTCCTCTCTGGGCTGGGAACAGCGTTGTTTGGCAATTCAGCGCTCGCGGTGCGCGCTTTCTTCCTGCTGCTCGGCACCTCAATCCCACTGCTGATCTACTGGGTGGCGACGCCGTTGATGCCACGTCGTCAGGCTCAAGAGGCCGCAGCACTGAGCCTCTGTTTACCTCTTGGCGCCTTTCTTGGCCTTCTGGCTGTACCCGACGTGCCTCTTTTGTTCTTTGGACTTCTCCTCATCGGCAGCCTGGAGCGCGCCACGCGCCTCGATTCAATTCCGTACTGGAGCGCCGCCGGGCTGGCCGCAGCGCTGGGTGTCAGCACCCATTACCGTTTTGCTCTATACATTCTGGCTGCTCTGATCTTTTTGCTGACTTTTCGTGATCAGCATCGGCACTGGAAAAGCCCCGGCCTCTGGCTGGCGCTAATGCTGCTGCTACCAGGCCTTTACCCTGCGCTGATGTTCAATTTGAACAATCAACTCAGCGGAATCGATTACCATCTACTGGAGCGGCATCCCTGGGAATTTCAGGCTGAAGGGCTTTTACACCCGCTCAAACAGGCGATTCTGGTCACGCCGCTGCTTTACGGCGCGTTGCTCTACACTCTTTTTACCCTCCTTCAAAAGGCTCGAAGTGGCGACTCGCGACATGGGCTCTTTGCCGTATTTGCCTCGGTCAATCTGGGTGTATATCTGGTGCTGGCCCCCTGGGCCGACAACACACGCACCTCCATACACTGGCCCCTGTCCGGATATCTGCCGTTGCTGATTTTTCTTCCCGAAGCGTTGCGGGAAATACATCGAGAATTGACCGCTCGAATAAGTGCGCAGCGCGCGCGAAGAGTCATCATTTTCACCATTGCGCTGGGATTTACCGGTTCCATAGTGGCATTGCTGGGGGTAGGGTCACAGAGCCTGCAGGAGGAGCTGCGCCCGCTGCTGGGCAAGGGCGTCCTCTCCAACAAGATGGCGGGATGGCGAGAACTGAACGACCACGTCAACGCACTACTGGCCCGCGAGGCTGGGGGTAATGAGATGGTCATTGTGACTGACAATTACTACACCGGAGCCCAGATTGAACTGGGATTGGAGACCAATCACCCTGTCTACAACATCGATAGCGACAAGGCGATCCGCGATGGCAGGGCCGTGCAATACGAACTATGGCGGAAAAATGCAACCGGACTGACCGATCAAGCCGGCAAGAATGCTCTCTTCATCAGTGAGGACAGCACTCTGACCATGCCCGATAAAATTGCCACTATTGCTCGCGCCTGCAGTCAATTCGGCAACCTTGAATTCATCGAGCAACTGGCGCTTTTCGAAGGGGAAAAGTCTTTCAGCTTTTACCGTGGCCAACAGATTGGGGGCGCCGCGACTGGTCCCTGCCCCCTGCCCGCTCTGGGTTGGCTGGATTTGCCTCAGCCAGAACAGGAAGTCACCGACACATTGATAGTATCCGGCTGGGTAATCAATGAAGGTCTGGGAGTCCGTAGTGTGGATGTACTTATCAATGACCAAATTGCCGGCGCAGCCACTTATGGAATTCCCAGAGCCGACGTGGTGGAGGCTATGCAGGTGAAGAGTGATCCGAATGCACCCAATGTGGGCTTTGATGGAACTTTGGCATTAACTTCCATGCCCGAAGGAAACGCCGAGATTGCGATACGGGTGACGGGCAACTCCGGGGAAATCCAGACTTTTGGCGTCCGGCAGATAAGAATACGACACTGAGCACTGAAGCGAGGCAAGTCTCACGAGGCAACGTGCATCAGAAAGGATTGACGACCTCTACTGCGATCTTCCATTCGCCGGATTCCGTGAAGCGCCAGAACCGCAGGTAATTGACAGCAAAATCAGAACCGTCTGCGGTCATCGTCCCGTAGGTGTAGCCAACATCCCCTGACTCGGCCATATAGGCTCCGCCCGGCTGATGCGACACCAATGACATGGACACTCGCTCATCCATAAATGCGCCATACACCATACCGCCAGCTTCGCTGCCTATGCCCGGCGCCATCCCCGGTACGTAGATACGCTGGTTATCCAGACCATAGCGCAACATCGCTCGACGCCCGCCTCTGAAGTTGATAGCTCTGACGAAGAGATCCTCGGCAGCAACCAAAGATTCCAAGGTATTGTTAGCAGTCAGTGTATCGGCCGCGGATTCGGCAAGAGCCTGCTCGGACTCTCTCAAATTCGCTTCAACATCAAGACTCAAGACCCCGGGAACGCGAACTGTGATGTCCGCCACCATGCGCCATTCACTGTCAAACTTGCGCCAGATAGTGACGAAGTGACCATGAACGCGTCGCAACTCACCGTCAGACTCCATCGTATAGCGGTATGGACCAGTGGTCAGGCCGAGATCTCCTGCCCGAGAGAATTCTATGTAATTGGCGCGCGATTCGAGCGTAGCGCTCCCGCGACTGGGATCGACCGCTTGGTAGGTTCCCTCCGCTCCGACGGGGCCGCGTCGAAAGACAACCGCCCCCTCACCAAAAGCGTTTAGAAAGGCCTGATTGAAACCCTGAATTCTTGAACGTTCAGCGAGCCTGTTGTCAGTCTCAATGAGACTCCGCCATATCGTCGCCGGCTCGTCGATCTGCACAACTTCCTGAACACCGGAAAGTGCTGGAACTTGCGCCACCACAGGGGCTGTAGTTACAAAGGCGAGGGACGCCAGAAGTGCAACTTGTAACGATTTCATGGTTACACCACTTTTAGATCTCTCTGGTTTTGCACCAGTTTGGGACTGAAGTATGTACCAATAATTTGAGCAGGTACAGTCGTTGCCGGAAATATTGCTGCCCGCATCTCCGTAAAAGAAGAAACGGGCAGCCTGGCACTACTTCCGAACGGCGATCTGTCATCCAAAGCGACGAACGTGTCCCGACACATCATCGCCAAGTCGGAACTGGCCCACAAGCTCATTGAGTGACACCAGCAACTCATTCACGTCACGGTGGTAATTCTGACACTCTTTATAATCGTCTGAGTTGAGCTTGCCATCTCCTGCAATCTTCACGCTGCTCTTGGCAATTTCATCGGTAACATCTGATTGTTGCTTGACCGCCGCAGCGATATCACGATTACGGTTGGCAATCAGTTCCACGGATTCCAGGACCGAGTCCAGCAATTCATTGGCCGAATTGGCAGCTCCAACACAGTCCCTGGAAAGGCTCACACCATTGTCCATCGCCGAGACAATCTCGGAAGTATTGGCCTGCAGATTCTCGATAATGATGTTGATCTCCTGAGTGGATGACTGCGTCTTCTGCGCCAGACTGCGCACTTCATCTGCCACGACGGCAAATCCACGTCCCTGCTCGCCGGCCCTGGCCGCTTCGATCGCAGCATTCAACGCGAGCAGATTGGTCTGTTCCGCTATTCCTTTGATGACCTCCAATACGGAATTGACCTTCTCGTTATGATTGCGCATGTCATGCACTTTTTGCTGAATGGAGGAGAGTGAACCGGACAGTTTCTCGACGGACGTGCGCGTCTTTGACACGGCCATGGTTGCCTTCTGAGTGGCGCCATTGGCTTCGGTCGCAGCTTCGACACTGGCCTGCGCACCGTCAGCCACGTCAGCCAGCGAAGATGAAAGCTCCGTTGTTGATGAAGCGAGCATTTCAGTCTCGGTCAGCTGCGAGGCAGACCGATGTGCAGTGCGCTCTATCATCACCGAGAACTGCCCGGATTTCTGGGTGACCTCCTGATTGGTCTCCAGAACCTGGCGAATGATGGAGCTCAGCTTGCCAACAAACGTGTTGAAGCCTCTTCCCAATTCTGAAAGCTCATCATGTCCGGAGTCGCTGAGACGTCGAGACAGATCACCAGAGCCTTCTGCGATATCTTTCATGTAGAGATTAGCCTGCTGCAGCGGCTGGGTTATGGATCTGGAAATCAGCAGGGCACAGACGCTCAATGCAGCCAGGATAAAGACAATCACCAACGCTGACTGAAGAGCCCACGCGATGAAATCGGCCATTACGTCATTAAGGTAAATGCCATTGATAATCACCCACCCCCAAGGCTCGAACAGCTCGGAGTAAACTCGCTTCAATTCAGCGTTGGGATTGGCCAGAGGATGGTCCGTGAACGTCAGCGAGTGATAGCCGAATTCTGCCTCGGTCGCATACAGATATTCGGAGAACCCTGTGTAACTATCGCCCGTGTAGCGACGAATGATTTCAGGCATGGTTGGGGAAGCGTCACGATAGCCGCTCTGCTCCATTCGCTGCTCCTGAGTCAGCGCCGTCTGCTGCATCCGGGCCCTGACTTCCTGGTCAGTACCGGTATAGACATCGCTTCCCAGAATCGGGTGGGCTGCCAACTGTCCTTCTCGATGATAGACAAGTATGTAGTTACGCTCATCAACTGCCGACTTGTTAACCATCTCCCTGCCGAGGCGCTTGGCTTCCACTTCATCCAGTTGCCCGGCCTGCACTTTCTCATAGAGGCCTGTAAGGTAGTGGTGAACGGTCTTCACCTGGTTGACACTGCCTTGTTCCAGCTGCTCAATAAACTTGACCCGCGCCTGCAACAGCAATGTGGCACTCAGGCCCAGAATTGCCACCACGCTTAGCATGACAATGATCCAGATTTTTAAACGAATAGTCAGATTTTTTAACATGGGAGTCTCCGGCTGACTTCTTATAATGGGCTATAAAGACTGCAAATATTTCAGTATTACGACTAGATAGCGACCATCTCCTGAAATTCATTAGGCAGTGCCGAAATCTTTTTCCGCGCCATAGCCATATCACCCTGCGACGCTCCTACAACTCCTTGAATTAAAAGCAAAAGTAAACTAAGCTCCTGACGTAATTTCTCCCACGCTGGAATCTTGATTTGCGACATCTGATTCTTTCAAAATTGCTCAGCCTGCTGCTCCTGTGCTCATGCTCGGGAGCGCTAGCCCAACCCGTCAGCGTGAGCGCCGATGCCGTCCGACAGTCGGTCGCCCCTTTCATCCAATACTACGAGGATCCAACTGGTCGATTGACTATTGAGGACGTCGCCTCTCCTGAATTCAATGTCAATTTCATCGCAAATACCTCTGAGGATTTGCATTTCGGCCTTACGCGATCGACCTATTGGATTCGGTTCACCATTGACTGGACGACTCTTCCCATTGAAAACCGCTGGGTGCTGGAGGTTGTACCTCCCAAGCATGTAGAGGGGATTGCGCGTGGCGGTGCAGATATCTTCATTCTTGACTCCGTTGGCAACCGGATAGTCAGTCAGCGTTTCGGCACTTATGAAAATCCTCGTGAACTGAAGACCCTAACGGGTGGTTACGCTCTAAATATGAACCCGGCAACGGACCGGCAGGTGTACTTGCGCATTGAGACGGCGAGGGATTTGCGTGTCCCACTCACTCTCTGGCAACAGAGCGCGTTTCGCGACAACGAAGTAATAGCCAACCTCGCACTGGGGGTCGCATATGGCATATTGCTGGCGATGATCTTTTACAATTTGTTCCTGTACTTTTCGATCCGCGAAAGCTCCTACTTCTATTATGTTCTGGCGATTGTCTGCCAGCTCACCTTCTTGTTTCTGGACTCCAAACACGCGCGCTACATCAATGATTCGATGTGGCTTAACCCCTGGCTGATCAACATGGCAGAAAGGGATATCTACATATTCCTCAGCATTACCACTCTGCAATTCCATCGCTGTCTGCTGCAGGTCTGGACGTACAACCCCGCACTTGACCGACTGATCAAAGGCTTGATCGCAGCGTTCGTTCTGATACTGCCAATCTCGCTGTTCAACGACGAGAAATTCTTTCAAAGTCTTTACCTTGCACTGATAATTGCTGCAATTCTGCTCGTGGTATTTACCAATATCGACGGTATTCGGCGCGGCATTGAGACCGCCAAGGTGCATCTGATTGCGACGTCGATTGTACTGTTAGGGGCAAGCGTGCAGATGTCCTATCAGGTATGGAATCTGCTTCCGAGCCTTTGGATTGTTTCGAATGCCTACAAGACCAGCCTGCTCGCCCATGCTCTCCTGCTCTCGTTCGGGCTGGCATTCCGTTACAACATGCTGCGCAAAGAAAAGGAGCGCGCACAGTGGCTGGCTATCGAAAATCTCCGCAAGTCGGATCGTATCAAAGATGAGCTTCTCGCCAACATCTCTCACGAATTGAGGACCCCGGTTTATGGCATCAACGGATTGGCTGAAATGGCGCTGCGCAGCGCAAACAACGCCGATGTCAATGCCGCACGTACTATCAAACAGAATCTGGAATTGATCAGCTCCAGCGGCGCCAGGCTCATCAGTTTGATAGACAACCTGCTGGACTTCTCGGCAGTTCGCCATAACGCCTTACCACTCAATCTGAAGGCTGTCGATCTGCGCAGTCTCGTAAGCCTCGTCATGGCCATCAACGCACCCATGGCGGCCGAGAAGTCACTCAACGTCATCAACAATATTCCCTCGGATCTGCCTCCGGTGCTGGCTGACGAAGATCGCCTTCATCAAGTACTTTTGAATCTTGTTTCCAATGCGACCAAGTTTACGGATTCAGGTGAAATTCGAATCTCTGCAAGCCTTGCGCAACCCGATAGCATACGCATCATCGTTAGCGACACGGGTCGAGGCATTTCCAGGGAAGATCAGAAAGTGATCTTCAATGCCTTTGAAAAGGGAACTGGCTCGTCAGACAGTAGCGGTGGCATTGGTCTGGGGCTGGCCATCTCCAGAAGTCTTGTGAAATTGCACGGGAGTGATCTGACTGTCCACAGCGAACCTGGCAAAGGCTCACACTTCAGTTTCGTACTCCCCACTGCGGAAGTATCACGGCATAGAGTGAGCTCGACGGCCAACCATCTTCTGATACGGCGGTCGGACTCTTCACTTGCACCACCGCCCGAGGCCTCCATCGAGACCACTGACGTCCCTAGAGAAGTGAGCGAGCCAGACAGGACCAAGGCTCGAATACTGGTCGTAGACGATGAAGCCACCAATCGAGTCCTCATGACTCAGCAATTGAATGGTTACGCAGTGCAGCAGGCCAGCAGTGGTGCGGAGGCGATCGCAGCCATAAACAGGCAGAAACCCGACCTGATCCTGCTGGATCTGATGATGCCGGGCATGAATGGCTATGAGACCTGTCAAACCATACGCAAACTTTACAGCCAGGTGGAATTGCCAATAATCATAGTCACAGCCAGAAATCATCTCGAGGACCTGACACACGGTTTCCAGACTGGCGCGAATGATTTCCTATCCAAGCCCTTCTATGCAGAGGAACTTCTTGCGCGAGTTTCCAATCAGTTGAAACTGGTGGAATTGCAGCGTGTCGACCTCGACAATGCCCGACTGAAAGATCAAATCGCGGGATATCTGGAGGCAGATCAGCAGCTTCGTGCCGCAACCCAGCAAATGCAGCAACTGTTGGAAGGGATATCCGCCGGTATTATTGCATTCACCTATCCCGGCGTGATCACCTTCTTGAATCAACGTGCGGCCCAATACCTGGGTGGCCCGACAGATGGATTGCGGGGACAATTGCTTACCAGGATATTGCCGCATGGCAAAGCCAATGAACCTTTGTTGAAGATTCTGTCAGCATGGGAGGCCGGCGACCCAATAGCAGAAGGCGAACAATCTCTCGAAATTGAAATTTGCCTCCCGGAGCAGGGGCGCAACGATGCCTGCCCGAAGTTGAAAGCCCACTTTTCGCTACTGAGCGATGACGATAGTACCGGTGTACTCGTTCTTGAACCCATTGCCAGCAGTGGAACGGAAGCAGCTGCCCACAAAGACGACATAAGCATGCTGCAGGTGCTGGAAATGGCTCAAAGGCATGTCCGCAATTTGAGCTCACGCCTGAAATTACTGACTCCTCACGAACTGCAGGAGCTGCCCGAACTTTACGAGCGATTGAGCAGTCTGAACTCGACTCTGGATAAGTTGGACAAAGAACTACCCTCGGCATCCGTGCAAGATGACGTGCGCCAGCAACTGGTCACGCTGATGCAGCTTACGCTGCGCACCTGGGAGGCTACCACCAACAAGACCAAGATCGAACTGGCCGAGGAGAGCAACATCTGGGTGGTCAGTATCGATGAGGGGAGACTGCGGACACGAACCTTTGACCGCTATCTGCGGCTGGAATTACTGCCACGTATCCCACGCTGGCGAGAGGTGGTGCGCACAACTTATTTCGTGCTCGCCAATCCAGACATTGAGCCAGAGGCGCGAAAACTGCTGGAGTCTGAACTCAATAAAACCAAGGCGCTACTGCACGCAGCCGCCATAAACTAGCCCTCAATCCACCCTGGTTGTGAAGTGACTTATGTTCGAGGTTGACAGTAACATGAACTGGTCGGCACATCCGGAACTCGCCCCATAGCTTTCCCGCTAACACTCCGCGCTCAAACGTCGACATTCCCAGGATAAGGATTTTTCGATGTATCTGCGGCATTTTGGTCTATCTCAATCTCCCTTCTCTGCAACACCCGACACCCAGTTTTTTCTGGAGCTGAACAACGCCGGTATTTTGTTCCGGGAGTTGATACATGCGGTGAATCAAAATGACTGCTTTGTCGCTGTCATTGGCGAGCCCGGCATGGGGAAATCAACGCTCTACAGGAAACTGTGTAAATCATTGCAGAGCCACAAGAACCGCTATGCAGTGGTAGGGCTGGCCCACCCGCCAATTAACGAATCTGCATTGTTTACAGCGATAG
>JACCEB010488926.1_pt1 | contig 13329 bp, 15 predicted proteins | sample 7454761 | NCBI WGS metagenome assembly JACCEB01 (sample SAMN15323454, study PRJNA562643) | freshwater metagenome | isolation source: river surface water | place: USA:Blue River Watershed | collected 2017-08-18 | reverse complement strand
TGGTTATGAAGTCGAGATCATTGAGGCTGGTCAGGAACGAAGAGATTTCTTACCCCAGTATTTGGCTTTTCAAGCCAAAGAGTTCAATCTCAATCCATCAACTCCTGTCAAGGTTCATGAGAACCTTGATAAGGTGAACTGGCCCACAGTTGATTTGGTGGTGGAATGTATTCCTGAGCAATTGCCTCTTAAACAAGTGCTCTTTGCTCAGTTAGACAAATTGGCGAGTCCCCACACCATTTTGGCCAGCAATAGTTCAAGTTTTCCGATCAGTCAAATTGCAATGGGCTTGACCACTGCCGAACGCATGATTGGTTTGCATTTTTTCATGCCGGCCCACTTGGTGCCCTGTGTCGAAGTGATTAAAGGTGAGAGAACCAGTCAAACAGTCATGGACGACTTATTCCAAATCATGACCCGGTGCTTGATGGTGCCAGTGCGAGTGAACAAAGATTTACCAGGTTTCTTGGCCAATCGCTTGCAGCATGCCATGTCTCGAGAGGCGTTTTCGATGATTGATCAAGGGATTGCCAGTCCAGAGGACATTGATAATGCCGTGCGCTTTGGTTTTGGTTTTCGATATTTGGCAGCAGGCCCTGTGATGCAACGCGATCACGCGGGTGTTGAGATTCATACGGCGGCTGGGGCTAGCATTTATCCTTCTTTGTGCAATGATGCAATCCCAGCGCGATGCCTCACTGAAAAAGTGGCCAATCACCATTTTGGGATGAAAACTTCTCAAGGTTTTTATGAGTGGAATCCTGAGACCATCAAAAAAGAGCGTGAGCGTTATGACACCATCCTGAAAGCAGGGCTCAAAATCATTCAAAAAGACATTGAAGAAATTTGTCGCTAGAAAATTACCAAGAAAAAAGCTTGCTTTTTGAGCGATCAAAAGAGCAAGCTTTTTGGTTTGGTGCCCCAGGAGAGACTCGAACTCTCACGCCTCTCGGCACCGGCTTCTAAGACCGGCGTGTCTACCATTCCACCACCAGGGCATGGCTTTGGCGCATGAGACCATTGCTTAAATATCTCACCACTTCAGCTAAGCCCATCATTCTACTTGAATTTTCCCTAAATTTAAAGTCCGACTGGGGATTTCTCAAGGGCTTCCATCTACGAAGCATTAGCCATAAGGCTAATGTGCGATTGCTCGATATATTTCTATCATACAAATTTAGATAACTGTCTGTTAATTCTGATTTTTTTGGAATGATTGACAGCCCATTCAGTCTGAGAGTTTTGTATGCCTAGATTATCTGCGCCCATCAAAAAAGCTACTCAAATTGCTCTATTTGGAGGGCTTTGTGCCATCTCTGGGCAGGTCTTGGCAGGTGGTTTTGTAGACACCCTGGCTGATATTTTCTCTTGGATCGCCATCATCATCGTTCCGATTGTTTTTGCCATTGCTTATTGGCAAATTCATTATCTGCCTAGCAAGATTGCAGAAAAAAGACAGCATCCTCAAAAAGAAGCGATACATGCCATGTGCATGGTGTCTCGTTTTTCAGGGGGATTATTTTGGCCCATCGCTTTTGTTTGGGCTCATTTGAGACCAACCATAGTGCCGCTCTCCAAGGAGCAAGTTCAAGCGATTGCGCAGGCTCAAAAAAATTCTGAGGCCAATTCATCTTCAAATGGCGTGAAGGAATAGTCATGTTAGAAATCATCATCGTTCTTTACGCTTTGGCTGTTTGGTGGATATTTTTTAAACGCAAGCTTTATCCGTGGGATAAGCGCGCCAAAATCATCGTTTTTGTGACGCCTGCGGTATTTGTAGTGATCATGATTTTGCTCATGAACATCTTTGCGCCTAGTAGTAACGATGTTCGTGTCACTCGTCATGAGATACCGATCATTCCTCAGGTCAAGGGTCGTGTTATTGAAGTGAATGTGACGGACAACCAACGAGTTAAAAAAGGTGATGTTTTGTTCAAGATTGATCCTGAGCCTTATCAAGCATCCGTCAATGCGCTCAACGCCAAATTAAAACTAGCCAAGAAACGTGTGGATGAGCATCGCGCCCTTGTAAAGACAGGATCAGGCAATCGTTTTGACCTTGAAAAAGCAGAAGCTGATTACGATGAGTTAAAAGAAAAGGCTGACAATTCTTATTGGGAGTTAGAGCAAACCATTGTCAAAGCGCCCAGCAATGGTGTGATCATCAATGCACAACTTCGCCCAGGGGTCTTTTTAGTGCCAACTCCCTTGCGCGCTGCCATGAGTTTTCTGGAAGATGAGCCACAGGTATTCATGTTGTTTCATCAAAATGAACTCCATCAAATCAAACCGGGTCATGAGGCAGAGTTTTACGTACCCACCAATCCGGGTCAAATTTATAAAGCCAAAGTTGAGAGTGTGATTTGGGCTCAACGCCAAGGCCAGGTCAATGCCAGCGGTGATTTACCTCAAACAGGTGTTAGACCAGCGGTTCCTAATCGCTTCCCAGTGAAGTTGATTCTTGAGGCGGGCGATCATACAGAATTAATTGCTGCTGGCGCCATTGGTCACGGAGCTATCTACACAGACAACATGAGCTTTTTACATTTTGTTAGAAAAGTCATGTTGCGTGTTTACAGCAAGCTTAACTACATCGTTCCAAAACTGCATTGATGAAATCGACAGATAAAGTCTTAGTGAGCAAGTATTTGTCTTTGAGCCTTGTATGGTTTCTAAGTGCATGCTCTATCGGTGAGCCCATTAAAAGATCTGAACTGCTTGATCGCTCATTACCAGGCCAACAGTTGCCACAGCAATACAAATCCAGCAATCAGCAATCAGTATTTCAGAGCATTGCATGGATTGATTCTTTTAAGGATCCTGAGTTAACTGAGTTGGCCAAGCTCGCAATTCAATCGGCTCCAGATTTCAGAATCTACGCTGCGCGATTAGACCAAGCTGAAGCGATGATGAAGGCTGTGGGGGGTTCTTTTTACCCAAACCTCGGTGTACAAGGTAAAACTGGTGCTAAGCTAGGTTTAGATGGCAGTGGTACTTCAGGGTATTACGTGGGGGCTAATTGGGAGTTAGACCTCTGGGGAAGGGTTCGAGCAAGCTATGCCAATGCCCAACAAAATGCCAAAGCGATTGCCGCTGATCAAGAGTCGGCTAAGTTATCTTTTATGGCTAATTTGGCAAAAACATTGTGGTCTGCTCGCGTCCTTCATCTTCAGGCACAGACAGCTCAAGAATCAGCTGATCTTCAAGAAAAAATCTTGGACCATGTCAAACAACGCGAAAAAATTGGAGCCGCTTCTAGGCAAGATATTCTCAGTGCAGAAATCAATCTGGCTCAGGCCAAAGAAATGGCTTTGAATCTCAAAAATGCGAGCCTGCAAAATCTCAAAACTTTGGATATCTTGGTGGGGCGTTACCCTGCGGGCACACCGCTTAGAAGCTTGACCTTACCTAAAACCCCATCGGTCATCAACGTGGGAGTTCCTTCAGATTTATTGGAAAGACGTCCTGATATTCAAGCAGCGGCAGCCCGAGTGGATGCTGCTAGATTCAATGTCAAAGAAGCAGAGGCCACCCGCCTGCCAAAAATTAGTTTGACAGCGGGCTTTGGCCGAATTAGCAGTGAAGTATTTGTTCTTAAAACTGATTCATCGAACCCCAGTGCAGGTGTTGGTGTCACCCTACCAATATTCACGGGCGGCGCCTTAGAGGCACGTGTTGAATCGAGACAAGCTGAGCTAGAACAGGCTTTTGCTAACTATGCCAAAGTTGGTTTAAATGCTTTTAGAGAGGTGGAGTCTGCTTTATCGGGTGAACAATCCTGGCGAGCCCGTTATGCAGAACTACAGCAAATCAATCAATCGCAGCAATCCATTCAAAAGAACACCGATCAAGAATTCTTAATCGGACGCATTGATCAACGCCAAGTTTTGCAACAAAAAATCAAAACCAATACAGCTCAATCCAATGAGTACCAAGGCCAATTAGAAGTTTTAATGCAACGAATCAATTTGTATTTGTCATTGGGTGGGCCAGCCATCTAAAGTTAAGGAGTATTTATGAGTACAGCATCCACAGAAAACATGTCTCGTTGGGAAAAAATGAAACATGGATTTTTTCATGAAACAAAAAAATTCCTCATTGCAACGGCATATTTCACGATTTGGTTTTACGCGATTGGCTTGTATAACCAATCGCAAATGTTGCATTTTGGTGTGGATGGGGCTGACAGCATGTTCTCCATCACGGTGGCGCTAATCAAAGCTGCTTTTGTAGGTAAATTTCTGATCACCGTTGAAATGTTATTACCGATCAAGGTGCACAAGGGTAAGCCTATTTTCTGGTCTTTGATTGGCCACTCTTTGATTTATGTGGTGTTGGTCATGATATTGCATGCCAACGCCTTGGGCATTGAAGGTTATTTATTGCATGGCAAACCATTTTGGGATGGTGTGATGGAGTTTGGTCATGCCAAACCCAGAAACCTCATCATGATTGCCTTTATTTACTGGCTCATCATTCTTCACTACCTCACTTACTTCACTGTTCAAAAAGCAGTGGGGGAGAAAGAGTTCAAGGACATCTTTTTAGGTAAGTAACCATCAGCTAAAAAATAAATCAAAAGAAAAAATATAAGAAAAGTAAAGCCAAACAAAAAGTAAAAATGCCTCTGAGTTCTAGAGGCATTTTTCATTGCTGCTTAAGCAATATCTTCTAACAGGATAATCAGTCAATTCTTTGGAGCGCTTACTACTGCAGCAACTGCTTGAGCATAAGTTACGTAGACTTGATCATTGGTACTGATGCCTTTTAAGAGAGTTGGATTATCGACTTTTACATTCACCACATTGCCTTTAGGACCTTTGAGTGACACGATCAGTTTCTTTTGATCAATCGCTATAACACTGGCTGTTGTTTTGACAATATTGGTTTTAACCATGCCGGGTTTGTTGCCTGTTGGAGCTGTTTGAGTGTCTGATGTCACTTCACGACCGCGAACATCATTATTTTTTGTTTTAACCAATTCAATCGCCACAGCCAAGGCATATTGAACATTGAAACGATCACCAACTTTGATCTGGGCAAAATTCTTTACCTCTGGACCTGCAACGATGTCCAATTCACCTTCTTTACTTTTGAACGTCACAACACGATTCTTGGCATCAATCTTGGTCACGATGCCGCTGTAAATCTGACCACGTTCACCAATCGCTGCGCCAGCAATCACAGGGTCTGCTGGGTAATCATATTGAGCCATGGCCGTTGAAGATAGACCAATAAGAGAAGTCGTTAATAAGCTAAAAGTGATTTTTTTCGCGCTCATGCTAATTCCTAAGTGATTGATGGGCAATGTTCTTCCAATGTAACACCTTCAGCCATGTTGATGAATGAGCTCTATGGCTCATTGATGTGGGGGATGGGGCAAGAAAAAAGCCTCTGAATTAAGATTCAGAGGCTTTTTAATTTGGCTCCTCGACCTGGGCTCGAACCAGGGACCTACGGATTAACAGTCCGGCGCTCTACCGACTGAGCTATCGAGGAATAGACCAAGATTATAGCCTGATTTTGTAGAGATGCCAAATTCGCCCTGACTTTGGTCTAATAGGAACATTGTTTTCATTGGAGAAATCCCATGCCTCAGACTGTATTGGGTCCGATTAGCTTCGTTGGTTTATTGATACTTTCAAATGTGTTTATGACATTTGCTTGGTATGCTCATCTAAAGAATTTATCGGATAAGCCTTGGTGGATCGCAGCCATACTCAGTTGGGGTATTGCCTTCTTTGAGTATGCTTTGCAGGTGCCGGCCAACCGAATTGGATTTCAGCATTTTGATTTGGCCCAATTAAAGATCACGCAAGAGGTCATTACCTTGGCAGTATTTGTACCTTTCTCCATGCTCTATATGGGGCAGCCATTTAAGATGGATTTTGTGTGGGCTGGCTTGTGTTTATTGGGTGCGGTTTACTTCATTTTCAGATGATCAATATTTCAATCACGACCTGGGCGCAAGCCAAGGATCAAGTGGCCCCAATTAGGGTCAAAGTATTTGTTGGGGAGCAGGGTGTCCCTGAAGAGATGGAGTGGGATGAATATGATGAGAATGCTTGGCATGCGGTCGCTACAGTCAATCATCAAGTGGTTGGCACGGGACGATTGATACTCCGAAAATCACCAAATCAAATTCAGATTGCTCAAATAGGGCGAATGGCTGTTGAAAAATCGCATAGAAACCAAGGAATTGGTCAGGCAATATTGAGTGAGTTGATTCAAACAGGCAAAGAAAAGGGCGTCCAAGAATTTATCTTGCACGCCCAAACTCATGCGATTCCTTTTTATGCCAAAGCAGGCTTTGAGCCCAATGGCCCCATCTTTGATGAGGCTGGCATTCCTCATGTTGAGATGAATCTAATACTTTAGAACTCAACAGTGGCAGTGGCTCTGAAAATCCTTGGGGCACCTGGGATTAGATACGCATCTCCTAGGAATTCACTGACATCTCTCCAATAACGTTTATCAAAGACGTTTTCCACAAATAAATTAAATTTGGTTTTATGTTGATTCAGCTTTATTAATTGAGAAAGCCCCAAATCAAATCGGTGGTATGCGGGCACGCTAACTGAATTATCCCGTTTTGCATATTTACTTCCTTCGTATAACCAGCCACCGATCAAAGATGTATTTTCAAGCTCTGGTAGCTTGTAGTTGGCAAACGTGGACATCTTAAATTTAGGTACATTCATCGCATATTTCCCAGTGAATATATCTCCAGTTCCGTATGTCTTTGCCTGAATTAACATTGCCGATGAGTTAATGGTTAAACGCTGAGATATTTGACTGGAAATTCCTCCTTCAAGTCCCCGATGTATTTGATCTCCGCGCTGAACAAAATTTCCGTAATAAATCCCGTCGATTGTGGTGTACTCATAAGGTTTCTTAATCTCAAAAATACTAAGAGAGGTTATTGTTCTGCTATCGATGCGATTTTTTATGCCAAATTCGAATTGCTCAGTAATTTTGACGGGCAACACAACATTAGCGTTATAAGCAATGATTGGAGCTCTCCCACCAAGTTCTATACCTTTCGAATAAGATCCATAAGCTTGGCTATTGGAGCTTAGTTTTTTTGAAATGCTCAGAGCAGGAAGAAATCTAGTTTTATCTGAGTTGCCTAGTAAGTATGGAGTTGCCCATTCCTCTCTCGAATTAATTACTTTTCCGCCTAACTGATAAACGTATCCATTCTTTGTTTCAATTAAATTATTAAAGTTAATGGTGTCTTGTGTGTTTGAATAGCCAAATTTATCTACAGGGGTATAAGAAGATGCCCCGCCATACGCAATTCCATTGGGGTTGTTGTAAATGTTACCTACGGCCAAATCACTTGCGCTGACTGGGTCTGATGGCGATCCAACATGGTTATTGACAAGATTAGCATCAGTCCAGACATAATTAGGTTGAGCCACTCTTCTGTGAAATCTTGAGAAACCAAAATTGACAACATGAACTAGGTTTTCATAGTTAAATTGGTTGCTTAAATCAAATTTACCTTGCTGATTTTGATGTAACTCGTTCTTGCTATGAAAATCAGATATTGTGAAATCACCATTTGAACAAAAGTAATTTGAGCCAGTTTTATAGCGTCCATAGATTCCATCGCTATCGTAGTTGTAAGTGTTATAGACCTCTGAAGCACATCCCCATGGAAACGAGCTGTTGTCATCTGTCACGATTCGACTGATCTGATATCCAGCATTTAATTTCCAGCCATTGTCTAACTCATGAAAGAGTCTTGTACCAAAATTTGTATGTTCTGTTTTGGTTGGTTTTCGCCATGGTTGAAGAGCTAAAACCTGCTGAGGATTAATTGGGGGTAAGCTTGTGCCCCCCAATAATTGCAAGCCTGGTTGAGTAAATTGCTCTTTCTTTTGATAGTCAAAATCTGTTTCAATTTTTGTTTTAGATGACAAAATTGAATCAATTGAAGCACTAATAAACTGACGATCTCCAGTAGCTTCCCTGGCATAAGGTCTTATCGTTTCATTGGCGGCATTGAGCCTGATGCCCAGTGTTTTTTCTTGATTGAGCCATCTTCCAAAATCAACCGATTGAGAAAATGTACCGCGTTCTCCATAGCCAACTGTGGCTTGATTGATATGAGTTGGTCGTTTTGTGACAAAGTTAACGTAACCTCCAGGAGAGATTGCACCATTTTCTTGGCTAGATATGCCCTTAATAATCTCCACTCTTTCTTTGTTTTCAAGAGGAATATGAGCTTCTGCTGCCAATGGCATTCCATTTAATTGATAAGCAGTACCAAAATCTAATGCAAAGCCACGTATTGAAAACGCCTCGTAATAACCTAGTGGTGAATAGTTAGCTTGTACAGACGAGTCGTTTCTGACCACCTCGCTTACTTTTTGGGCCAAGGTTTCATCTATTTGTTTTCTCGTAATTGATGCAGTAGATCTTGCCTGGTCTAACCATTTGCCGTTTGTGGCTTGTACTTCATTACTGAAGTAATTCTCACTTTCACCCGTCACCACCACCGGTGACAACTGGGTCTCAGTCTGAGCTGAAGTTTGTGAGCTAATAAATAGAAGCAGGGCGCATGCACCTGCAATGTGATTCTTTTTTGGCCTATAAGCCATCGTCAGTACTCCTTATATAAACGATGGCGAGTTGGGGATGCGGTTTTGGACGCTTCCCTGCGCTCGCATTATCGAGATCAGGTTCAACGGGTATTTCTCACCCACATCAATTGATGCAGGACCCCGAGCTAATATCTAAAACTTCTAGATAACCTAATTATAAGGATTTTTGAGATTTGAGCTTTTCTAGCAAAGACCTGACTGTGTTTTGGGTTTTTGACAGTCGCAGTGAGGGTGTGCCAGAGACTTGGATGTACGGAATATTTAGCTCATCCAAACGCGTTTTCACCCGAAAGTGCACTTTTGTTTGAGCTATGGGGCCATCACGTTGCAGGCCATCTTCTTGCCACGGAAAATCAATTTGAGTCATTAAAGTCAAATCGTAATCATGGTTCTTCGCCAATTGATTCAGTTCTGGATGACTACCACCAAATACCACCTCACTGTAAATACAAGTCATCAGTGGAGTAGTGTCACAAAACAACAGAACAAATTCTGGGTCATGGTGTTGAGTGATTAATTCTTGGGCAATGCTTTGTTCCAAAGACAGCTGTTTTAGAGCAATGTTTAATTGTTCTTCAGCGCGAGGTGTGCGATTTTCAGAATCTACGAACATCCTCAAGTACTCAGGCACATAAGCGCTTGGCATCTCAGGGGAAAAAGCCTTGGCCAAATCATTGGCCAAGCTAGTTTTACCGCTGCATTCTGCCCCGACAATCGCCACCCGAATGATTTGGCTCATACTGCCACCTCTTGCGAAGCGATTTTCTTGGACCATTCTTTCCAGCCCAATACACATAAAGCAATTAACAAGGCATAAAGAAGGGCGGTTAAATGAAGATCCTTATAGATATACAAGCCGATATAAATCACGTTTACAAAAGCCCAGACCAGCCAATTCTCGAGCCACTTTTGGGCACTCATGTAGGTGGCAATCAAGCTGCCTGCGGTTAAAAATGCATCAACCAAAGCCACATCGGAGCTTGTGTAGTTGGTTAATACAAAATAAATCACTAAAAACAAAGCCAGCCATGCCAAGCCACCCCAGAGATTCCAATTCTGGGGCATGCGAGTAAATATTTTTAGAGGTTTTTGGCTGGCATCTTTTGACAGCCATGAGTGCCATGCGTAAACAGCCAACACAATAAAGACTCCTTGAAGCCATGCGTCACCAAATAATCGGGCCTCATAAAAAACCCAGGCATAAGCAGCAGAACTCAAGATTGAAAATAGCCAGGTCAATAGGTGCCCACGTGCATTCAGAGTAATGCAGATGAATGACAATATGAAGGCAATGATCTCCATGGATCAGAAGCAGCTCTTAGGCCTTGCGAAGCAGAAAATCAGCGGTGACCGCAGCCGCATCTGGAGTGAGTTCACCATCCAGAATTAACTCCGCTGCCAAAGACCAAGACACTTTGATGAAATCAGCCACTTCACCATCTTGATTCTGAGGAGAAAAATCATCTGGAAGTAATAAATCATAGGTGTAGAGACTTTCATCGTGCAGACCTTTCGGTTCCACCACGCGGCGCACATGGATATGTCCAACAGGTTCAACCAAATTAGACAGGTCTCTTGGAATACCTGCTTCTTCCCATAATTCTCGAACGACGCATTGTTGGAGTGTTTCATCGGCACTGATGCCACCCGCAGCCAAGTTGTCCAGCATATTCGGATCAGTGGCTTTGGACGAGCTACGTTTGCCTAAAAACAGCTCGTGCTTGGATGTGTAGCCATTGATATGGCAAGCGCGACTGTGTAAGCCTAAAGTTCTAAAAGCAGCGCGTTCCATTCGGAAGCGTTCATGACCCCAAACATCTAGCCAAGCATATGACTCATCTCGCCAACCAGTGATGAGCCCCAATTTTTTTAAATGCAAAGCTAATTCTTGAAGTTCATGACTTAAAGCGTAGGGGCTTAATTTTTCAATTTGTAGATGTTCACCAAAACGAACCAAAGGGGGAGTTTCGGTGTTTTCTAAGTAGGATTCAATGGCGCTGACATAATCAGGCTGGATATAACCCACGGTGTCGCTACCCATCCGAATGGGTAACCAATCAGAGGGGGCTGATCTGAGGGCTGTCTCTAAAAGTTCTTCAAGAGCAGCTCGGGTGGTGGCAGAAATTGATGACATGTCTACAATATTTCTTAAGATTGTCAGATTATCAGCTAAATATCAGATCAACATCTGATTAAGCCGATGAACTGATGCAAATTAACCCCTTTGATGAAGTATCTTTATGTCTACCATTGATCAAACCTCTTTGCCCGAAGACGATTTCGAACCTTTGGTTCAGGCGGGGCATCCCATTTGCTTAGCGGATCGAGTCAGTGATCAGGGGACAGGATTTCGTTTCATGGTTAGAACTTCCGACATTGCTCATCAAGTCGGCTCTGTGGATCATCGAGTGGATGAGACTCTGCCTGCATTTGTGATTCGTTATGAGGGGCAAGCGCATGCTTATCTCAATCGTTGTGCGCATGTGGCGATGGAAATGGATTGGCAACCGGGAGAATTCTTCACCCATGACAAAACAGCGATTATTTGTGCTTCGCATGATGCGCAATATTTACCTGATACGGGAGAATGCATTTCAGGGCCTTGTCCGAGTGGTGCGCGCTTAATTAAATTAGCCATTGAAGAAAAAGATGGCAAGATTTTTCTCTGTCAAGCCGTTTCATAAAAAATATTTTTCTTCAAAACTTTTTATTTTTTTACCATGCACCAACTTGATCAAGCATTTGCCTATTTTTTAAGCAGGCCAGCTCAAGCATTGTTGAATAAGGATTTTTTTAATTTATAGTCAGAGTAGTCCACACAATCTGTGGATAAGTTGGAGTGATTCAAAGATCATTTTTTTATCAAATAATATTTTTTACCTATTGACATCAAGAAAGAAACATTTTTTTCATGACTTATATTGACGCGATTGGTTCAATCGCAGCGATTCTTACCACAGTTTCTTTTTTGCCTCAGGCCATTCGCATTCATCAAACCAAAAACACCAGCGCTATCTCTTTTTGGATGTACTTAATCTTTAGTCTGGGTGTATTGTTATGGTTAATATATGGGGTATTGATACAGGCTTGGCCTGTGGTGGCAGCCAATGCGATCACTTTACTGCTGTCGCTTTGGATTTTATGGATGAAAATCAATGAATAAATTTCTTAAAATATGTAGCGCTTTATTAGTTTTTGGTCTAGTAGCCTGTTCTAGTGCTCCGATTGTGAGTTCAGATGGTGAGACTGTGCAAGATATTCAGTCCAAACTATTGGGCGACATGCCCATGCCAGGTGGTGCACGCATCAACAATGAGAATTCATTGATTTTGGGAAGTGGTGATGGTTGGGCTGGGCGAGTGGCGATTATTTCTGCGCAAAACGCTAATGAAACATTCACCTTCTTCCGTGATCAATTCCAAAAGGCCGGTTGGACTTTGGTTTCATCCACCAAATCCAAGAACAGTATTTTGGTATTCATCAAAAAAGACAGAACCGCCACCATTGAAATTGAAGAAGGTGGTTTTGGAGGCAAAGCCAACGTGATGTTGACAGTGGCCCCGAGGAGTACGGTCATTCCTCCGGTGACAAAATAGCTAATTACCTACAGATGAAATGTTTATTAACTATCAAATTAGATTTACATCAAAATTTTATTAAAAATAATATAGAAATTTCATAAGTAAATGGTATAACTTCCATACTTAACTATGTGGAGGTTATTGAAATGTCTTTAGCAACTAAATTAGAGAATACCTATTTAAGTATTCTCAGATATGCAATCCTTGTCATCGCAACTTTAGCTTTGGTGGCCGTTGTTATTACAGGACTGATGGCGTTGAGTTCAGCAATGTCTTTTGAGCCATCCAAGCCAACCTATACATCTATCTCAGACAAGTCTAGTGAATTTAAAAAAGAATTTTCGCTAGATGGTTTTAGAAAAGACAATTCACCAAAAGAAGAAGCAAAGCCAGCCCCTAAAGATCAGGCACCCGCACCGGCGCCAAAGGAGGACTCTTTTCAAAAGTACGTTAGAGATAGTGCCGAAAAAGTAAACAATGTTTTATTGCGATATTTTAAAGTTGTTGAAGGAAGAGACTTAGATAAAGATAGAACTTTATCTATTTTGATTAATTACCCTGCTTCGAATGGTATTTACGATCAGGACACACAAAAATTTTATTGGGAAACATTAATTTCAGTTGCAAGTGAATTAGATAAGCAAATTGAAAATATAGCTAAAGATACGAGTAAAAAAATTGACGTGAACGATCTTTTGAGATGGCATGCCAATCAAGTTAAAAAAGCCATTAGAAAACTAAATGAAGAAAACGCCGAGAAAGATCTTAAATATAAGCAAAAAATGGCAAAATACTATGCAGATAAAGCATCCGTGCCTGGTTTGTTGATGACTGCAGCGGGAGCTCTAGGTACCTTCTTAGCGATCATCATGACTTTTTTAATGGTCAAAATTGAAATTAATTTAAGACCCTTAAAAGAAATTGCTGAAGCAAAAAAATTGAATAATTAATTACTAAACAAGAAAAAGAGCCTCAGATAGAGGCTCTTTTTTTGGGGTGCATTCTATGTATGGTCCCGCCAACAGGAATCGAACCTGTGTCTACCGCTTAGGAGGCAGTTGTACTATCCACTGTACTATGGCGAGCCCTGAAAAAGTTTAGCTTACCATCCGCAGAGAACCAATAAAGTATTGGCC
>JACCEB010367528.1_pt1 | contig 13331 bp, 10 predicted proteins | sample 7454761 | NCBI WGS metagenome assembly JACCEB01 (sample SAMN15323454, study PRJNA562643) | freshwater metagenome | isolation source: river surface water | place: USA:Blue River Watershed | collected 2017-08-18 | reverse complement strand
CACCTGCATCGTCGACCTCGACACCGTGCAGCCGGGACTGGTGCATTATGACATCGGCGACGCGACGCGCTCGGTGTGCAACCCGGCCGGCGAAGACGCGCCGGAGCTGGGTTCCGTGGTCTTCGACCTCGATCTTTTCACCATGTTTTACAGGGGTTATCAGGCCCATGCGCAGGATTTCCTGAGCCAGGCCGACCACCGTCACCTGTACGACTGCATCCACCTGATCCCGCTCGAGCTCGGGCTGCGCTTCCTGGCCGACCACCTAGCCGGCGACGTCTACTTCAAGGTCCGCTATCCCGGCCACAACCTGCGTCGCGCACTGGTCCAGTTCAAGCTCGCCGAAAGCATCGAGGCCCGCGAACCCGCCATCCGCAAGGTGCTCGGCGAATCCTGATGCCGACCGACCTTTCCGCCTTCTCGACGACGCTCTGGCTCGCCGCCGCCATCTTGGCCGCGCTCATGGTCCGAGGCGCCTGGCGAGGCTACCGCCGCGGCCCGCTCCGGCAGCTCGCCGGCCCCGCCGCGCTGACCGTCGGACAGCTCTGCGGCTGGTGCTTCGGGGGCGAACTCGGCCACGCCCTGCTCCAAGGCACCTCCTATCCGTGGATGCTGCGCGGCGTCACCGGCGTCCTGGGCCTGGCCTGCCTGAGCGGTCTGCTTTGCTATGCCTTGCTCTGGCGGATGGGCCGGCTGCCCGAGGGGCAGGAGGAAGCCGAAAGTCCGGTCCTCGGCGCGTTGGTCGGCTGCTGGACGGGCGCCCTGTATTTCCTGCTCTTGGTCGGGATCTTGGCCTCGGTGGCCTCGGTCTACGACCTGCTCGCCCGACCCGAAGCCCCGACCCGACATTGGACGGTCGAATTGCGCGACGAACTCGCCGCGACGCCGGTGACCCGGGAGCTCAAGGGCTGGTCGCCCATCCCTGAGGAACAGCGGACCCTCGTCAGGCAGACTCGCCGGCTCATGGCCGACCCCGAGGCCCGCCGGCGCCTGATGGCCCAGCCCGAAATCCGGGCCTTGGCCGCCCACCCTACGCTCTATCAAGCCTGGGAAGATAAAAAAGTGCGTGAACTGTTGAATAGCAACGACTTAAGCGGTTTCATCGACCACCCGAAGGTGCGGGCGGTCTTGGCGGATGAAGTCCTCCAAAAAGAGGCGGAGAAGATCGACCTGGCCAAGGTCATAGACCGGGCCCTACTGCGCCCGAAAAATTGAGGATATGACGATTTTTTGGTAGTCCACGCCTAGGCTTTGCCTATGTTCAAACCTCCCTCCTCACTCCCATGAACAAGTTCTCGCTCCTTCTGGCTGCTCTCTGCGTCTCCCTGAATGCTCAGGAAGCCAAGCCGGCCGACACCAAGGCCGCCGCACCGGCCCCGGAGGTCAAGCTCTCTGGTGGCGCCAAAGAGGAGCCCAAGGCCTACTTCGCCGAAGTCTGGGTCGGCAAGAACATCGTCGAGTGCCTCAACTTCCAGAAGAACATCCAGGTGCTCGCCCAGCAGGTCGAAGAACTGAAGCGCCTCCAGATCTTCCTCGATAACGCCCTCACCACCCCGGAAAAGGAAGCCCGCGGTCATGACATCGCGGCCAAGACCGCCAAGCTCAAGGGAGACAACGAATCGATGACCAAGCTCTATAACGGCTTCAGCATCGAGCGCCCTTACCAGTTCGTCTTCACCAAGGCCGTGATCGCCACCCCGATCTCCAACGAGGAGTTCGCCAAGATTTCCGCGGCCAAAGATTTCAAGGCCGACTCCATCATCTCCAACGGAGAAAAGAAGTTCCAGATCCGCGACACCGTCACCGGCCAGGCCGAAGTGGAGACCTTCGGCGTCTCGCTTAAGCGCATCAGCGATGCCAAGGCTCAGCTCAAGCAGCTGATCGACCTTCAGCCCAAGCTGACCAAGGAAGAGGACAAGAAGAAGGTCGAAAAGGCCATCAAGGAGATCCAGGACGATCTCACGCAGAGCCTCGAGGAGTTCAAGAAGACCCGTGGCTTCGAATTCAACGCCGAAGCCATCACCCTGCCCTCCGAAGCCAAGCTTTCCGTCCAGATCACCGAGGAAGAAAAGAAAGCCATCGAAGCCAAGGCGCCGGCGGCTGCCGACAAGAAGTAATCCCTTACCCCTAACCCCCACCCCACCCTAACATGTCCGCCACCGAAACCGCCCCCGCTCCCGCCGAAGCCCCGAAGGGCCCCGTGGTCGAGCTGATCCCGCTCGGCCAGAACCTGGCCCGCGTCGTCCTGACCATCTCCAACCAAGGCTCCCTCGCCCGGTTCCAGCAGGAGCTCCAGACCCTCGGCCAGCACTTCGGCCGCATCCAGCAGCTCCAGCAGCGCATCCAAGCCGCCCTCACCACCGTCGAGCGCGACGCGCTCATCAAGGTCGGCGAAGCCGAAGTGAAAGACTTCAACGAGAAGGACGCCGTCTTCATCAAGGTCTGGGGCTTCAGCGTCTCCGCCGTGGCCAACCGCCAGGCGACCTTCGTCAACACCGCGCTGCGTCTCTTCGCCGTCGTCTCGGAAGAAGAAGCCGCCAAGGCCAGGGCCGACAAGAACTTCAAGGAGGAGCAGCTCGTCGTCCGGGGCGACCGTCGTCTCCTGCAGACCGCTGAGATCCGCGGCCTCGACCTCGTCATCCAGTTCGACCAGTTCGCCAAGGTCCTCCAGGCCCGCCGCGACGCCGCGGTCCAGCTCACCGGCCTACTGAAGCGCACCGAGAAGCCGGAAGAAAAAGCCCGCATCCAGACCCAGCTCGACCAGACCTTGGAACTCCTGAACAAGGGCAACAAGGAAATGGCCGAAAGCGTCGGCTACTCGATCACCCACAATTACGAAGTCGAAGTCCTCGAATCGAAGTTCGTCATCCTGCTCAACCAGGAGGAAGTGAACCAGGTCCAAGGTCTCATCGCCAACGCCCAGCAGCAGCAGGCCGCGGCGGCCACCGCCGCCGGCGAAGCGCCGAAGCTCGAGAAGAAGGCCGAGAAGAAGAACTGAGTCCCGCGCTCCCCTCCTCCCGATCAGGCCCGCCCTTGCCGGCGGGCCTTTTCTTTGGCTAGAAAAGCTCCCCCTGTTGCGCGTCCGGCGCCGGCTTCGCCTTGGGCGCGACCTTCGGTGCGACCTCCGCTTCCCCCGCGGCCTTGCCGCGCTTGGACTGATAACGTCGCAGCGTCGAATGCATCTCCATCTCCGCGAGGAAAGCTTCGACGCCGGCGACGTCCTCCGCGACCGGCGAACCGGGATCGAAATGGAAATCAGTCCGGAAGGTGACCAGCCGGAGATTGCCGCGGATGCGTTCGGCCTCGGCCTTCACCTGCTCGCGGAAACGTTCGGGCTGCAAGGCGTCCGCCGCGGAGAGGACGCCCTCCAGGTCGCCGTATTCCGTCAGCCACTTGACCGCGGTCTTCGGGCCGACGCCCTTGAGTCCGGGGATGTTGTCCGAGGCGTCGCCGACGAGCGCGAGGTAATCGGCGATCCGCGCCGGCGGCACGCCGAACTTCTCGGTCACGGCGGCGGGATCCAGGCGCCGCCAGCCGAGCGCGGGATTGGCGGTGGGCGGTGGAGCGAGTTGGGTGACGGGGCCGCCCACGCATTGTCCGAAATCCTTGTCGGCGCTGACGATCATGCAGACGTCGCCGCGCTCGGAAAGGATGCGCACGGCGGTAGCGATGAGGTCGTCGGCCTCGACGCCGCGCTGCTCGAAGACCTGGAACCCGAGGAGCTTGGTCAGCCGTTTGATCTCCGGGAGCTGGAGCACGATGTCCTCGGGGGTCTCGTCGCGCTGGGCTTTGTATTCGGGCAGGACTTCGAGGTGGCGGTCCGAGCCCCCGAGGTCGAAGAAGACGGCGCAACGGTCCGGCTGCTCCCCTTCGCGCAGGTCTTGAAGCGACTTCATCCAGCCGTGCAGGGCTCCCGTAGGGAACTGGTCGGAGGGGCGACGGAGGTTGGAGCGCTCCATCGCGAAGTGACTGCGGAAGACCAGGTTGAAGCCGTCGATGAGCAGCCAGCGCATGCGGGAAGTGTCGCCTCGCCCGTCGGACGCATCGAGAAAAAAGCAGGCCCGCCGGAAGGCGGGCCTGTCGGACCGGACTCCGGGCCGGCTTACTTCGCCGGCTCGGTGGCGATCGGCGCGGGCTCGGTCGGCGAGGCCGCTTCGATCGGTTCGCGGTAGACGGCACCTCCCGGGGAGATGATGGTCGGATTGGAGAACGTCGCCCCGGCGCGCATGCCTGGGTGGGAGCTGCGCAGGGTGGCGCCACCCGGCGAGACGAGGTTGGCGGTGACGAACACCATCAGGCTGCGCTTGGCCACGCTCTTTCCGCTGGAGCGGAAAGCGGCGCCGATGAGGGGTATTGAACCGAGGACCGGGACCTTGTCGTCGATGGTCTTCACTTCTTCACGGGTCAGGCCGCCGATGACGACGGTGGCGCCGTCGAAGACGGTGACGTCGGTCGTCACTTCGCGCGTGCTGAAGATCGGCTGGAAGAAGCCGGAGGGGACGGTGACCGTCACGCCGCCGGTCAAGGCGACGGAAGTGCCGCCGTATTCCACGAAGCCTTCGAACTCGGTCACCTTCGGCTTGAGGTTGAGGGCGATGGAGTCATCGGCCGCGACGGTCGGAGTGACTTCGAGGGTCACGCCGACTTCCTGGACGGTGAAGTCCTGCGGGGTGCCGGCCGTGATCGCCACGGAGGTCTGGGCCGCGCCGAGGACGCCGCCGGCACCGCCGCCGCCCTGGCCGACGTTGGACTGGATGTCGCCATAAGCCTGCGGGTAGCGGAGGAGCTGGGCCACCTTGATGACCGCCGTCTTGCCGTCGAGGACGGTCAGGCTCGGGGATGACATCAGGTCGCTGCCGGCGCTTTCTTCGATCGCCCGGATGGTCAGGGCGAGGGTCTCACGGCTGAGGATGTTGACGGTGCCAGCATAGTTGTTGGCAATCTGACCCAGGTTCATGCCCCCCGGGAAGACCGGCGCGACGTTCGCAAAGGTCTGAAGGTTGCTGGTGGTCGTGTAACGCGGGTCTGCGCCAACACCCTGGTCAGTCGTAACCTGACTGTTGATGGTCAGGTTCTTCGGGGCGGTGTTATTCTGGGCGAAGACGCGCTGGATCGAACGCAGGTTGGTGCCGGCGGTGACGCCGCCGTTGTTTTCGACCGTGGGCGTCAGCGACCAGTTCACGCCGAGCTCGTTGAGCGCCTTCTGCTCGACTTCGATGAACTTGGCTTCGATGTGGACCTGCTTGATGTCGGAATAACGCCGGATGATGTTCTTCACGCGGTCGAGGTTCTTCGGGCTGCCGGTGACGATGAGGCGGGTACCGTCGAACGAGAGGGTCGCCGGCGGCTCGAACGGCACGCCCGAGCGGATGAGGAAGCTCTTGATCGCCATTTCCTGCGGGTTGCCATCGGACGGTCCGGCCGCACCGCCGGCGCCGCCGAACGGATTGCTGGCCGCGCCGCCGGGCGCGGTGGTATTGAGGCCCTGACCGGTCATCTTGACGACGGCGGCCTGGGTCAGTTCGAAGAACTGGGTGTCGAGCAGGCTGTCGCCGGCGTCCTTGCGGACTTCGACGATGCCCGAGGGGCTCACGGAGAAGCTGTAGCCGACGCGCTTGCAGAGGTAATCAAGGGCCTGGAAGACCGTGACGTCGCGGAGCTGCAGGTTGACGGTGGGGCTTTCGCCGCCGTCGGTGACGGGGACGATGTTCACTCCCTTCTGGTCCTTGTCATAGGTCTGCGAGAGGCCCGAGAGCTTGGTGAGGGCGCGATCCAGCGGCTCGTCGCGGGCGATGAAGCCTTCGGGGAGGCGGATGGTCTTCATCTTCTCGGTGACGGGATCGTTGCCGTTGCCGAGGTCGGACTTGGTGTTCTCGCGGTTGAAGACTTCCGGAAGCTTCCAGGTCTCGTCGAGCAGCTCCATGAGCTTACCCTTGGTCACGCCGCGGTTCCACTGTCCGGAATTATCGGACAGCATCTGTCGGATCCGGATCTGGTAAGCCTTGGACTCGGAGTTGTTGGGCTGGTATTGCAGGACTTCGCGGTAGGCATCGAGGGCGCCCTGATAGTCTCCGTAGAGGTAACGGGCACGACCCCTGACGAGGAGTTCGTTGACCTTGTCGTCCTTGCCGCTGACTCCGGGCGAGAGCTCGTCGATGTTCCGGTAGGTGGGGTCGTTGCGCTTCGCGGCGAGCTCCTTCTGAAGGCGGAGCACGGCGGGATCCTGCTCACCCTTGAGCTTGGCGTAATCGGCGACGAGGGCCGCGGCCCGGGTCATGTCGCGGGCGTCGATGGCGAGGAGGGCGCGACGGGCGAGGGCCGAGGCCTTGGTCGACTTGATGCGCTCCTTGAGGTCCTTGTTGGAGAGGGTTTCGGCGCCCAGGGCACGGTCGGCGGCATCGAGGTCCGAGATGGCCTTGTCGACGTATTCCGCGGTCCCCTTGCGCAGGAGTTTTTCGGCGGCGTCGATGGCGTCGCCTTGGCTCGAGAGGGCGGCGGAATTATCCTTGGCGAGTCGCTTGACCTCTTCCTGCGCGACGGAGGCGCTGCCGGCGTCGCGACGGACGGCGAGGTCCTGTTTCGCGAGGGAGATGGCGTCGCGGAGCTTCTGGGCGGCGGCGGTCGGGATGGCGGCGATGGCGCCGTTGGCGCCGTCGAGGATCTCCTGGGCGCGCTTGAAGTCGCCGGCATCGGCCTTGGCCTTGGCGACGGCGATGGCACGGGAGACTTCGTCGAAGCGGTTCTGGTGGGCGGACGCGACTTCATCGAGAGCCGAGGGGGCGGCCGGCGCGGCCACAGGCGCGGCGGGCGCGGCGTCTGAAGGGACGGCGGCCTTGGCGGCGGCCGACTGCTTGGCGGAGCCGGCCTCAGCCAAGGCGGCGTTGACGGAAGTCAGGCCTTCGTTGGCGCCCATGTCCTTGGGGTCGATCGCGAGGATCGCCTCGAACTTCTCCTTGGCGACCTCGAGGTTGCCTTCATCGCGGGCTTTGAGGGCCTCGGCCAGCAGCATCGGCTTGCGCGCGGAAGCGTCGCCGTCTTGGGCGGCGAGCGAGCCGGCGGCGAGCGCGAGAGCGAAAGCGGCCCAAGCGAGCTGCGAACGGTGGATTTTTTTCATGAGTGGGGTGCTTTGAAAATTATTTGATGACAGGGGCGGCGGCCTTGGCGGGGGTAGCCGAGGACTTGTTCTTGGAGGCCGGGGGCGCCGGGACGACGAGGGTCTGCAGGTCGAAAGTAAGCTTCTTGGGCCTCTTGGGGTTGAGGGCGATGGTCTTCTCGAAGGTCACGCTCTTGTTCGGCAAGTCAATGCCTTTGACCACGAAGGTCGCGCCGTTGAGGACAAACTTATCCACAACCAACCTGCCTTCGACTTCGCTCAATGTCAGCGTCCAAGCAGGGTCCTCGGGAGAGCGCAGGACGATGTCGATGCGTTTCTTGAATTCGAGCGGCTTCTCGTCGTCGATCTCGACGACCTGTCCGAATTGGCGGTCATCGACCGTGAGGATGTTGCGCACGAACGGGAAGCCGTCGGCGTCCTTCCCCTTGACGACGCGATAGGACTTCAAGGTGAGGTAAGGGGCTTCCGGAATCGGACGGTTCAACTTGCAGTCGTCGAGGTAACGATTGGTCTTCACGTTCTTCAAGGAGAAGAGGCGGTCTTCTTCCTTCTTGCCGGGGGGCAGCGAAGACGAGCTGAGCATGAAGGTGTAGGTCGGATAGCCGACCGAGACGAGTTCCACGCCGAAAGGCGGCAGGACGTCCGCCTTGCGGCTGCGCGGGACGTATTCCTTGATGGTCGGATCCCAGACGACGTCGATGGTGGTGAAAAGATCGTAATCCCAGTTCTCGTCGTCCTCTTCCGGGCTGAGCCAGTCCTTGACGTTGTCCTCAAGGGAAGCGCGGGGGGCGGCGGGGTAGGCGGCGCCGGCCGGCGCGGCGAGGCGAAGCCGGTCGAGGACGGCTTTCTTGCCGTCTTCATCGGGCACGGGCGGCGCGATCCAACCTGGATTCAGGTAGATGGCGAGACCGCCGGCGAACAGGAGCGCGCCGAGGCAGGCGATGAGGATGTCCTTGCGTGGATTCATGTTCGGATTGCTTTATTTCTTGGGTTCGCCCTCGACACCGTTGGCGGCCTTCTCCTCAGGGACCGAAAGGTAGTCGATCTGGACCAGGAAGGTCGAAAGCTTGCGCTGCACCACCGGCACGCGCTTGTCTTCCGTGCTCGCGGCGCCCGGCGTGCCGGCCGCCGAAGCGGCGGGAGCCTGGTCGAAGAAAGAAAGGGCCGGCGTGCCGGCCACGACCGGGCTGGGAGTGTTCACCGGGAGGAGCGAAGCCGGGGCGGCGAGCTGCTTCTCGATCTCCTTGGACACCGTCCCCACGTCGATGGTCGTCACGGCGAGAGGACGTCCGGAATTCCGGATCTTGTTGACGAACGTGCGCAAGGTGGGGGTGTGACCGACGAAACGCACGCGGAACGAAAGCGCTTCGACGAGTCCCGGACGGGCGAACGAGCGGGCCGGCGAGAATTCGTCGGTTTCGTTGCGGGGAGCTTCGGCGTCCGGACCCATCGTGCCGGCGCCGGGGCGCCCTTCCGGGATGAGGACATACGTCTCGACCGGCTCGCGGTCGACGGACTCGATCAGCAACGGCGACCCGAGGGGACGGGACTCGATGAGCTGACGGACGAGGAAATCGATGATCAGCCGCTGCTGGTCGACCTTCTGGAAGTCGCGCTTCGGCGAGGTCCCTTGGTTATGGATATAACGATGGAAACCGAAGGCCGTGGGGTCGTTCGGGGAGAATTTGACGCCTTGGTCGGACGCGAGCTTGCGCCAGCCGTCGACCGACTCACGGAGCAGGGCGCTCAATTCCGCCGAGTTGGCCGAGGCCTTGCCGCGGATGGCCATCTCGGGATTGCCGGCCAACAGCGCCCGCAGCTTGTCGCGGTGCGCGGCAAGGTCGGCGACGTCGGCTTGGGCGGCCTTGACGTTGTCTTCGTTGAGGGAGACGGGTTCCTCTCCCGGGGCGAAGGAGTGTCCGCGCAGCAGGCCCGCCTCGAGTCCGGTGCTGCGCTTCAGCACCGCGGACGTGGCCTCTCCGCCGCTGTATGCGAGATAAGCCATGACGAGCCCGAGCAGGAAGGCCAGGCCGAGGAAGGTCAGGCCGAGGTTGAAGCCGAGGTTTTTCTTGAAAGCGTTCATGGTCTTAGAGGGCCTTGTCCTTTTGGATGATCAGGGTGATGGTGGCCTTCGGATTACGGATGGTATTCTGCTCGGTCACGCTGATCTCATTCTCGGGGATGGCGCCGACGTACGGGGAGCTGCGCAACGCTTTGAGCAGCCGGCCGATGTGGTCTTTTTCCGAAGCGGAACGGTACTGCTTCACGTCGAAAGGAACATCGGCGAACAGGAAGCGGACCACGAGGATCACCTTGGTGACGACCACGGGCGGCGGCGGAGCCTGGCCTTCGGCCGCAGGGGCCGCCGGCGCGTTCTCATACTTGACGTGCATCTCCTCGATCCAGGTGTTCTTGCAGGTGCCGACGCGCGCCTGGAGGTCGCCGAGGAAGGCCGGCCAGTTCGAACGGTTGAGGACGACGAATTCGAGTTCCTTGCACTTGGCGGCAAGCTCGACCGCCTGCTTTCGCGACTCCTCGATGGAAGCGCGGCGGGCGGTCAGCTCGGCCTGGCGCTTCTGGACTTCTTCGATCTGCTGCTTGTTCCATCCTTCCGATGAAGCCAGGGCGAGCCAGACGCAGAAAGGGGCGGCGGCCGCCAGGGCCGCGGACGCGAGCAACCGAGGCTTGCGGGCTTCGAAGGCCTGCTGCGCCGCGATGTCACGCGGGATGAGGTTGACGCCGGCGGGCTGGGGCAGGACGAGGCGGGCGGCTTCGCCGATGATCTCGGTGATCTGATACTTGGCGCGCTGGAGCTGGTCGGCGGTGATGCCTTCGCCGGGCGCGATGACCGAAGAGGGATCGAAAGGCTCGACCTGCAGACGCAGGGTCTCGCAGAGCTGCTCGGCGAGACCAGGAACCTGGGAGGCGCGGCCGGTCACGAGGATCCGGGCCGGGTGGCGGCCGTTGGCGCCGCGCCGGACGTTGATGAGGCGACGGTTGATGTCCTGCGCGAGGCGACGGATGAAGGTCTGCGCGTTGGCCTGCAGGATGGCGACCTGCGGATCGGATTCGGCGAGCTGCAGTACGCCCGAGAAGTAACCGACCTTGATGGCCTCGGAAGTCGCGAAAGGCTGGCCGGTGTTATCCGAGACCCCTTGGGTGAGCAGATTACCGCCCATGTTGGCGGCGGTCTGGATATTGACGCCCCCCGGGCCGACGAAACTCAACGTGGTCGAGCGGGCGCCGACGTTGACGATGAGGACCTCTTCGGCGGCCGAACCGCCGCCGAGCCGGAACGCCTGGCTGTCCAGCAGCGGAGCGGCTTGGACCGACATCGGGCGAAGGCCGGTCGAGGTGACCAGGGTGGCGATGCGCGCGGCGACCTCGACGCGCAGGGCGAAGAGCAGCACTTCGGCTTCGACGCCGTCCGAAGCCATCACCTGACTGTCCCAGATGACCTCGTTGAGGGGGTAAGGGATGGCGTTCTGGGCTTCGAAGGCCACGATCTGTGCCTGTCGGGCGCGCTCGACCTGCGGCACGCGGAGCGTCTTCTGCAGCAGCAGGAAGGCCGGGGCGATGACGGTGACGCGTCCCTTGAGCTCATGCAGGTTGACCAGGTTGGCGAGCGCGGCGATGGCCGCGTTCAACCACTCTTCATCGCCGGTCAGTCCGGGGGCGATCTCTTCGACGTAATATTGTTCGAGGACGAGCGTCCCGGAGGAGGCGGAAAACTGCGAGACCGAGACGTTGGAAGCGGCAAGGTTGACGATGGTGGCCTTCTTCTGGCTCATACGGGAAGATGGTGGGGAATTTAGCGCGACGCGGTGTCTTCGCGGATGAACTCCGGCTGAGGCGAACCCTGCGGCAGGTTATCGTAGAAGGCGGCGGGCACGAGGTAATGGGGACGGAGCATGCCGGAAGTGGAGCCGACGGCCCGGTCCGCCTGGGGCCGGGCGAGGTCGAAGTTCTTCTTATCCAGGAAAAACTTGTGCAACGCATTCCCCATGTCGGCGACCGGACGGCCGTTCTCCGAGAAAAGAGGCTGTTCGGTGCCACCGACCTCGACCTGGACGTAGTAGTAGTCAGGCTGCATCTTCAGACGGTCACGCTTCACGATGTCTCCGGGGAGGTAGAAGAAAACGGAACGATCGGTGTTCACCTCCATGGTGAGGACCGTCGCGGTCGAGCGGTAGTAGGCGAATTCTTCGGCGGTCGTGGTGCCGATCGGCTTGAAAATAAGGGTCACGGTCACCTTCACCTTATCCACCCAGTTCTTGTTGATCGGCTTCTTAGGGCCGGCTTCGGCCTCCGGAGCAGCCTTGGCCTCGGGATTGAAATTGGCGTGAAGTTCGACCTGCGTACGGATCCAAGGATTCTGCTGGCCGCCGAGCTTGACCGGGTCGAAATGGACGGAACGTACGTTGACGGCGCTTTTCCCAGCGTTCGCGTCGGCTTTGACCGCCTGGGCGAGCAAGCCCGAGGTGAACAAACAAAATACCGTTAAGCTGGTATAAACAGCACGTAAATGGGGCATAGGGAGAGGAAAACTGTCTTTTGTTCAGCCTGGTAGCAAACGCAAAAACAGACGCTTCGGGAACATTTGTTTAATGCAAATATCTTGCGTCTAAGCCCTATTCCTGAAGCATCTCTTTTTGCGTGAGGCGCTTCCTTCAATTCCTCCTGTGCCTTCTGGCCACATTCCCAACCACGCCCATCCAGGCAGCTGAGACGGCCAAGCCATTGGTAATCTCCAGCTTTACGATCATCGCTGATTGGGTTCAAGTCATTGGAGGTCAAGGGTTTGAACTAATAAATCTGGTGCCTTCCCACAGCGAAACCCACGGCTACCAATTGAGCGCCCGGAATGCCCGCGACCTCCGCCGGGCTAGCTTGATCGTCGGGATGAGCCCCACGCTCGAACCATGGCTCGAGGACTGGGCCAAAGCCAACGACCGCTCAACCCGTTTGCTTTGGCTCTTCGACGAGCGGAAAGCCGGTCACGAAGGTCATACCCACGGATCGGACCCACACGCCTGGACGGACCCCGCCGAGGTCAAGAAAATGGTGCGCCTTCTCGCCGCCCACCTCGGGGAAATCAGCTCGGCCAAGGACACGGAAGAATCTTACCTTCAATATGTTAAGGAGATAGACCGCGTTGACGCGGAGCTTCGTCGCCTCTTCGCGACCCTGCCCCCAAACCGGCGTAGCCTGGTGACCCAGCACGCCAATCTTGGCCACTTCGCCGAAAGCTACGGACTGCGGATCGCCCGCACGATCCTCACCAGCAGTTCCGCCGAATCCGCCGATCCCTCGGCCCGGCATTTCTCCGAACTCCTCGCGCTGATCCGCCGGGAGGGTATCCGGGTCATCGTCACCGACGCCGGCCAGAGCGACGCTTTCGCCCAACGCCTGGCCGAGGATGCCGGACTCCCTCCCCCGTTGAGCCTTTCTTTCGAATACCTTGAACCGGCTGGTCGCCCGGGTGACGGTTGGGTCGGCATGATGCTCCACAACGGTCGCCGCCTCCACGAAGCCCTGTCCCGCCGATGACCCCCTTCTGGCAACGGCTCGCCCGGCAGGTCGGCGACGCGGCCTTCGCGATCCTGCCCACGCTCCCCTACGCCCGGCCCGAGCCGAAGGACTGCTCCGGCGTGGCCGTGGTCGCGCGCAGCCTCACGGCTGGCGCGAGGGTCGACGGTCCGGCGGCGTTCCGCGACGCCTCTTTCACGATTCCCTGCGGCTGCCGCACGGCGCTGATCGGGCCTAACGGCTCCGGCAAATCCACCCTCCTCCGCGTCCTCGCCGGACTCGTGCCGCCGCAGGCGGGCGAAGTCCTCGTCGCAGGGGCCGCTCCCGGACCGGGACGCAGCCGGATCGCCTATCTCTCGCAACGTCCGCAGCTGACGGAAGGCTTCCCGGTGCTTCTGCGCCGCCTGGTGCAGATGGGCACGTACGCCCACCACGGCTGGTTCGAAGAATGCCGCCATGGTGACGACGCCGTCGACCGGGCCCTCGCGCAGCTCGGCTTGACGGAGCTCGCCGACCGGCCGGTGCACGCGCTCTCCGGCGGCCAGCTCCAGCGGGCGCTGATCGCGCGGGCTTTCGTGCAGGGCGCGGAAGTGCTGCTGCTCGACGAACCCTACGCCGCGCTCGACGCGGCGAGCCGCGAGATCATCGAGCGCTTCCTCTTCGACCAAGGCCACCCCTTCACGGTCCT
>JACCEB010356420.1_pt1 | contig 13331 bp, 10 predicted proteins | sample 7454761 | NCBI WGS metagenome assembly JACCEB01 (sample SAMN15323454, study PRJNA562643) | freshwater metagenome | isolation source: river surface water | place: USA:Blue River Watershed | collected 2017-08-18 | reverse complement strand
GTTGTTCTTGTAGATACTGTAGCTGTAATATCGCCATTAGCAGTAACATTAAGATCAGTGAATGCAAATGTATTAGAATCTACTTGGAAACCATTAGCTTGTAATACTTCCATCGCTTTGGATCTAAATGCATCATCAAAACCTTCGTCGCTGCTGTTTAATCCACCAAGATCTTCTGTACGGCAATAGAATCTAATACATTCAGATTTTTCTTGGGTTACGGTCATAGCTGCAGTTCTTTCTGCATTCTGCTTGACTTTGATAGCCTTAGCAATCAACTTCTCTGCAACTACAGGATTCTCAATAAGTTTTCTTGTTGCAGCTGTGATAGTTCTAGTTGGAATATTGTAATTGATAGCATAATCAGCAAGCCATCCCAATACATTAGTCTTGATATCCTTAGAAGATGCAACTCTAGAACCCCAGAATTCTTTTCTAGCTCTAGCCTTAAGTCTTGCATTTACTGCAGAAGCTGTCTTAGCTTTGTTGATACCGTCCATAAGATCAGCATCACTCATACCACCAACTTCATCAACAACATCTTCAGGAGTTGCTAATGTATCTTCGGATGACATTGCAAGAGCGGAAATAGCACTCTTAAGTTCTTCTACTGTAGCAATATTATCATCTTCGGTTAATGCGGAATCGAGTGCAGCCTTTAATTCTTCGGTTCTTGAAGGAGCTGGCATTTCACCGTCTACAGAAGGAGCAGATTCACCCATAAGAAGTTCAGCAATTCTCTTGACACCTTCTTTGGTAATTTCTTGATTTTCTACAGCTACTGAGATAGCATTAGCAAGATCAGAAGCAGTGATATCAGAACCTTCGACAGCAGCTCCCAATTCTTCTAGAACTGCGGTTACTGAATTCTTTGGTTCTACATCTTTCTTAAAGAATTCGTTTCTTGCTTGATCCTTGCTTCTATCTTCAGCACCCATGGAAGATGTTTCGATCATTTCAGGGAGCATTGGTTCTTGTGAAAGTTTTGATGCAGAATCCATAACTTCATCAGGAGTTGCAAAAGCAGTTACTACAGCTTTTCCTAATGCTCTGATTGCAGAAGCCATAACTACAGATGCAGAAGCTTTACCTTCTACTCTACATGCTTCTAATCTTTCCTGAAGTGTTTTTACATCTACACCCTTATTAACGCTAGCTACTAATTCAGATAATGATTGCTTAACATCAGCATCATTTACTTTTCTTGAATATAAACCAGCATCTCCGAGCAATACTTCTCTAATCTCGTTTTGCTCGCCTTGTCTATCACTGTAATATGAGCCTGAAAGAAGTTCTTCTCTAGTCTTATCATGCTTAGAATCTGTTCTAGCATAACCTTTAGCTCTACTACCACCGAGTTCTTCTTCTAAAGTAGCATATTCATCATGCTTTCTCATACCTTCGAGTTCAACTTCTTTAATATCTTTTGAAACAGAAGGGTTAACTAATGCTGTCTTAACATGTTTACCAAATTCTTTAAGAAGGTTAGCAGCAACTCTAGTACCTTGACCAGATTCCATAAGGTTGAGTGCTTCTTCGGTTAGAATTGGTTCCCAGTTAGCTTTCTGACCATTAACATAGCCAGAAATAGTGCCATCTGTTGAAAGTACAACTCTGTTACCAGCCCCATCTTCAACCTTAAAATCGATTGTCACGGCGGCTGCTAACTTGTTGCGTTGTTCTGATGCAATTTTAGCAAAGTGATCCATTTGATTTTTATCCTCCGCCCAATTAGACTGGGGCGTATTTGTTCTAAAATTTAGATTACGTTGTGAAGCTTTTCTTACAACGTTATCAGTGGCAGCTACTAAAGATGAATTATCTCCAATAGCATTTTTTAATTCAGAAATATTATTAACAAGAGCTAATAAATTAGATTTATTGCTTGTTTGATTTCTGCTGGCAAATACCTCACGTTTACCATCACGAGAAGCCCATACCAAATTAAGAGAAGATGAAGCGGTTACTGCACTTCCTCCAATTGGTTCATTTTGATATATAGATGGCTCAATTAACTTACCTACAGTTCCTTGTACATATGATGCAGGAGCTACAGGTTGTTGTTGTGCTTGTTGAGGAGCTTGCGGATTGAGAGGTTGCTGTTGTTGTCCTCCCATATCAATACCATCATCAATCATATCTTGCATAGTGTTTTGTAGTTCTGCCATTGATTTTGTGATTTTGCCTACATGAGCTAAATCAACATTATCTTTTCTAGCAAACATATTCATCACTGCAACTTCTAAGAAATTTAATGAAAGATTAATTAAGTCAAGAATATTTAATCCTGATCTTGCATCAATTCCTAAAGCTTGAAGAACAGCAGCCACAGTAGCATTTTGACCAGCACCAGGAGCAGCCATTAATTGACCACCTACTAATGTTCCTACTGACTGTGATAATCTTACCGCTGTTGTTGATGTAGCTTTAACTTGTCTTAAACAACTTTCTAAAGCTACTCTAGTATTTTTATCCCCTGTAATATTTGAGGATGCGAGAACAATACTAGCATTAATCTCTGCTGCTTTCTTTTCGATTTCTCCAGCAGCACTTAATACATCATCTTGATCATAAATTTCTTGAATTTCACAGGAGTCAAAAGCACCATCTCCTACACAAGATAATTCAATAAACTTGATACCGTAGTTCTTTTCGAATACTTTTTTGTTTGTGGAAGGATGTTTTTTGCCTTTCCATTTTTTCAAACAATCACAATAATCTTTTTCTGTGTAAGCTTTATTTCCACAATTAGAACAAACACCCCATTCTACGCTAGCACCCATAGAAACATCATGGATTACACCTGTTCTAATATTACGAGCAATATCTGGATAAGCTTCTTCGTCTACAAAGAAAGTACAATATACGCAATTTTCTTTGTCATCCCATTCTGCATAAACAACCATTCCTTTGGCTTGTTCAATATCATCATTCTTGTGGTTGGTATAGATTGGTACACCTTCGAATGTTTTATAGGATGGGATTTTTTCGCCTTTAATTTCAACTTCTTTTAGGAGTTCTTCTTTACTAAAATAATCACCATTAGCATTATCTACATCTGCATCAATTGCTCTAGCTCTTACCCAAAGTAATTTAGCACCCTTTCTAGCTTTCATCTCCTTAACAATGTCAAAATCTTTATATTTAGATAAAACATCTTCAGGATCAGCATAAAGAGATTGTAGTCCTAATTTATAAGCTTCTCTAACATTTGAAGAAGCGCATCTAAGCATATAATCTCTTGCTTGATTTCTATCCTCTTCAATAATAAAACTATTAATGGTGATCTTTCCACCCCTAGCTGTTTTAAGCATATAGTATCTCCAATCAATCTTCTCAATTGATTTGTTTGCTCTTTTTTTCTTCTAGATTATTTATACTTTTTCCTGTACGATTAAAAGAAAAGAACCTGCATTGCAGGTTCTTGTACAGGAATAAAGCTAATTATAAAACCTGCTCACCGTTTTGTAGTGTTCCAGTTTTCTTTCTTATTGCTTGATTTATTACGTTAATAACATCTTGTGTATGTTCTTTTAATTCTTTATCTGTAAATCTGATAATAGTCCATCCGTTAGCTGCTAATTCTGCATCTCTACGTTTATCTTTTGTAATTTTATCAGGATTATTATGCCAGATTTCACCATCTGCTTCTATACCAATATTTAATTCTGGAATAGCAGCATCTAATTGATAATCCATACTTGGTCCAGCTGTATATTGTGCATAGATTCCGAAAGGCATATTCATAGATAATAATAAGCTATATAAATGTCTTTCTAAAGATGTATACATTTGTGCTGGTGGTCTTGCTAATTTCTTCTTTGCAAATTTGGTTCTAATTTCTTCATCATTAGAATATTCAAAAGAAGAGAATCTAAATTGAGCTACATAATTGATAGGATCAGAGTAAATACCACCAAAATCAGGAGCGACTAAATCAACCCCATAACCATCATATTCATCAGGTAAAGGTCCAACATTACCTCTTCCACTTACTGGTCTGATACTTTTAATAAATCCTTCATGAGCTGCTGATTTATATCTCTTGCTTGCGAATCTTTCATTGTTAGCTTTTTGAAATTCGCCAGTTATACTATTATAGATATCATTAGAAACACTAGCTGCTAATCTATAATTGTGTTGTTTAGTACCGGCCATAGGAGGTGTCATTCCCATACCACCCGGAGGAGTAGGAGTCATACCCATACCAGGAGCTCCCATTCCCATATCAGGTGGTGCTCCGAATCCTTGTCCAGTTACTGCTCCGCTACTAAATCCATTATTCATATCAGTGTTTGCAATATTAGGATTAGTAACGAAATTAGCACCTTGTTCAAATCTTAATCTTTCAATTTCTTGATCAGGATCTAAACCAAATGCTTCAATCAATGTCATATTAGAAATAACACCATTAGAGTTTGCTGTAACAAGCATCTGCAACTTACCAGTGTCGTCTCTTAACTGTAAATCATCGAATTTGATTGTTGGGTAAATATATTCTTCTTGACCACGTTCACCCTCAGCAACAAATCCATTCCATTCTGCTACAGGTTTAAATAATTGCTCTTCAATCCAGTGAGCTACTTCTCTTCTAAATGTCTCTAATCTTTGAGCCATTGCAAGAAGACCTACCTGAGCATTACCATATGTAGGACCTTCACCATTAAGAAGCGCCTTATTAAGCATTACACCATCTAGAATTTCTTGATCAATTAATTCATATTCATTTGTAAGCTGAAGAACTTTACCAGAAGCTCCCACATAATCAAAATCAAATGCATGGTGTGTTACTAATGTTAAGTTAGGATCATTTGCAACAGCTGCTAATTCTTCTTGAATATTGTCTAGATCTTCTTGTGATGCTGGTCTATTATCATTACCAACTTTGACAACTTTAATAGGAAGAATATGTCTCTCAGCTACTAACCATTGAGATTGTCTTAACTTATCTTTATATGCTAATGTTGGAAATAATGGACGAATTAGAGGAGTACCATAATCTTCCCAAGGATTAGAGCCATGTTTAAAATGTTTGATTGAAATAGGGTTGAGCTTAATAGGCTCTCCCTTCATAATCATTTTTTTAATAGAATCTGGAATAGCATCGTATAAATCTTTTGGTGATCTTTCATTAACGATACGAATTTCTTCAGGACTTGGTTTGTATGCGTATGAACCTTCCTGATCAATTAATCCTGGCATTTTAAGAACATTATCAGGATTTAAAATACTGATAGATTTCCATGTAGCTCCGTCATGAGAACAAGCTTCATTCTTATCCTCATCCCAGTTAGAACCATGACAGTGAGGACAATCAATAGACAATAAAACAAAAGTATCTCCTAATAAATGGTATACTTTTGAAATTTCTGGAAGCCATTTTTGAAAGTTTAATTTCTGGATTAATTTCTCATAGTAATCTTTTACATATGAGGAAGAACATTCTAGTTTCCATCCAGAGAAAGGGTAGTTAGTGTAGAAGTTAATGGCAGCTGCAATCTTAGGCTCATTATTTCTCCACCAGTTAGCCCATAAATATACTTCTCTTCGGGCATTTGGGATTTGGAATGATGTTGCAGTAAGGAATGGTGAATAGAAATTAGGATTAGTGGTAATATTGCTAGTACCATTCATATGTGCCATTCTTTGGGAGTTGCTTGATGCGCTAGTTCCAACACCTGTAGTAATTCTACTGTTGGCATAATTACGATCAATATTAAAAGAATCCGATCCTTGAATTCTTTCTCCTGTTACTGTTTGTGCTGCTGTCTTAATTACAGAAGCTAACGATGATACTTTTTCAGCCACTAGATACCTCTGAAGGTATTATACCTATTTTAAATTAATGTTTTTGAAGAAGGAAGATCTTTGAACATAAGAGCTCCTTTACCAGAATTATATGCATCTACACCTCTAGTAAGCATAAAACCATTAGTAGCTTCTTGTTCTTGCATATTTGTATTGTTTGATTGATGTCTACCTGGTTCTAATTGATTTTCCAAAGTAGTGAATTCTGGGTTTGTATAGCCTGGATGATGTCTTCTAGCTTCAGTTGCTTGAGTTACATGTCCTTCAATTACTCCAGCTTCTTCATCTTGTGCATCAAAACCAACAGCATGATCTCTATTTACTAGATGTGTCCATAGATCTGCTTGATCTGTTTTAGCTTCAGCATAATATTCATCTAATTCTCTGCCTTGTTCTAAAACGAAATCAGACATTTGATTAGTCATATCTTTAATAGCTTGTTGTTGCGGGCTTACTGCACCACCGCCGATAAAAGCAGATCTATACCACATAATTACTTGTTCCTACCAAATAATGATTCATAAAATTCATTATAATCATCATCTTCGAATGTATGTAAACCTTCAGCTGCTAATAATTCATCAATAGTTTTATCATCAAACTTATTATGTCTAGCTTTTGATAATTCAGAATCAAATGATAAATCTTCTTCTTTTTTCTTAGCTGTTTTATTCAAAATATGTGCTGTTGAATCTTCGGATCCATCACCTGCATCTTTATTAATCTGTTCTGAGATAGATGTTTCTGGTTCATCATTAGTATTCAAGATTTCAGCATATAACTTATCCATTTCACCTCTATGTGCGATTAATGAATTTGAATCATCTAAATTCTCTTGAACTGTTTTATTAAAATTGAATGTAGGTGTTTTTAATGATCTTAAAGATTCTTCTCTTGTGGATTCTTTATTCTCATCATGTGGTAGTTGTTCGTTGATTACCTTAGTAGAATCTGTTTGTGCTTTTTTGCTTCTCTTCTTAGGTTCTTCTTCTCTTCTACCTAAGTTCTTTGGCTTTGCTTCACCTAACATATATTCTAATGATTTGCTATATTCAGGATTTTTATGTCCACCCTTTTCAGATGTTTCAAATCTAGCTTCATATCCAATCTCATTTAGGGTTGGTTTCTTAGATCTTTCTCCATCAACAAGATTTAATAAATTTTCTTCATTTAATGGATGTCTAGTAGTATTTAATCTCTTCTCCATCTTCTCATGGGAATCAGCAACTACACGCAACCAATCCTGATATGCACAAGCTACAACACCATCTTTGGAAACTCTAGAGTCGATGCAGTTTTCTCTACATTTACTAATTTCCATAGGTACTGCATGTCCTAGTTCTACCTTGCCTTTAGGACATAATAAATAAGGTTCATTATTCTGGGTACTTAATGATGTATATGCTAATCTTGTAGTAGGCATAATAACGTCATATAAGCTCTTTACAATCTTCCCAGCAGATTTATATTCATTACCTGATAAAACATAGCCTCTTGCATTATTTAAGGCTGATAATTCGGTTCTATCTAATGTATCTTTAATTAATTCATCAATAGCCTTAAGAGCCTCTACTTGATGATAGCCTTTACTACCACTAGGAAGCTTATAAGCTACTTTTTCCATCTTATTAGCAACTTCATTATTATCTTCTGCTGACTTAATAGAAGAGAAAGCATATCTAAGGATTGCTCTTCTTGAAGCTAATCTAATTTTTGATAATTTATTATGACATTCTTTAAGATTATGAATATCATGTTTGTCTGCCATTTCTACAATAGCAGCAGGACCACCCATAGACTTAAAAGCATCTACTGTTTCGTCTTCTGGATCAAAATCACCTAAATCCAACAATCTAAATGGACTCTCTAGTGGATGTTTAATAGTATCAGTAAGAGCTTCTAAAATACCTGACCCGCCAATCATATTTTCAATAGCTACTGGGCTTTGTGTTGTGATTGTAACTTTATATTTTTTACTATGCATCTTCTTTTAATCCTAAACCTAACATCTGAAGTTCTTCTTCATCAAAACCTCTAGCTTTGATTGCAGCCTTGATAGCTTTTAATTGTGCTTTAGCTCCATCTTTGATAGGCTCTTTACCTGAATTGTGGCTCTTACTAGTATTTAATACAGAACTTAAGAAAAGAACACGAGTAATAAGTTCAGCAGTTGACATTTTTGTGAAATCTGGAGTTGTTTCATAAAGTTCTAAAGATGCTGTACGAATATTATTATCTGCTGAGGCTTCTTCTTTTCTTTTCTTCTTCTTGTTATAATCCTTAACAAGGTCTACAGCTTTTTCAATAGTTTCATTAGTCCAATAGTTTGACTTAGCTAGATATCTAACAATATCTTTCTTTTCTACACCATGGTCTAATAATTTGCCCACTTTACCCATTAAAACTCTAAATGGGTTTCCACGAGTTTTTTTCTTCTTCTTTTGTGCTACTCTATGGTTGTAAGCTACTTTTGAATTTGGCATTTCCTCAACCTTTTCTGGATACTTTTCTTTTAACTTGTTTATCAAATTGATAGATAGTTCTTTAGGACCCTTATCAGGTTTACCTGTTTGTGGGTCCTTAGTAACTTTTCTAGGATTGCTTGCGTGATAAAGAGAGTTAATAATTACACTAACATCATTCTTTATAGATTCATTCTCTGGTGAAATCCTACTGTAAATATCTTCTAATCTATCTTTATAGGATTTGGCACTATTTGGGTCAGCAGCAATTTCTTTTAACAAAGAAATTAACTCATCAGGTTTAACTCCACTATTACTTGTTTCATTTAATGGAATATTATTAATTCCATTAGCAGGGTTAGATGCTAGTCCAAATTGTGGTACATCAGACATGACTAATCTTCATCACCATCGAAATCAATATTAATTTTGTTGTAAATATCGTTGATAGTTGAAGCAGATAAATTAGCTCTGGATTCGAAATCTTCATTTCTATTCATTTTGAGGGCTAACTTTTGCTCTCTCTTATTGTTAATATTTGCTAATCTTTGTGCTTCTCTTTGATCAAGGGATTCTACATTGATCATTCCAAAAGAACCATTGTATTCTGATGCAGTGTTTGTGCGAAGAACAGAATGTGCTCTATTTGAAACAACATTGGATCCTCTTAATGAGCCAATTTCCTTCATCTTGCTAGCTTCCCAAGATTTATGCTTACTTACTGAAGCTTCTCTCTTCTGTTGTAAATCAGCAATAGATTGTTCGCTAGTAGATGATTGCGAATTCATAAATTCTTCAGAAATAGCAATCATATCAGGATTAAAGATAGAAGCGCTTCTACTGAGCATTGCGTTCATGTAATCGTCAGCAGAAAATGCCTGTAATCCACTTGTAGTAGTTCTAGCATTCATTCCATTATCGCTTGAACTACCAGCTCTTTTAATAGCATTAATTGAAAAATCGCCAGTTTCAGCTAATCTTTCTTCAAATGATAATGCTCTTGTTTCATTGTATGTTGTTGCAGATTGAATTCTTTCCCAATTGTTCTCTTTAACTTCAGCAGTTTTTTCAAACCCTAACTGCTTTGAAATCTTAATTTGATTCTCTCTGGAATTATTTCTAAGCTCTGCATATGGATCTTCATCTGCATTAAATTCTGGAATGAAACTATTTGATAAAAGAGATGGGATGTTTTCTAATTCTGCTACTTTTCTAAACTTGCTCATTTTAAATCCTTTATAAAGTCTCTCATAGTCTAATGCCCAGGAGCATTTGCTCCTGGGCTTATTCTTCTTGAGGGAACTATTTACTTATCGTATTTCTTTGTGAATAGAGCTTCAACCCACTCTCTATCACCGTAACCGAGCTCATTAACCCAGTAATCAACTAGTCTGTCATAATCAGCATTTGTAAGGGTAGCAACTTTAACCATACTGGAAACAGCAGCCTTCTTTACATTACTATTAAGATCAGATGCCATTACAGTCTTAATTTCAGAAAGATCGTTACCTGCAACAACCTCTGTATTAAGCATAGCATCTACATATTCTTGTGGGAAACCAGCAGCAATAGCCTTAGAAGCAAATGCCTTCTTAGCTGTATTATTCATCTCGGAAACCTTTACAAAACCATTATTTGCAGCAACCTTAACTTCTTTGACTGGCTCAGAAGCTGTCTTGACTAAAGATTCTCTGTAAGCTTTTCTCTGAGCAAGCTTTACAGCCTGAGCCTTTTGAGCTTCTACAACCTTTTCAATGTTGGATGCTAAACGTAATCTACGCTCATGTCTTGCTGCTAAAATAGTATTAGCAAGAGCCTTATCACCAGCTGCTAAAGCTGCTTCAACAGCATCAGCACTTAACTGTGATGGATGTGTAAAATGAATGGTATTTGCCATCTTTGGTTCCTTACCCTTGACAATTCTCTTGTCTTCATCTTCATATTCTGTATCATCATCATCATCAGAATCATCTTCATCGGACTCTTCTGCTTCTTCTGAAAGTTTCTTTAAAGCTGTTTTCCAGGATGATTCTTTATTATCGTCATCATCTTCTGAATCATCATCATCATCATCATCATCATCGTCAGAATCATCTTCATCTTCTGCAGCTAATGCTAATAATGCAGCTAATACATGATCCTTTTCGGATGATGCTTCAGCTTTCTTATCTTCGGAATCATCAGAGGCTTCTTTATCTTCAGCATCACCGTTAAGATGTTTAAAATGCTCTAGCAATTCAGCTGGCATCTTTTCTTTCTTAGCTGTTTTAACCTGGAAGTTGTCCCAATCGATTCCTTTAAATACGAGTTCTGAATCTAATCTATCTTCAGATGCTCGTGATGGAAAAATTCTATCTGCCATAATTAATTCTATTCTCCTCAAGAAGAGTACAAGGTTTTGTTCTAATAATATAATACAAATTCCTGCACTTAAATGTTATTTTTTAGGACGTGCAAATGTTTATCCTTCTGCAAAATCCTATCTCCAACATTGATTGAACGTTTTTTGAACGCACCTAATGGAGCTTCTACTACATATTTGACAAAATTAGAACAAGGAGTACAGCCTTTATGACAGTGAGCATCCATATCTAAAATGTCCAATATTCTGTTTCTATTATCTAAAAATGCTAAACTTAATGGGAAAGAAACATTTTTATTCCAGAAACTATATTTATCCTCATATGGAAAAATAAAAAACACAGCTTCATCATCTTCTAAAGGCTCGGCAAACATTAATCCCTTTTCTCTCAAGGCATTACTATCCGCTACAAATCTTATCTTGAAAATGAAATCTGGTTCTTTTAGCATTTCTTATACTTGGATTTCGATGCAACCTTAACGGAAGCAGCTTCGTTGTAATCAAATTTATTCTTTGTTCTATTTTTTCTAAATTCGTTTACAGGATTATTAAGATAATGATCTCTAAGAGCAATTCTTCCTGATTCAGTAAGGGTAACAGCTCTTCCATGTCCCTTAACTAAACCAGCAGTCTTAAGGGCAAATAAATCACTATCAGAAATGTCTTGAGGTACAGAACATACTTTATCCATATGCTCTACAGACTCACCATTTTTCACATTAGATAAATAACCAGCTGCAGTAATTACTTCATCTACATTCTGGTCAATCTTGGCTAATAGATTAACATACTTTTCACTTAATCTAGATGCTGTAGCTTGTCTATCATTACTAACACCTAACAATTGCATCTGAATACTTGATAACCCCTCATTTGAATAAGGAATATCAAATAACTCTTCATGTAAATCTAATTTATGTACTGGTTTAATTGGGCTTGGCATGCTGTCTCCTTAAATTAAAAGATTGTTCTTGTATCCGTGGCCTTCTGCTTCGTTCTTTTCACGAGTATTTTCCCATGTATATTTGTCTAAATCTCCCATGGACATACCTACACTCTTGGATAAATATTCTGGATCAACATATGCAGGACCAGGAACAGAATCCTCACCATGCATATCAAAAATACTCTCTGCTTTTTCTTCCTCAGTATCTCCACCTAAATCTTTATAAGTAGGATGGAACCTTGGATGATTTTGACGATCTTCCTGAGCCTCATCAAAATCTTCTTGTAATAAACTATCATCACTAAAATCAACAGTTCTCAATTCAATCTGATTTTTATTAACATCAAGATTGTTAGGATAATATTGAGAAATTTTAATCAACCTATTTGTAATTAAATCGGCTTTCTTAAAATCACCCTGTTTGTCTGCATTTTTAGCTGCAATTAATAGATCTAGAAGCATAAATCTTTTTTTCTGTAACAATATTAGATAATTCCTTTTTTACTACAGATAAAGCATTACCAATTGTCATATCCATATCGTAATATCTATAATTACCTAATCGACCACCTATGATTAAATTATCTATTTTATTCGCTTCTTCTTTATACAATTTATATTTATTGTTATTTATCTCATCATTAATAGGATAATATGCTTCTCCGCCTCTTTTATATAGAGCAGGAAATTCAAAGGTAACTACATCTTTTTCATTGTTGTTATATAAGAAATGTTTATGCTGTATTATTCTTGTATATGGAATAGAAGCATCAGTGTAGTTAACTAATACTGTTCCTTGATAATCACCCTCATTTAATATCGTTTCATGCCTTAAAGATCTATATTCTAAATCTCCATACATATAATCGAAATACTTATCTATTTGACCAGAATATACGACTTTTTCAGCAATACTATCAAAATAAGATCTATCACTAAAATAATCTACTCCTAACATTACTTCTATATCTAATAACATCTTTTGAAATATAGCGGTATACCCATCTACTGGAATACCCTCATAAATATCATTATTAGGAAAGTATCTATCGTTATAATCAAAACGTATAGGTAATCTTTTAATAATAGATGGAGGTAATTGCTTAGGATCTTTACCCCATTGTTTAGTTGTATAGCCTTTAATTAAAATTTCATATATATCTGGACCAACTAAAGATAATATGTAATCTTCTAAATTATCAGGATTTTCACAAGGGATTTTAACTTTATCAATTATCTCTTTAGCAGCTTTAGGAGTGTGAACATTATAAATTTGAGATATTGTATTTAAGTTAATAGGCAAAGAATATATTTTGTTCTTGTAATATGCTTTGTTTCTTAAAGTGAAATTATTAAATGATGTGAATTTATTTATATAATCCCAGATATATTTTTGTGATGTATGAAAAATATGAGGTCCGTATTTGTGAATGTCGTAATCTTCAAATTTTTCAGAATAACAATTACCACCAATATGATTTCTTTGATCAACCACTAATACTGTCTTACCAACCTTATTAGCCTCATAAGCAAAAATGGAGCCGAATAAACCGGCTCCAACTACAAGATAATCATACTTCATACTTATTTTTTACAATAAGCTAAACACCCCAGGATGGTTTTACACTATCCCATTTTTGTTGGTTATGATCAAATAATCCAGACTTCTCATTCTGACCATCTCCTAAATAATAACTTCTCCAAGGCTTCGGACCACTATCACCATTTAAATTAGCCTCTAGAGAAATATTTG
>JACCEB010071510.1_pt1 | contig 13331 bp, 14 predicted proteins | sample 7454761 | NCBI WGS metagenome assembly JACCEB01 (sample SAMN15323454, study PRJNA562643) | freshwater metagenome | isolation source: river surface water | place: USA:Blue River Watershed | collected 2017-08-18 | reverse complement strand
CCGTGGCTGACCACGGAATATTACCTGTGCGGCGGTAGCGCCATGATCGACGAAGTGAAGAAAATCTTAGCTGAAAAAGGCGTTCAGAAAGATTCCATTCACCAGGAAGTCTATTACCGCGAGCCGGCTCCGGCGACGGCTGCAGCTCCTGGATCGTCGGCACCCGTGACCCCGGCGCCTTCGACCAGCATCTGAACATTCGTCATCATCCAAAGCACCATCAAAGCGGCAATGGCTGAAGCCAGCACCCAGCCCCAGAAAAAGCTGCGGTTGGGTGGGAAAACCGAATACCAGGAGCGAAAGCCGCGCTCGGGCTGAAGCTCGCCTTCCCAGACGGCCTGGAGCTTCGGCAAGAGTTCGAGTACTTGGGCGTGGATAGCCTGGCGCCCTTCTTCGACCGTGGCTTTGCCGGGCGCGCCCACGTAGCCTGCCACTCGGCCTTGGGACAAAACCCAGGCGTGGGCCAGGCCCTTCTCGGTGGGCTCAAGCGGCGGCAGAAGCTTCCACTCGGGCGCCACCAGGCCCGAAGCCGCGTGAAGCGCAATCGAAGTGTCGGCTTGGCCACCGTGATCGGTGGGCTCGGTCCACAGCGGCGCGCGAAGGGCCTCGGCGCGCGACAGCAGCGCCGACTGGGCGCAGACCAGGGTGGCGCCCGACCGGGCCGAGCGAGCGCGGAGCAGGCGGCCGAGAATCAGGCCGCCGGTGCGGCGCTGGAGCACGCGCCCCGCGTCCTCGATGGCGGTGAGCTGGCGCGGGCCCAGGGTGCCCGTGACGGCCACGAAATGGCGGAACCCCAAGCGATGTAGATCCAAGCAAGTGTCGACGAGGAAGTCGCGCAGCACATGGGCCCGCTGGGTCAGGGCCAGGTGCGAAGTGTTGGCATTGATGGCGAGTGGGGCGCCTTGCATGAGCACGGTTTTCCAGCCGGGCTGAGTGGCTTCAATGGCAAGCCCGAGTTCTTGAGTCAGCGCTTGGGCGTGAATCAGATCCATGCCGAGCGGAAGGTGCGGTCCGTGGTCTTCCATCACTCCCAAAGGAAAGAGGATGACGGTCTGCTCGCGCGGCAGCGCCAGAAACTCAGGCGTACGCATTTCGAGAAGGCGTTTCATGGCGAGGTGGGAGTCCCTTTCGGCTCCCAACGATAAAGTTTCGCAGCATTGAGGCCGAGCACTTGGTCGGCTTGCGCTTGAGTCAAAAGTCCAGATTCCACGCAGCTTCGGATGCGTCCTAAGCCGACATCCACGTTTGAGCCTAAAATGGGCCAATCCGAGCCAAACAAAACGCGCTCGGCACCGACCGTGGCCACGGCCTCGGTAATGATTTCGGACGGCTGCCAGGAAGTCTCGAGGAGAACGTTCTCGTGATCGGCGGCCAGTGCGATGGCTTTTTTGGGTTCGTGAAAATTCAGATGCGCGAGCACAAAAGAGGTTTTCGGGTAGCGCGTGAACCAAGGGCGAAGCCTCTCGGCAGCGCCTAAGCGCGGGCTTCCCGAAGCGCCCGGTAAAGCCGTCTCGCCGGTATGGACGATTACCGGAAGTCCCAAGTCAGAAGCACTGTTCAGAAGCTCGGTGTAAACGTCTGAGGAAGGCTCAAGCCCGTCGGCAATGAGGTGGATTTTCAGGGCCCTTGCCCCGCGTTTGGCAAAATCTTTGAGAGCTGCTCCAGGCTGCTGCGCGTGGCGAGCCAAGTTAACGACGGGAAGGATTCTTGAGTCGCGCTCGGCGGCTTCCATCACAAAGTGATTGGATGTGAACGGCGGATGAGCAATGAGAACAGCCGCATCAAGCGTACCGGAATCGAGGAGGGCGTGAAGGTCGCTCTCGGTTCCACCCAATGCCAGATGAGGGAGCGCTAAGTAGCTTCCGCATTGATCCACGGGCGTACGAACCGCGCGAGGAAGAAGCCTGAGCCAAGTTTGGGCGCGATGCGCGGCTTCAAAAGCAGGAGAGAGCGCGTTGATCACGCGGCGGCGCACGCCTCGCGTAGCGCGGGCCCAGCCCATCGGGTCAGGCACAAGGTGAAGGTGAGAATCCACGATCCAAGCCATGGCTTTTCATTCTACATGTTACGATAGTTTGCATCCATGATCGCTTCGTGTGGATTCGGAACCTTAGGACTTCTTTGGGGCTTGGCCGTAGGAGTAAAACTCCTGGGTCTAGGCGCCCTTTTCGTCCTGGGTCTTTTGGGCCGAGCTTGGCTAGCCGGGATCGTGGCTTTGGTTTTGACTCAGGAGCTGGGAGCCCTTTCGGGCTGGATCAGGCGGATTTTAGGTTCGACTCTCCGAACCTGGCTCTTTTTCTTGGCCGTCTATTTTTCGATTCTTTTGCCCGGTTATCCCGAGCTTCAGGACCTCAGGACTTTGGGATGGTTTTTACCTGCCCTGATGGGTTTAGGCGGGTACACGGCTTTGCCCTTTGGGCTGTACCAAGATTGGCGAGTGGCGCAGAGACAAAGGCGTGCTCGCAGGGGCTAGCCCTGTCCGATAAACTGGGCTAAGAACGAAGGTATGCACACTTCGCAAGCGCACGACCCGAACGAGGGCGATCAGGAAATTGTTTCGGTTTGGCTCCGTAAGGATAAAGCTCGTTGGATTGCGGGCGCCTTAGCGGGAATCTTCGCAGGCCTCGTGGCCATGGGCGTGGCGTCGCTCCTGTCGGTGCTCTTGGGCGCTGAATTCTGGTTCCCCGCAAAAATCGCGGCTCTTCCCTTCTTGGGAATGGATGCCACGGCCACCGGCTTTTCAGTGGCTCCGATTTTGGTGGGCCTCATCGCTCACTTGTTTGTTTGCCACGTTCTGGGAATTGCTTACGCGCATTTCACGGGACGCGAAGCTTCGCTCTCTTTGCTTCTGGGCGCGGGCCTGACCTGGGGTGCTTTCAGCTGGATCTTCATCCAAAACCTGTTTGTGCAGTCCTTCCCCACGATCCGCGCAGTCGGCATTCCTTCGGGCGCGGCCTTCTTCGTTTTGATGGTTTTCGGGATTTCGCTGACTTCGGTGTCCTTGTTTGACCGCTTGGTGCGCCGTTCGAGCTAAATCCTTTCTTTTTTGTTTCTGATTCCATTGGGAATCGGAAATTGCTCAGTGAGTCAAATTAGGCTACGACCTAATTTCCATGCAGGTTTGGGTGGTCGAAGATCATAGTGGTGTCCGGGCCGGACTCGAGATTTGTCTCGAATCCGAAGGGCATGACGTGAGGCTCTTCTGCTCATGCGCGGCGGCTTGGGAATCTTGGTCATCCGGTATCGATGCTGACTTGGTGCTACTGGATCTCGGCACTCCAGGACCCATGTCCGCCACAGAATTGGTGAGCCGAATCGAGCGTCTTGCGCCCGGACAAGGGCGTGTGGTGCCGCGGTTTTGCCTGATGTCGGGAAATCCGAACCTTCAGGAAATGGCCGACGGAATGAATTTGCCGCTCAGGCTTCAAAAGCCGTTCACGCTGACGGAGCTGGGGCCGATTTTGAGCGCTCAATGATCTTCGTGGTGCTTTGACCTTCCACGAATTTCAGTGCTTTCACTTTCCCGCCCCAGGACTTCACTTCTTTGGCTCCGACCATTTGGTCTGGCTTGTAATCGCCGCCTTTGACCAAAACATCGGGCTTCAGAAGCTGAATGATTTCAAGTGGCGTGTCTTCGCCAAACCAGGTCACATGATCCACGCACTCTAAGGAAGCAAGGACCGCCAGGCGATCCTCCAAGCTATTCACCGGGCGCGTGGGACCTTTCAGCCGCCGCACCGACTCATCGGTATTGAGCGCAACGACTAGGGCCGAGCCTTGTAGGCGAGCCTGCTCCAAGTAGGTCACATGCCCGCGATGAAGAAGATCAAAGCAGCCGTTCGTGAAAACCACTTGTGGCTTTTTCCCACGGCGAGCGCGCTCAGTGCGCAGTAGGCGCGCCAAAGCTTGAGGCGAGCGGATCTTCGAGCGAAGCTTTCTGAGCGGGAGAGTGCGATTCACAGCCGAGCAATCTCAATGGGCTGCACGTTCACCACCAAATCGTGCCAGCAGCGCCGCTGACGATCAAAGAGTGGCCAGATCAGGCCCACGCCGCCAAAAAGGACGCTCGGGATGAAAAAGAACGCTCTGAGGAATGCCACTGTTGCGCCGCCCGGCAGGATCAAGCCAAAGAGGCGCTTAAACACGGTCGTTCCAAAAGCGATCTCTTGAGCGGCCAAGATGGCCCAGTTGAACCCGAGCAAAAACAGAACGACCGGTAAGAGGTTCCCCGGGTTGAAAAGAAGTTCCGGGTTTCCGCCCTGGTAAATGAGGCCCGCGCTCAGTGCCGCCGTGCAAAGCCCGAGGTTGAAGGCCGAGTCGAGTAAGTAGGCTGCGCATCGCTTGAGAGCGTAGCCAAGCCCTGGGTTCTCGATCGAAGCCAAGGGAAGTTTTGGAGCCGGAGGCGCCACGATCGGCGCTTCGGTAGCCATCGGTGCGCGCGGTTGGATCTGCGGCTGCGGCAGGCGCGGCGATGCGACGGGAGAATGAAGCGAAGCAGGTGCCACAGGTAACTGAGTCGCGAATCGCGGAGCGCCTGCTGAAACAGCGCCTGAACCATGTCGACCCAGCGGAGGCGATGAAGGGCCCACCGAAGGCGTCGCAGGTTGCTGCTGCTGAGTGCGGCTCACCGGGGCGTAAGGCAATCCGTCTGCGAAGGGGTGAAATCCCAAGCCTTCGGAAAGGGGCCGAAAGTCGATCTCGGGGTCTTTCTCCAAGTTCATCTTTGGGAATCTGTCATCCGCACCGGGGTTCAGTCAACCCGAGGCGCCGCTTCTTGTCGGTAGGCCGCCGCCAAAAGGGAAAGTCCAGCTAGGGCTGCCGTCTCGGCTCGAAGGACCACAGGCCCCAGGCTCACTCGGCGAGAGGAGGCCTCTAGGAGCCCGATTTCTTTCGGGTTCCACCCGCCCTCGGGACCGACCAGGAGCCGAGCCAAGGCCGGCCGCTGCTGGTTGGGTTCTGAGATGGCCTGAAGAAGCCCAGGCGCCGCGCCTCGCGAAGCTTCGTCGCACCAGAAGCGTACTTCGTTGGGGGGAACCGGAGTGAGAAGGGATTCCAAACTGCGGGGTGGCTGGATTTCCAGCTTCTCCAGTCGCCCGCACTGTTTCAGGGCTTGGTCTGCGATCTTCTGCCAGCGGTCCCGAAATTCTTCAGGGCTCTTTCGTCCGGTCTGAACCACGGTGTTGGCCGAAATGAAGGGGTGAAGCGCGCGAGCTCCGAGTTCAACGGCCTTTTCTACGACCCACTCCATGGCCTCGCCTTTCAGCACGGCTACTTCCAGAATGACGGGAACCACTTCCAGTTCCTGCGAAGTGCGTCGCTGGGGCGCGCTTTCGGAAAGCGTGGCCACCCACTGCTTTCCGCGAAGTGCCAAGCGAGCCGTGCAAGCCCCTCCCCGGCCGTCGATGACTTCGATCTCGTCGCCGACGCTCAGGCGCAATACGCGCGTCAGGTGCGTGGCTTCCGCCTCCGGAATCACTACGGGACGCTCGGCCTTCGGGAGTTCGGGGCAGAGGACGCGTCTCATGGGGATTCCTTTCGCTTCGTAATTCGGCTGATCGGGCTTAAAGCGCCGCTCAGTGAGAGGTCATTTGCTTGGAAGCCCGAACCTCTTTCCCAGTTTCGATCGAGCACCAGCGCATTGGACCAATACCACAGCGGGAAATAGGGCAAATCCTCCTGCACCTTTTCTTGGACTGCTTTCCAAAGGAGGCGGCGTTTTTCGGGTTGGGTCTCGCTTCGGGCTTTCTCAAGCAGCTGATCCATTTCGAGGCTTTGATAGCCCCAGCGGTTTTGGTGCCCTTGTGAGTGAAGCGTGTTGCTCAGGATGGAAGTATCGGCGACTCCGACCCATCGCCCCGAGTGGAGCTGATAGCCCCCTTTTCTCACGGCCTGGGCGAACACGGCGGATTCCACGACTTGAATCTCGAGCTCGATCCCCACTTTTCTCAGCATGGATTGAAAGATCACTGCCGTTTCATGTCCCTCGCGAACGGGAGTGGTTTTGTAAGTGAGGCGCAGGCGCACGCCGTCTTTTCCACGCGGAAATCCGGCTTGCTCTAAGAGTTCTTCCGCACGTTTTGGATCGTAATCCAAGGCGGGTTGAGCGGAGTTTTCAAGAAGTGGAGAAACTAAGCTCGAAGCAACCTGTCCAAAGCCAAACATTTTTTGGCGAACCAAAGTGGCGCGGTCGATGGAGAGCGCGATGGCCTTTCGAATCTCCGCTCGAGAAAGCAGGGGATCTCGAAGGTTAAAAGCGAGGTAACTCACCGTCACGCCGGGGCGCTCAAGCAAGGTGTAACGATCTTTCAAATGGGTTTGGACCCAACGAGTTTTCGCGAGCGGGAGCGCATTGAGGACACCGTCGGCTTCTCCGCGAATCACTTTCAAAAGGCGCGTGTTCTCGTCGCGAACGAACTCGATCTGAAGTGGGCCGTGTTCCTGGGGATTCTTGGGCTCAAGAACGAGGATCGACTCGGGCTCAAAGGAATTGGGTCGAACTCCAGCTTTCACTTGGTAGTCCCCGCTTGAGATGAAGCGAACGGGCTTACCTGGGCCGGGGACGCGACAAGGCACAGTTTCGCCTTCCACTTGGAAATAGCGCAGAAGCGAAATGTTTCTGGGCACATCGGGATCGGCAGAAGAGAAACTCAAAACCAAAGTGCGGCCTTCGGAATCGAGCGTGGTCGATGTCCAGTCCTTCAGGGCCTTGGCCACGGGCGAAGGCGGAAGCCCTGCGCGGTACTCTTCTAAGCACTCGCGCCAGTTCTTTGCAGGAAGGTTCAATTCGCCAAAGGTTTGACTGGGTAACTCAAAACGCCACTCTTTCCCCTGGAGGCGGCTTTCCCACTTCAGGGCGGCGTCGGGGCGTGCGTCCAGGTTCGAGTCAATGCGAGTCAGGCCTTTGAAAAGGAGCGCCGCTACGCGCTGGCCTTGGGCTTCGAGCGTAGCCCGGGGGTTCAAAGTTCCTGGCTTTTGGTCGAGCAGCAATCGAAACGGGGCAGGGTTTTTCGAGCCTTCTGAAGAAAGCGCGGGCACCGACTGAAGTCCTGCGGCGAGCACTCCGAAGAGAATCCATCGGGAGGAACACTTCGAGATGCGCATCGCTTTCATCCTGCTGATCAGCCTGCTGCTTCCGAGTGGAGCGATGTCGGCAGACCCGTCTTCGCTGGCCTCTAGCTCGGACTTCCAGGTTACTCCCCGTCTCAAAGCGAATGTCGATTTCTGGATTCGCATTTATTCCCAATATGGCACGCGCGAAGGGGTGGTTCACGATTCCCGATACATCGACAAGGTGTACGAGGTGCTGGACTTCCGAGGTACCGCAGGACGCACGTCGCGCCAGGTTCTAGCGTCGAAGCGGAAATGGAAGTCGGTGCTGCTTTCCTTGCATCGTAAACAGTCCAAGCCCGCGCCACTGACCGATGACGAAGCTAAGGTGTTTGAGTTGTACCGCGACGTGCCCGATGCGGACAAGTTTCTGGCGGCGGCTCATCGAAAACGAGTTCGGTTTCAGTTAGGCCAGAAGGACCGTTTCGAGGAAGGGATTCGTTTGTCCGGGCGCTATCTGGGGCAGATGGAAGAGATCTTTCGGCAACAGGGGTTGCCGGTCGAGCTGACCCGTCTTCCGTTCGTCGAGAGCAGCTTCAATACGCGCGCGCGCTCGAAAGTGGGGGCAAGCGGCATCTGGCAGTTCATGCGCTCGACGGGGCGCCATTTCCTTCGGATTAACTCGTCAGTTGACGAGAGGAACGACCCGATACTTGCCACTCGGGCTGCGGCCGAGTTGCTTAAGCTCAATTACCAGTCCTTGGGCTCGTGGCCTTTGGCGGTTACGGCCTATAACCACGGGCGCCAGGGTATGATGCGAGCCGTTCGCCGCGTGGGCTCAGAAAACCTAGACGACCTGATTGAAGGCTACCGAAGTCGCAGCTTTGGCTTTGCGAGCTCTAACTTCTTTGCCTGCCTCTTGGCAGCCATCGAGGTCGAGCGGGGTGCCGACAAATACTTCGGGAAAGTGCAACGCGAGCCCCTCCACGAGTTCCTTGAAGCCCCTTTGCCCGAGGCCATTCGCTTCCGCGATTTAGTGAAGTTTATGAGCCTGAATCCGAAGGAGATCATGGACTTGAACCCCGCATTTTCGTCCCAGATCTTTTCTGGCGAAGCGTTGATTCCGGCTGGCTATGCGCTACGAGTGCCCTTTGACGGAAAAAGTGGTAAGGACAGCGCCGTCGAAGTTTTCCTGGCGGGCTACCGTGAAATTCCGGTGTCCTTCAAGAAAAAGACTCCGGGGTTGCGCCGATCCAAGGCCAGCCGAAGTCAGTGAGTAGGTTGAAGAGATGTATTTAATTGGAATCGCCGGCGGTTCAGGTTCCGGCAAGACAACTTTTGCGAAGCGAATCTTGAATGGGGTTTCCCATCCCGAGGTGGCGCTGTTGCATCAGGATTCCTATTACCTAGCGACCCCGCCCTCGGATCTGACGGTCCATGGCGAGCCCAACTTCGACCACCCGGACGCATTTGACTGGCAGCTGCTGCGTGAGCACCTAGAGCGCCTGAAGGCCGGCGAGACGGTCGCAACTCCTGTCTACGATTACAAAGAGAACCGCCGGACTGAAGAGACGGAGCTTGTGGGTCCGTGTCGGGCGGTGATGGTCGAGGGCATTTACGCGCTTTGGGATGCCGAGATTCGTGCGCTCTTTGATCTGAAGGTCTATCTGCACGTCGATGCAGATATTCGGTTTATTCGGCGGTTGCACCGCGACGTTCGCGAACGTGGCCGGACGCTCGATGGCATCATTCGCCAGTACTACGATACGGTTCGTCCGATGCACCATGAGTTCCTTGAGCCCACTCGTTCTTACGCGGATTTGATCGTTGGCGAAGAGACCGACATTGGCGCCGAAGTGATTGCAGCGCGCGTGCGTGAGCAGGTGCTTCGTGTCGCCCAAGACGGACGAGAGGCCGGGGCACTTTGAACGAGCCTCTCAGAATATTGCCGCTCGGTGGCTTAGGCGAGATCGGGATGAATTGCCTGGTCCTCGAGTATGCCGACGAAATCCTGATCGTCGATTGCGGGCTGATGTTCTCGGATCTGGATCATTTCGGTGTCGAATTTGCGATTCCGGACTTTTCCTGGCTACGGGAACGAAAGCAAAAAGTATCGGGCTTCCTGATTACGCACGGGCATGAAGACCACATTGGTGCTCTGCCGTTTGCCTTGAAGGCGGGAATTCGCGCGCCGATCTATGCTTCCGCTTTTTCGGCCATGCTTTTGAAAGAGCGATTGAAAGATCACGGGCTGGAATCGGAAGCCGATATTCGCGTGTTCCGGGATGGCGATCGTTTGCCGTTTCGGCATTTCTCAGTCGAGCCAGTGCCGGTCAATCATTCTATCGTCGATGCGTTTGCGATGTTCATCGATACGCCCCATGGAAAAGTGATCCATACGGGCGATTTCAAAATCGATCCGACGCCGTTTTACGGCTCTCAGTTAGAGGAGTCGCGCTTCCGGAAAGCGGGCGATGAAGGGGTGCTTCTTTTGATGAGCGATTCGACCAACGTCGAGCGCCATCAGCACACGCTGAGTGAGAATCGCATTTACGAGACCTTTGAAAACCTTTTTGCCGCAGCCGAAGGGTTGACTGTCATTGCCATGTTCGCTTCTAACGTAGCCAGAATCGGCCAGGTTCTTTCTTTGGCCGAACGGATGGGCAAGAAGGTGGCCGTCACGGGGCGCAGTATGGACCAGAACCTGCGCTTGGCGCAGGAGCTGGGTTACTGCGTCGATGCGCCGAACGTGGTGATTCCTGTGGAAGAGATAGGCAATCATCGCCGCAGTGATGTGGTGATTCTCTCGGGCGGAAGTCAGGCAGAGCTTGGCTCAGCGCTTCAGCGAATGGCGCACGGCGAGCATCGGCAGGTGATTTTGCAGCCGAAGGACCGCGTGCTGATGAGCTCGCGCCACATTCCGGGGAACGAGAAAATCATCGGTCGCATGATCAATCGCCTTTTCAAGCAAGGCGCTGAAGTTCTCTACGAAGCTGTGCACGAGATTCATAGCTCGGGTCATGCTTCGCGACCTGAACTGAAGCGAATGCTGGAATGGACGAAGCCGAAGTTCTTCCTGCCGATTCACGGTGAATACCGCCACCTGGTTCATCACGGAAAACTGGGCGAAGAAGTGGGGATTCCTTCCGACCGCATTTGCGTCGTTGAAAACGGCGCGGTGCTCGAGCTTTCTGATGCCGGCTTCGCTTGCGTCGAGCAGTTGGAAGAGCCGCGAGTTTTGGTGGAAGGTCGTCAAGGTGGAGATGTTTCGAAGCTGGTTTTGAAAGATCGTCGCGTCTTGGGCGAGCGTGGAGTCGTGTTTGCGCTACTCGTACGAAACGAAGAATCGCGCCGAATTATCGCGGGACCTGAGCTGGTTTCGAAGGGCTTTGCCAATGAGACTTTGGCGCCGCATTTGATGGATGAAGCGCGAAAACTCGTGAAGAAATTGATCAACGAATATGATCGAAATTTGCGGGAAGGCCAGCCAGAGCCAGACTTCCAGGAGACTGTTCGGGTCGAGTTGCGAAGATTTTTCGAGCGCAACCTGGGCCATAAGCCGACCGTAATGCCTATGATTCTCGATATTTAAACGCACGGCGTTACTATAAGTAAATCTAATGGCATCTCATTGAAAAATAGAGTGTTACAGGCCGCCCGATATTTTCTATATCCCTTCTTCACAAGACACTTCTTTTCGCGCCGGGCGTACCCCCCCCCCCCCCCTGAATGCCTGGCGCGGCACCGGAAGCCTGGAAGATGGCTTTCATGGAAAAGCCGGGAAGCGAAAGCTTCCCGGCTTTTTCCTTTTGAACCGGTTCTGTCGGAATGAGCTCGAAAAGCTCGGCACCAAAAACGCGGTGCAAGCTTAAAAAGGCAAATACGGAGCTGCAGGTGCGACGTAGTGATTCAAGCCGCCCGAGGGCGAATTGTTCAGCACCTTGTACGGATCGTCGGCTGCATCGAGCAAGTACAGGCAAGGCTGCAGGTTGTCGGCAAAGACTTTATCGATGACGCCGGCACCCGGATAAAAGCCCCCGCCGCCCCAAGTGTTCTTCGGTGAAAGCTCGAAAGTGAAGCCGAAGATTCCGCGCTCGCCGTAGGCCCAGTCGGTCGTATCGCCGCTAGCGATGTAAAGCGCGCTCGCTTGCTGCGGCTTGTACTTGTTCCAGCCGGCCATGGTTTGCGCCATCTTTTGAAACACCTGAAGATCGCGTGCATTGCCGACGCCGTCGTAAGTGTGACCCCACGGATAAAGAATGAGCTCAGAGTAAGTGTGAAAGCTCAACAGCACTTTCAGGTTCACGTGCGCAGTGATGAAGTCGCGGACGGCCTGAGTTTCGGGCTCTGAAAACGGGGACGGTCCCATATAGACGTCGCTCGACGTGTCTTTATCCGATCCGCCCGTTCCCCACTTGAAAGAATAGTTTCGGTTTAAGTCGACGCCAAAAGTTCCGTCTTTGTTGTCGCGCCGGTTCTTTCTCCACATCCGGTATTTGCCCGAGGCGATGTCCCACTCGGCGCCGTCCGGGTTCACCATCGGAACAATCCAGATGTCACGCGAATCGAGCAGGCCTGCAACGCGCGGATTGGAGCGGTTCTGAAGCAAGTGCTCGGCAAACATCAGTGGCATTTCGACCGAGAGGTGCTCGCGCGCATGGTGCGCGCCCAGGTAGATGATTCCGGGTTTTCCGCTCGAACCTTCCATGAGCGATTCTTGCGAAGTGTTGATGTGAATCGCCCACAGATCGCGACCTTCGGTGCTTTTGCCGATCGACTCGAGCTTTGCGATGTCGGCGTTTTTCGAGACCAGATTTTTCAACATGGCCAGAGTTTCTGCGTAATTGTGGAAACGCGCATCGGCGACCGGGAAATCAAAGCTGTCGTGATGGCCACCACGGCCTACTTCTGGAGCGAAATCGCCTAGCAAACGGTGAGAAGAGGCTTTGATTCGCTCCAGGACGCTCGGGCTCGCAAAGCCCCAAATGCTGTCGCTTCGTGTGAATTCAATTGAAACGCCGAGGTTCGCAATCTCGCTTCGCGCTTCTTTGGTGGATGCTTGGATCTGAACCCAGCGAAGTTCGGTTTCCACTTCGTGGTGCGAATGGGCCGCAACGGCCGACATGGGCGAAACGAGCAAAGCCAAGGCCACGAGACTGGCCCCAATCCAGATCCTTGATTTCATGGAAGGGCCCCCCTTGGCCCGATGTCAAAAGGCTGTCGATCGGATGGTAGCACCCAGCGGCTTGAGGGCAAGGCGCCAGGCAAAATCAGGCCCATTTAATAACCGACCAAAAGACTAAAGTTTGATCAGCCATCTCCGAAACGTTGGGTGAGGATAGGAGAATCAAATGGGTAAGACCGGACCCGCACAGGGTGAAAAGAAAGAAACCAAGCCGCAGGGCACCGCTGCCCCGCAAAACCACGGCCATGCTCCGAAAGGCGCTCCCGCAACGAGCGGTGATGGTCGCTGCACGGCGAAAGCCTGCAAATCCGGCGAGAAGCGTTTTGGCTTCTGCGATGAACACTTCGAACAGTTCAAATTCGGATTGATCAAGCGCACGGGCGAGCCCGTGTCGGACTACGAGAAAAAGTTTGAGCATTACCAGGCTTATCGTCAGCGCCTGGTGACGACTCGCAAAGCTGCGTAAGGAAGCCCTTACGCTACGGTGCTGTACCCACCACCTCCTCGGAAGGGCCTCAGAGTCGTCAAGACTCCTCGGGGCCCTTCTTCTTTTTTGAGGGGTTCAGACGGAATTCAGCGCTTTTTCCTGAATTTTCCGAAGTTCTGCGATGGCCTGGACTGCGCCTGCAGTCATTCGGTCGAGATCGTCCTTCGAGAAGGGTTGACGTTCGGCAGTCCCCTGCACTTCGACGAACAAGCCTTTTCCGGTGACAACGAAATTCATATCTACATCGCAGGTTGAATCCTCGTCGTAGTCGAGATCGACCAAGACCTGGCCGCCCTTCATGCCGACGCTGACGGCAGCGACGCTGTCGGCCCGGGCGGCCGAAGTGATCTTGCCCTGCTTCTCGAGTTGCTTGAGCGCTAGGCTCAGAGCCACGCAGGCGCCCGTGATCGATGCCGTGCGGGTGCCGCCATCGGCTTGGAGCACGTCGCAGTCGATCGTGATGGTGCGCTCGCCCAGGGCCTTCAGATCGATCATCGAGCGAAGGGCGCGGCCTATCAGGCGCTGAATTTCCTGAGTGCGCCCGGAAACCTTATCGCGCTCGCGTTTAGTGCGGGTGTGGGTGGCTCGAGGAAGCATCGAGTATTCGGCCGT
>JACCEB011925937.1_pt1 | contig 13344 bp, 7 predicted proteins | sample 7454761 | NCBI WGS metagenome assembly JACCEB01 (sample SAMN15323454, study PRJNA562643) | freshwater metagenome | isolation source: river surface water | place: USA:Blue River Watershed | collected 2017-08-18 | reverse complement strand
GCCCCGTCGCCAACGAACGCGATATCAAACCGTACGTCCACTACGACTGGCACTGGCTCTGGCATTGGGGCAACGGCGAGCTCGGGAACAATGGTATCCACACACTCGACGTGCTTCGCTGGGGCCTAGGTGTCGATTATCCCACACGCGTGTCCTACCATGGCGCACGTTACCGGTTCCAAGACTCCCAAGAAACGCCAGACACAGGGTCCGCGCTCTTCGATTACGGAAAGGTCGGCATCGAATGGGTTCAAAGTAGCACCCACCCTCGCTCCGCCGAAAAGCCTGTGGGTGAATGCGTCTTCTACGGCGAAGGCGGAACGTTTGTCATCTCCGGTCCAGCTTGGACCGTCTATGATCCCAAGGGCGTAAAAGTCTCCGAGGGAAAAGGCCCCGGCGGCGGCGATCCAGCCCACTTCGGGAACTTCCTCGACGCAATCCGTGGCGAGGCCCAACTCAATAGCCCGATCGATGAAGGACAGAAAAGCACGATGCTCTGTCACCTCGGCAACATTGCCTACCGCACGCGCTCCGTTCTTCAACCCGACCCCAAAACCGGTCGGATCACGGGCCACGCGGACGCGGAGAAACTCTGGAAGCGTGCCTACCGCGCAGGCTGGGAACCGAAGGCGTGAGGGATTAACCTTCCGCCTCCCGTGCTCTCTCGATCCCTCTTCACAGCGCTGCTCATTAACCTGTCGGCAAGCTGTTTAGCAGCTGACAGTAAAATCCCTGCGTTTTTGGATCGTCATTGCACGGAGTGCCACGATGCGACCGATAAGAAGGGGGACCTCGACCTCACCTCGCTTGCCAGCCTCACGAAAGATCCAGCCTCTTTCCCACGCTGGATCAAGGTGTTCGACCGCATCCTCTCCGGCGAAATGCCGCCACCGAAGAAGAAATCGCCGCCCGCGGAAGCGGATAGGCGAGCCGTGCTCAACGCGCTGAAATCGGGGATCATCGCCGCCGAATCCTCCGTACGCCCCTCAGCAGAAGGGCGCACGCGCATCCGCCGATTGACCCGAGTGGAATACGAGCACACCGTGCGCGACCTGTTCTCCATGCCCGGGATCGCCCTCAAAGACGATTTACCCGCCGACGGCTCTGCGCACGGATTCGACACCAATGCGGATGCTCTCGACCTCTCACACGTCAACCTCGCGAAGTACATGGATGCCGCCGACAAGGTGCTCGACCTCGCCATCGCGACAAGACCCGAAGCGCCGACCGTCCGCAAAAGACGCATCTCCTTGATGAACCGGGGTGGCTTCGTCGCGCACGTCGTGATGAACGGAGACGGTGTGCTGCTCCGCGACATGAAGCCCGACCCCGCCTTCCCCGCGGCAGGCACCTTCAACCACATCGACCAAGGGGCACACGAAAGCATCGGCACCTTCGATACCGGTTCAACGGTGGGCCTGTTCCGCCACGAAGACGAGTCGCTCAGCCCCTACTTCATGGAGCACGTCACGATTTACCCCGGTCTCTACCGCGTGCGCACTTCGCTCTGGTCGTTCCACTGGGAGAAGGGCGAGGTCCAACCCGCGCGCGACATAGGCGCCGGCCGCCTGTCCGTCGTCCAACTCACCGGGGACGGACGGGGCGGCGGGCACCCCAGTTATCTCCTCGGCTACTTCGATGCTCCCTCGCTCCGACCGACGGAACACGAGCTGGTCACTTGGCTCAACCACAACGAACTGATCGGCTTCAACACTGCATCCTTGGCGCCCGTGGCAAACTACAGCAGGAAAGGTCGAGCGATGGCCTTCTCCGGCCCAGGGATCGCCGTCGACTGGCTCGAAATTGAAGGTCCGCTCCACGACTCATGGCCGCCCGCCTCGCACCGGCGTCTGTTTGGAGACCTCCCCATCGATCAACACTCCAAGGAATCGAACACCAAGCCTCCCCTCCGAAAAAAGGTCCGCCAGCTCGGTGCGGGAATGAATCGTCCAGACCCCGAAGTCGGGCTGTGGACCGTCCGATCGGAGCGACCGCTCGAGGATGCGCACATGCTTCTCAGCCGGTTCTTGCCGCAAGCGTTCCGTCGTCCCATCACAGACGACGACGCACAACGGTACGTATCCCTCGTCAAAGTTCGCCTTGAGGCGGGTGAAAGTTTTGAGACGGCCATGCGCTGGGCCTATCGCGCCGCGCTGTGCTCTCCGAACTTCCTCTACCACGTGGAACCAGACAACCGCCTCGACGAACACGGCTTCGCCAATCGCCTCGCTTATTTCCTCTGGCGCTCCCTCCCAGACGCTGCACTCAGCGAGAAAGCAGTCACCGGAAGCCTCCGCTCGGGAACCGTCCTTTCAGCAGAGGTGGACCGACTTCTCTCCGACCCGCGCTCGGATCGCTTCGTCACCGACTTTCTTGGTCAATGGCTTCGCTTACGAGAGATTGCCGCGACGGATCCCGACAAGAAACTGTACCCCGAGTTCAGCAGTTATCTGCAGGACTCGATGGTGGCGGAGACGAGGGCGTACTTCCGTGAACTGCTTGAAAAAGACCTGAGCCCCTCTCACCTCATTGCGTCCGATTTCGCGATGCTCAACGGAAAGTTGGGAGAACTCTACGGCATCGACGGCGTGTCCGGCCCCCAGATCAGACGTGTAACTCTTCCTGAGGGGTCGCTCCGAGGCGGGTTCATCACCCAAGCGTCCCTGCTCAAGATCACGGCAAACGGCACGACAACCTCTCCCGTTCCGCGCGGGAACTTTGTGACGGATCGTTTGCTCGGTGTGCCCGTCGAACCGCCACCCCCGAATGTTCCGGCCGTCGAACCGGATGTCTCGGGGACTAACACCATCCGCGAACTCCTCGAGAAACACCGGAACGACACCAACTGCGCAAGCTGCCATGCAAAGCTCGACCCCCCAGGCTTTGCACTGGAAGCCTTCGACGTCATCGGCGGGCAACGCATCCGATATCGCGCGATGGGCGAGGGTGATCCCGCGCCCAGAGGCCGGATCGATCCATTCATCCCCATCGCGTTCAAACTCGGCAAACCAGTCGAAACCCAGGGGCAACTACCTGACGGCCAATCTTTCACGGACATCAATGCGCTCCGTGAACTTCTGAAGCGAGAACCCCGCACCCTTTCGCGAAATCTCGTGCGTCGCTTCATCACCTACGCAACAGGACGTCCCTTGAACTTTGCCGACCGCGACGCCGTCGATGCGATTGTCGCGGATGCGGAGCGCTCCGGTGGCGGCGTCCGCTCGCTCCTGCACGCGACGGTGCGAAGCCCCTTGTTTGAAACCCGATGAGAACCCTTGGCGCGCTGCTCCTCACGCTCCAACTGGCGAGTGTCGCTCTTTGCGATGCATCGTACACGTTTCGCCTCACCTCACTGTTCCAACCCGACCGCGTTGCGGACTTCCATGCCTTACTGAAAGCGCATCATCCGGGCATCACCGCGGAATCCGTCGATTTCGACACATCTTTGGTGACCCTCCGCATCGATTCCGCCGCGAACCCGTCCTTGCAAAAAGCGCGGAATCCGGAGCAGGTCCGAACACAACTGAACGCCATGCTTCGTAACTCTAGCAAAGGCGTATTCGAGCTTTTGGCCCTCAGCGAATCGCCAATGGAAGAGTTGGTCCAAGCCAACATCCCTGTCATCGGGTTGGATTGCAAGGGATGCGCCTTCGGCGCTTATCGCACTGTCGCCAAACTGGATGGCGTTCAATATGTCACGGTCAGCTTCAAGGATGGACTCATCCGCACACGGTTCGATCGCCGCAAAACTTCCCTCGAAACCATCGAAGCGGCGCTCGGACGGGCCCGCATCATGATCCACCATCGGATCGACCATCCACGTGCCGTTCCCGCGCGAGAGATGCGGATTGTCCGCGTGAGCAGCGAGGAAACAAATCGGGATGAGATCTATGCCCATTCCACCGGCCTCGCAGCGAATGTCATCGATGGGGATCCTCTGACCAAATGGTCGACGAAATATGCGGGCGTCGATCCCACCCCGCCTCCGCACGAACTTGTGATCGACCTCAGCTATCCAAGAAAGATCAGCGCCTTCCAGTACCTGCCTCGCCAGATCGGGTATGTTGGACATTTAGCGAACACCGAGTTCCGCGTTAGCGACGATCCAGACCATTTCCCCGAAGAACCCTCGGCCAAAGCCACGTTCACCGCCTCAAAAGCGGTCCAGTCCGCTGAATGCAGCCGGCCCGTCAACGGCCGTTTTGTACTCGTCCGCATCCTTTCAGAAATCAGTGGCAAGCCCATTGCAGCGGCCGCCGAAATCGCAGTGATCCAAACCGAATGAGCCCATGTTTCGCGAAATGAATCCCCGCAACACGTCCCTTAGAACCGCCCTCTCCCGCCGAACGATGCTTCGCGCCGCAGGAACCATCCTCGCGCTCCCTCTGCTGGAGGCAATGGTTCCCCGCTCGCGCGCCGCCGCATCGTCCGCAACGCATCCTCGCCGGATGATCGGGATCCAAACCAATCAGGGCATCCTCCCGCAGTTCTTCTTCCCCACGGGCGCAGGTCGCGACTACGCCCTGTCCCCTTACCTCGAGCGGATTGCGTCCTTCCGCGATCGCTTCACCGTGTTCTCCGGAGTCAGCTTTCCTGGAGTCGATGGGGGACACGCCGCGGACAAATGCTTCCTCACAGGCACTCCTCACCCCGCGCAAGGAGGCTTCCGAAACGGCATCTCCCTCGACCAGTTCGCGGCGGAATCGTTGGGGAACTTCACCCGATTCCCGTCACTCGTTCTCGCGATGACCAACGAGAATCGCACTCTCAGTTACACCCGTAGCGGCGCTGCCATCCCTGCGGACCAAAGCCCGCGCAAGGTGTTCGAAAAACTCTTCCTTCAGGGTAAGCCCTCGGAGATTGAGGAAAGGGTCGATGCGCTCCGTCAGGGCAGAAGCACCCTTGATTTCGTCGGGGAAGAGTCGCGACGGCTCCAAGCCAAACTCGGGAAAGCGGACCGCGACCGCGTCGACGAATATTTCACCAGCGTGCGCGAACTCGAGCGCCGGATGCACGACGCCCAAGAGTGGGAGCACCGTCCAAAGCCCAAGGTCGATGCGCCGGCGCCCGTGGACATCACCGACGCAATGGCCTTCGTGGCACGGACACGTCAGATGTTCGATGTGATCAAACTTGCGTTTGAAACCGATTCCACTCGGTTCGTTTCCCTGTTCGTCGACACCACCCAGATCCATAACCTCACCCACCACGGGAACCGCCCGGAAGCCCTCGCAGAGCTCAGCAAACACGAGAGCGGCCAGTTCGATGCGCTCAACCATTTCCTCACCTCGCTTGCCGGTTGCAAGGAGTCACAAGGCGATCTGCTCGACCACACCATGGTGCTCTACGGCACATGCATGGGCAGCGCCAACTCCCACTCGAACGTTAACCTCCCAGTGCTTCTCGCGGGCGGTGGGTTCAAGCACGGACAACACCTAGCGTTCGACACGAAGAGCAACTATCCGCTCACAAATCTCTACGTGTCCATGCTCCGTGAACTCGGCCTCCCAACCGATTCCTTCGCAACCTCGACCGGGGCAATGAAAGGGCTGGCCTGAGTCCAGCCAGTGTCCTCGTCTCGCCGCGACCCCCGCTCAGCGGGAATCGCGGCCTCATGTGACTCGCCTCAAGCGAGAATCTCCTTCAGCACCCCCGTGCTGTCGCCATGCCGCTCCACCGTTACACCCACCCCATGCAACAAAGCCAACCACGCGTTGCATAGAGGCGTCCCCTTCGGAACCACCATGCTCTCCCCTAGCTTCACGCCAGCACCCCGCCCCGTAAGAAGCGTCGGACAGTTGTCCAAGTTGTGTTCCGTCCGGATGTTGCTGCCATACGCCACGGCAACATGATCGAACAACGTCGTGCCATCCGCCTCCTTCGTCGATTTCAACCGGTCAATGAAACCCGCCAACAACTCGCTCTGCGTCAAATCACGCTTCTGCGATGCCTCCAACTTCTCGCCCATGGTCGAGTGGTAATGACTCATGTCATGCGGCGCCACCTTGATCCCCACACTCGTCATCAACGTGCTCACCGGTTGCCGGTAAGTCATCACGCGAGTGCTATCCGTCCGCATCGCAGCGATCATGATGTCGTACATCACCTTAATCTCTTCTTTCCCAGCAAGGCCTTCCTGTGGCGCAGCCATCGGCGCGTCAGGGCGCGGCACGCCGATCCATTGTTCGTCCTTCGAAAGCCGGGTCTCGATGTCGCGAATCGACTGAAAATATTCCTCCAGCTTGGCGTGATCCTCTTTTCCCAACCCGCGCTGCAACGCCTTCGCATTGTCACGAACCGTATCAAGCACGCTGCGCCGCTGCGCCAACATCGCCTTCTGCCGCTCGATCGGGGTCGTGTCTTTTGAAAATAACCGGTGATAAGCCGCAACAGGCCCTTTTTCGCCGCCAATCGGCTTTCCACTCACATCCCACGCCATTGAAAGCCCAGGCCCGTGACCCGACGCCTCCGCGTTCTCCGCTCCATTCAACTGCAACGACGCAAACCGGGTCTCGAGCCCCAACTTGGCAGCCGCTACCTGGTCCGCAGAGATACTGTTGTGAAAGTTCTGTCCGGGCTCAGCGAACCGGTTCGCTCCCGTCAGCCACATGGTGCTGCCCCAGTGTCCTTCATTCGAATACTTGTTCCAAAGTCCCTGCACGACAGAGAAATCAGCTTTGTGCCGCGCAAGGGGGGCAAGCCCTTCCGGCAACGTGTAGTCCTTGCCAGGATGATTGATGTCAGGGAACCAGCTCTCCGTGGTGATTCCCCATCCAAAGCCCAGAAACACCAATCGCTTCGGAGGAGCGACCTGGGCCGCACGCACGAACCTGCGAAAGCCGAACGACTCAAGGAACGGCAGTGCGATCAATGCCGTCGATGACTGGAGAAAATGACGTCTACTTTTGAGCGTTTTCATAAGATTCATTTGCTTCGAAAGGCTTCGCTTTTCACCAAGGTCCGAACGAACTCGCGCACCGCTAGGTTCTGACGCTCAGCGTCCGCCACCATCATCGCCAAGAGAGGTTCATCACGAAACCCCGCAGTCCGTCCCAATGCAAACTCCAACAACGCAACGCTGAACCCCCGCGCAAACTGGGTTCGCCGCTCATAGATCAAATCGCGCATCTCGTTGAAATCACGAAACGAAGGACCTTTGTGAAAAGAGGCACCCGGTTCGATGGTCCACTGCTTCGCCTTGCCCGGCTCCACCTTCCCATTCGCGTCCTTTGCTTGGTACCCGTCATCCGTGCGCCACAAACCCACCGCGTCAAAGTTCTCCATGCCCAACCCGATGGGATCGATTTTGCGATGACAGTTGGCGCACTGCGGATCCTCTTGGTGCGCGCGAAGCCGCTCACGCGTATCCAACACCTGACCCGCAAGTCGTGTGAGTGCGGGCACATTTGCCGGTGCGGGCGGAGGCGGCTCATTGAGCATTTTACGCAGGACCCACGCTCCGCGTTCCACCGGACTGGTCCGCTCTCCGTTGCCTCCCATGAACAGGATCGCAGACATCCCCAGCAACCCGCCGCGAGGCGATCCGGCCGGTAACATCACCTTCTCAAATCCCGGCCCCTCGGGGTGCGGCAACCCATAGAACTCCGCCAACACCGCATTGATCATGACGTGATCGGTTTTTAGCAACTGCGCGATGCTCCCGTTTCCTCGGAATAGTTGGAGAGCTGTCTCGTACACCTCCTCCCGCGCAGCGACCTTCGTCGCCGTATCAAATCGCGGAAACATCGCGCGATTCACCTCGAAAAAATCGAGCCGATCCAGATTCAGCCACTGATGAAAAAACGGCTTGATGAAGCCTTCCGAACGCGGGTCGTTCAGCAGCCGATCCGTCTGCGCCAACAGCACGTCCTGCTTGGATAACAATCCGTCCGCTGCCATCCGGCGCAACTCCGCATCAGGAGGTGCACCCCATAGAAAGAAAGAAAGCCGTGTCGCCAACTCCTCCCCGGAAAGTGTCCGGGCAGTGGCGCCAGCGTTCGGCTCTGAAAGGTACAGAAACATCGGCGAGGACAGGACTGTCGCCAGCGTTTCCTTCAATGCCGCCGCATGTTTGTCGCCGAGTTCGCGACGCGCATCGTAAATCCCGAGCAGCGAATCCACATAGTCCGACGGCGCAGAGCGTCCGCGGAAAGCCGCTCGTGCAAACCGCTCCAACGCCCCGCGAACCGCCTCCTTGGCGGGTTCGGGGGATTTGTCATCCACCGGAATCTGTAACGCTTTGATCCCAGAAGCCTGCGCGTTTCCCCGAGCCGGGTTCCGCTCGATCTCAAGCCAATCCACCCACAGATAGAGCTCCGGGCCGATGCCATTCCGTTTCACTGCCTCGGCACGTTTGCGCCCACCCTCTTCGTTCGTGTCCCAGCTTCCCTTCTCGCGCAGGAAAATCGTTCGGTTCCCGCGCTCCACGTTCCCGCGGGTGATGGTCAACGGATATTCGACAATCTGCGGCTCATCGAGCGTTCCGGTGATCCTCCTCGTCCCAAGAACCTTTCCCGTGCGCGCGTGAATCCCGAAATCGAGAAAGCGGCGGTCTGAGGGCGCATCAGGCTTTGTTCCAGTTCGCACACGGACGGTGTACTCCCCCACCGGCCAGTCGAACGGGACAAGGACCTCGATGTAGTTGACGTTCAGCTCGGCAGGGTGCCGCGTTTGGGTGCCAAGATACGCACCCTCATCCACCTTGGGCTGTTGGAGATAGTACTCGTGATATTTGAGCCAACCGGCCCCGAGAGAATCGTTCGCGAGATCCGCGTCGTTCTCCCCGCGTTTATCGAATCCAAACTCTCTCGGATTCGGCGCACCCGGAATCTTTTCCCACAACCGTCGCAGCAGAGCATCGTTCTTCACCGTCTTCCGGAGCGCGGCAACCGTCTCCGCGTTGGCGGGGTCGTCCACCGCCTTTTGAACCGCCGCGACCCACTGCTTTGCACGTTCACGGGCATCAATCTGGTGCTCAACGAACTTCTTCACCCCCGGCGTGGTCTTCTCTGCCTCGTAACGCAGCGACTTCTGCACGCCTTCCGCTGCCATCCACTCGAAAGCCTCCGTCAACGCTTCGCGGCCCAAGGACTGATACTGCTCAAACTGGTTCGCCGACATGAACAAGCCCGTTGCGGCCGTATCGAACGAGCCTGTCCCAGTGTCAGATGGCAACTCGGAGACGTTCACATCGACGCCCAGCAGCTCTCGCAGGGAGTTTCGGTACTCCCGACGGTTCAGTCGCCGCATCAGCATGCGACCGTTCCGGTCACTCAAGCTGCGCCGCGCAGCGACCATCGTATTCGACAAATCGTCGAGCAGCTCCGTCTTCACTTCCGCCGGAAGTTGTTTCTTATCCTCCGGCGGCATTTCACCCGCATTCAGCTGGTTAAGAATTTTCTGCCAGCGCTCGGCGGTCTCCAGTGACGATAACGAAAACGAGAGGTCATCCAGACGAAAGTGACCCTTCTGCGTCTCGGCGTCGTGACACTTCTCACAATGTTCCTTCAAGGCCGCGGCGTGTTTAGCGGGGATTGAAGGCACTGGAGGTTTCTCCTCGGCCAGCAAGGGTGCAGCAAAAAGCACGAGGGCCATAAAGGCCGGGTTGAAACGTTTCATAGAGGGCTCATGACATGAAGCAGTGAGCGTGCGCAGGACACGCGCAACTCCAATACTGACGCGGTTCGGCGGCATTCGGGGAAGGTGACCAAAGAAGTTTCAGCTGTTGGCCCAGCAAAAGACCCTCGAGTTCATTCCTGTGTTGCAGTTCTCGCGCTGCGAATCGCGGAAACGCTATCATGTGCGCCTCATGTCGTTCGAACTGCTTTCCGAAATGCAGCCGCAAGGCGATCAGGCTCAGGCCATCGCGAAACTGACGCGCTCGCTCGAAGCGGGTAACCGCCACCAAACCCTCCTCGGTGTCACCGGTTCCGGAAAAACGTTCACCGCTGCAAACATCATCAGGAATCTCGGACGCCCCACGCTCATCATCTCGCACAACAAGACGTTGGCAGCGCAGCTCTACTCCGAATTCAAACAGTTCTTCCCCAACAACGCGGTCGAATATTTCGTCTCGTACTTCGATTTCTACCAACCCGAAGCCTACATCCCGCGGACCGATACGTTCATCGAAAAAGACTCCTCCGTGAACGAAGAGATCGAAAGGCTTCGCCTCGCAACCACCTCGTCTCTCCTCACGCGCAAAGACGTCATCGTCATCGCATCGGTATCCTGCATCTACGGCATGGTGTCCCCCGAAGACTTTCTCGAAATGCTCCTCACCGTGAAGGTAGGAATGGTCATCACCCGCGAGCACCTGCTCATGAGGCTCGTGGACATGCTCTACGAACGTAACGACATCGAGTTCGGACGAGGCCGCTTTCGCGTGCGCGGCGATGTGATCGAGGTGCAGCCAGGGAGCGAAGAGGACTTCGCCATCAGGATCGAGATGTTTGGGGACGAAATCGAGAGGATCAGTCGCTTTCATCCGCTGACCGGACAGATTCTCGGACGCGATCTCGTCATCTCGATATTTCCGGCCAAACAGTTCGTGACTCCTTTGGACAAGATGCGGGTCGCGATGACCCACATTCGTGCGGAGCTGGACGAGCGGGTCAAGACGTTCGAAACACAAGGCAAACTTCTGGAAGCACAACGGATACGGATGCGCACCGAATATGACCTCGATAGCATGCAGGAGATGGGCTTCTGCAGTGGAATCGAAAACTACTCGCGCCATCTGAGCGGACGCCCGCCGGGAAGCCGCCCCTACACCCTGCTGGATTTCTTTCCGCGTGATTTCCTTCTCGTGGTGGACGAGAGCCATGTCACGGTGCCGCAAATCGGCGCGATGTACGAAGGCGACCGCGTGCGTAAGACAACGCTCGTAGAGCACGGCTTCCGACTCCCGAGCGCGCTCGATAACCGGCCACTGAACTTTTCAGAGTTCATGGAGATGTGCGGGCAAGCGCTCTACATCACCGCCACTCCGGCAGATTTTGAGGTGCGAAATAGCGTTGTTGGAAACAGCACCTACGTCCCAAATCCTCCCAAGAACGCGAGGGAGCCCGGTGAACGGCCTCAACCACGCGTATCTCGCGCCGACGATCCTCCAGATGCGTTTGACGTGACCACGGAGGGTGCGCCCCTGATCGCGGAGCAAATCATCCGACCAACAGGCCTCCTCGATCCCGTGGTAACGGTTCGTCCGCTCACCGGCCAGATCGACGAAACCATCGCACTTTGTCGGACCCGCGTTGAGCGTTCGGAGCGTGTGTTGGTGACGACTTTGACGAAGCGCACGGCCGAGGAACTCACGGAGTACCTGAAGGATGTCGGACTCAAAGTGCGTTATCTGCACAGTGACATTGACGCGATCGAGCGGGTCGAGATCTTGCGCGCACTTCGGGCTGCCGAGTTCGACATCTTGGTGGGAATCAACTTACTACGTGAAGGGCTGGATTTACCGGAAGTGTCGTTGGTTTGCATCCTCGATGCGGATAAGGAGGGGTACCTCCGTTCGCAGACATCGCTGGTGCAGACTGCAGGACGCGCGGCACGTCATGTGAACGGTGAAGTCTTTCTTTTCGCAGACACGATGACTCAGAGCATCCGGGGATTTCTCGCGGTTACGGCCTATCGTCGCGACCGCCAGATGGCCTACAACAAGCGCCACGGGATCACTCCGACCGGGGTGAAGCGTGCGATCCAAGAGAGCCTGCACACGATCCAAAGCGGTGCGGAAGGCCCGACCGGAAACGGGCTGGACGACGGGTCGATTTCCCTCGTGGAAATGATCCGACAACTTGAGACCGAAATGGCTGAGGCCGCTGCCGGACTCGAGTTCGAGCGAGCTGCCATCCTGAGGGATCAGATCAACGAGTTGCGCGCGGCCTCGGGCGCGGGATCCAAAGGACCGCAACCTGACGCGGATGCGGTCCGCCGGGGCGGACGACGTACTGCGGCGCGTGGTTCGCTCAAAAAGCGCTAAACCACGTTGGAGGATGGTTCGAGGGGCGACGGCTTGCGCCGCGTCGCGGGTGCGACAACATGGTATTTCATGAGCGAGGCGTATTCCGACCCATTCCGCGACGCGCGGGAGACAGCAGGCGTGATGAAGTGCCCCTTCCACGGCGAAGAGATCACCATGCTCTTGAGGCACGAGGACGTCAGGAAAGCGGCGAAGGATTGGGAAACGTTCAGCTCGGACGCTCCGTTCCGCGTGCCGATTCCGTCAGAAGAAGCGGTACGAACGATGCGTCAGCTTCCCATCGAGACAAATCCCCCTGCGCACACGGAGTACCGAGAGATCGTTGAGCCATTTTTTCAACGGGCCAAGGACCCCGATGTTGTCGCGCGCGTGGAGGCACTCATTTCCGCGATGATTGACTCCGCACTTCAGCAGGACCGCGTGGAAGTGGTGCACGATTTTGCTCTTCCGATCCAATCCAGAGCGTTGACCCATCTCCTGAATGTCCCTGAAAGCGAGGCGGCTATCTGGATCGAGTGGGGTATTCACGTTTTTCGCGTGAAAGAGGGACTGAAGAAGGGGGATGCGCTCGAGGAGTACTTGCATCAACGGTTCGATGCGGCGGAAAAGGCGCCAGGAAGGGACTTTTTCAGCGCGCTTGCCCACGGCACCTACCAAGGACGCAGACTGACGCGTGACGAAGCGATGGGCTTCGCGAATCTCGCCTTTGCCGGCGGGCGGGACACCATCATTCACACCATCTCTTGTGCAATCGGTCACCTCGCGGAACATCCAGATGCGCTGGCATTTTTGAAGGAGGATCCCAAACGGATTACGCTCGCGAGCGAAGAGTTTTTTCGGGTCTTCATGCCGCTGACGCAGATCGGTCGGGTGTGTCCGGAAGAGGTGACCCTACACGGGATGTCTGTGCCTGCAGGCTCGCGGGTCGGCCTTTGTTGGTCCTCGGCCAACTTCGATGAAACGGTTTTTCCAAACGCGCTGTCCGTGAAGCTTGATCGAAAACCCAATGCGCATCTCTCCTTCGGCTTCGGGACCCACCTCTGTCTGGGCGCGCCACATGCGCGTCTCATCCTTCGAAGCCTGCTCCGCCTGCTCTGTGAGAAAGTCTCGGGTATCCGCATTCTCGGGAAATCGCTGCGAGAAGAACGAGAGGCCTCGTTCACCCGCACACTCGGTTACGACTCTCTGGAGGTGCGCTTCGATCCCGTCGCGTGACTCATTCATCGTGAAATCCGGGAGCGTGACCTACACCGTTTCCAACGCATACACCGAATGATCCGGCGCAAGCGCTACCCCGCTCTGCGCACCTTCCGAAGTCGGGATAATCGACGCGCTGCTTCCCGCAACGTGTCCTC
>JACCEB012036958.1_pt1 | contig 13349 bp, 14 predicted proteins | sample 7454761 | NCBI WGS metagenome assembly JACCEB01 (sample SAMN15323454, study PRJNA562643) | freshwater metagenome | isolation source: river surface water | place: USA:Blue River Watershed | collected 2017-08-18 | reverse complement strand
ATTAAAATTTAACTTTGAATAGATTATATCAAGTTTGATTTGATCATTTTGATTTTCTTTTTCAAATGTCAATTTTGGGAAAAAATTCTCCAAGAATTTATAAAAGTTTTCAATACTTGGATAAATTCCTTTCTTAACATTTATATTAGTATCTAAATCAGTGTTTTTATAATTAAAAAAGTTTCGATTAGATAAAAGATCAAACCATTTTTCACGATAAATAATACCAGTATCTGAATAATAAAATTCAGAATCTAACATTACTACAGGATTATCAATGAAAAAGTCATTTAGCTCCAAACATAACCCATTAGTCAAATCCATATATTTATTCAAATTATCAAATATAATTAAATTATCCATAGAAAATATCAAATGAATCCATCTTAGTAATGCTAACTCAAAATTATCCTCAATTGTTTGATTTGTTAAATTTGACACAAATGATTTGGGCTTGATAGGTTGAACTAATTGTTCTTTTAATTCATTTAGATTTGGAATAAAATCATTTTGTTCTTGATCTAATTCATCATTAATGTTCATACTATTATTACTTGATTCACTCGCTGAACTTGTACTTGAATCAGTTGATAGTTCAGGGTTATTGTAATCATAATCATTATAATAATTATCTTCATCATAATCATACTTATTATTATCCATTAAATAAAGTAGTATTTGATAATTTAAAATAATTATTTCACTTTTTCTTAATTTTCAATTGATACACCTTTAAATTTCTTATCAGATGTTGCCATAATTTTTCCTGTTTTTGTATCTCTTTTTACATATTGATTTGTTTTTGAATTAAAAAATTGAGATCGGTCTTTAACAGCACCAACTCTATAACCATCATTAGTATTTTTACCCATTGGAATTAGTTTATTAAATTAATAATTGGAATTACCATAATAATTATTAAATTAATCAATTTTTAATCGTATTATTTAGTTTATTTTGCAGATAGTAATTTTACTTGATCTAATTTTAATGGAGATAATAATGTAGGCTGGGATGATTTTATTAACGGTACTGATTCAATTTTAGGTAAGTTTATATAATATCTATGACCAAAAAATGCAATTAATGATAATATTAAGAGTACGAGTATAACAATTAAAATAATTTTAATTGTTTTTTTATGTTTATTTGTTTTTGTTGGTTTGATTATTGTTGGAGTTTGTTTAGAGACATCAGAAACATCTGCAAAAGTTTCATTTTTATAATAATTATTATTACAAGACATTATATTATTTAAAATTATAAATTAATTTTAAATAATTCAAATTATTTTATATCTATTTAATTTTTTTTGGATTTTTTGCTGGATTTTTTACTTGATTTTTTAGTATTCTTTTTAGAACCACCTGTTAAATTTTTAGCTTGTTTTAAACTAATAATTTCATCATTAAGAGCTTTAAGTTGTTGGTCAACACCTAAAAGAATGTATGCAATAATTTTTTCTTGATCTGATAATCTATTTTTATTTTGCCATAAAGGAACTAATACATCATCAAGGTTAATAGGTCCTTTTAATTGACGACCATGTGGTGCGGTTGTGTCTAAATTTCCAGTTGTTGAATACCAACTGAATACCAACCAAGCAATTTTTCTAGGTAACACTAGTTATTTATTATATATTAAATTATATTTAATTTAATATATAAATTATGATGTAAACACATCCAATTAATCGCTTAATTGCTGTATGCAGTGCCTGCCATACCAGACATAACACGGAGAACATTGTAGTTGACGGTGTAGATGTTCATGACTGAGGCAGAGCTAGCACCTAAGTAAGAATCAACGTAGCCAGAAGCGGTAGATTGGCGTAAACCGCATTGAACTTGGAGTGTGGCGTTATCAATGCGTGAGAAGTTGCATGTGCCAGTTGGTTGGTGATCTTCGGCTTTGAGGGCAAAGCTGTAAACGTTGATACCATCAGCTGGTGTGTTGGAGAAGTGTTGGTATGGTTGAACATAGTTGAAGTAGTTACCATCGCGATCTTGGAATCTGTCATGACCGTTGAGTTGGAGTTTGCCGCTGATAACAGGGTTATCAGAGCCATCGAGGAAGTTACCATAATTAAAGTAGTCAACAGCGGAGATAGCAGCAAGTCTAAGAACATCTTCGTTTAAGCCACCCATCTTGATTAAGTTGTCTAATGTTTTGGAAACATCTTCAACAGTTAAATCGTTTCTTACAACTAATGTGTTATCTAATAAGTTGCCTAATAAATTACCATCAGCAACTAAACCACGTGTGTTGTTGGGGATTTTACCACCTTGTTGAACGACGCATTTAACTTCAACTTTAGCACGTAAAGCTTTAAGGGCAGTTGAGGCATTGGCGTTGATAACAGGTTCAAGGATATCACCTGATGTGGCAACTTCTTTAAAGTTGATCCATAATTCGGTGGATGAAGAAGAGAAAGCATCACCTTTTTCGTTGCTGGCAACAGCACTTGAGGCAACAGCAACGATTTTAGCAAAGCGTTCAGCAACAGCTTCCCAGTTGCTACCGTGAGCAATCCATGTGTTGCGTGTGTTGTAGCGTTCTAAGTGGGGAGCCCAGATGAGGTATTTGCTGGGGTGATTGAAGTTAAGACGGTATTTGGGGGCAACTGATGTTAAGGATTCAGAGCCAGTGAATTGGAGTTGTTCGATGAGGTATTCGTGTGAAGCTTGGGCAAAGCGTTTGCGTTCTTCAGAGTCAAGGTAGACGTAGTCAATTAAGAGGTAAGAGTCGCTCATTGGGTTAACAACAGTTGGGGCAACGAGGCCATTGTAGTTGACGCAACCAGCAAAGTCACGGAATTGAACTGTAACACGGACATCGTGGTATTGAAGAGCAATTAAAGGAAGAGCTAAACCATCGTTGCGGTTGAACCAGAATTGGAGAGGAATGTACATCATGTAAGCAGGTTTGCTGTGAGATAAGTTTTTGAGTTCAGAAACATCACCGATCATTTTAGCGTAACCGCGTTCTTGACCGACTTTGTGGGAGAGTTCGTACCAGATGTTGAGCCAATCACCATATTGTTCATCGATTTTAGAGCCACCGATTTCAATTTTAGTTTCAGCAATCATGGCGTGACCGAGTCTGTTGACGTAGCCCCATGAAACAGCGTTGTTGTGGTCAGCTTTGAGGGAGACAGCAACGTACATGTTTGTGATTAAATCACCATTGCGGTTAATGTTGCAGGTGACTGTACGACCGAATTCAGCAGCACCATTCCATGTTTGTTGGATAGGTTCAACTGAAAAGTTAGTGTGACGTCTGTAGACGACTTTAAAGAATGTGACTTGAGGGTTACCACTGAGGTAAACATCTTGAGCGCCATAAGCGACGAGTTGCATTAAACCACCACCCATTTATTATATATTTATATTTAGAAAAAAATTCTTAATAATTTTTTTTTACAAAAACGAATATTTAATATTAAATCAATAAATTCTAAAATATTTTTATTGAATAATTTTATTAAAAATGATTTTTTCTATATATTTTTTATAAATATCAAAATTTTTTATTAGATTATTTTTCACATATAATTTATTTAAAGTCTTTTTATGTTATTAGATTAATAATAAGATGACAAGTATTAAGGGAAGTAAAAGCTCATCAAAATATAAAGAGTCTAAACAAATGTCAGTAAAAGAATCAAATACATTAGATAATAAACATAGAGAAATGGTAAAATATTTTAGTCAATCGCGTAATGAAAAAGAAACATTACAAGACCAAATAAGAATGATTAATAATGAACTTGAAATATTAGAACAAAGAAGAGATACATTTACTTTAAATGATATTAAACAACGAGCTAGTTTATTAGACAAAAAAGATGAATTAGAACATAATTATAAATCTATTTGTGCTAATTATGATGAAATGGATTATTATGATAATGCAGGTGATTTAATTACTGATTATTACGAAATGCGTGATAATAAAGATTTACCTGTCAAAGAAACTAAAAATATTATAGAGTTTTTATGTAATAAAAAAGAAAAACCATTAAATGTTACTGAAACTAAAAATAATAATAGAGCAAATTTATTTGAAAAATATTGCCAAAGAGTTGATGGTATTAGAATTAATCATGATGATGGTTCCAATAGAATTAAATATTGTACTGAATGTAATATTGAAAAAATATTAGACATGGCTGAAAGTGCATATATTTGTCCATGTTGTGGTGATAGTGAAATGATTATTTTAGATGAAGACAGACAAATTAAAGATTATTCGCCTTATAGACGTCTTAACCATTTTAGAGAATGGTTAAATCAATTCCAAGCCAAACAAAGTCCTGATATACCAGAACAAGTTTTTATTGATATTGTTAAAGAACTTAATAAAAATAGAATTACAGATTTATCAATATTAAATAAAAAAAATATGAAAGCAATATTAAAAAAATTAGAATATAATATTTATTATGAACATGTTGCATATATTATTAATAAATTAAATAATTTACCACCACCAAAAATAACAAGAGATATGGAAAAATTATTTATTTCTATGTTTTTTAAGATTCAAGATCCTTGGGAAATGTATAAACAAGCTGGGCGTAAAAACTTTTTATCATATTCTTATGTATTACATAAATTTTGCGAATTACTTGAATTAGATCATTTACTAGATTGTTTTCCATTACATAAAGACCCCGATAAGATTATGGAAAATGACCAAATTTGGGAAAAAATATGTAAACATCTTAAATGGGAATATATCAGCTCATTTAAATAAAATGGGAATATAAAAGAAGTTAATTTTATCTTCTAAGTTTAACTATAAAATTATTATATAAATTTATAATTAAATTCTCTACTAATTTATAATTAAATAATGAATATAACATTATTAAATACTTCAATAGTAATGTTAACCATTGGAATTATATTATTTGTAATATATATTACCAGAACAATTACAATATATTATATTGAAAAAGAACAAGAAGAATTATTAGCTAATCAAAATAATGTTGGTTTAAGAAGAAAAAATCCAATTGATGTAATTTATGATTATAAAGTATCTAAAGCTTATAAAAAAATGTTTCAAGAACCATCAATATGGATGGGATATAGTGATTTTGATCCTTCAGATTCCACAGATAAAATTTATGTAAAAAATTAAAATATTTAAAGAGTATTTAATATCTATTATTAATGTCAAAGGTAGATTATTTAACTGAAGATTCTCTATTACCACCTGGTCAAAAATATGTCTGTATGTCATTCTTAACTGATAAGGAAAATAAAACAACACTTTCTGGTATTAAAATTAGAGGTGTATTTGAAACATACGATGATGCTTGTGCTCATGCAAAGAAACTTCAAACGGTCGATGAATATTTTAACGTTTTTGTTGGTGAAATGGGCTCTTGGTTACCATTCGACCCTAACCCAGATTCACAAGCAGTTAAGGATTCTGAATATGCCAATGATCAACTCAATAATATGATGAAATCATATCTTGAAAACCAAGAAAAAGCTAAGATTTATCATGAGCAACGTAAGAATGAACTTGTTAAAAAGAATATTCTTGATAACTTAACAACACGCCAAGATAACCTCAAAGATCTTAAGAAGAAACATTCAAAGGCTAAGAATGATACAGAAAAGAAATCACTTGAACAAAATATGCAAGAACTTGAAGAACAAATTAAGAAGATGGAAGATAAAAAGAATGATATTGATGAACAACTCAGTCAACTAAATAACAAAGTAAATTCATTTAGTAAATCACAACCAACACTTCCTAAAGTTATTGATAATTGATAACTAATATACTAAATAATTAAATAATAATTACTATTATTATTTAATCAATATTTAACTTTTTCTACTGTAACTCTAACAGCATTTTTCCTCTTAGACATAAGTGATTCTGGATTAAATACTTCTAAACGTTTATTCCATTCAGAATCATATGCTTTATCGTGAAATTTTCTAAATCTATCACTTCCAACTTTAAAAGTTGGAACGGTTTTTGCTCTATACCAAAATACTTTATCAGTAATATTTTTACTATGAACACGATTATTAATAACCATAATACCATAATTTTCAGTAACATCTGTAAAAACTTGTTGGAAAATATCAAATGATGGAAACATACCCGCATAATGTTCATATAATCTTTTACGATTACTAATTGTATCTTCAGCTAATAAAAATATATAATCAAAGTTAGATCTCATTTCAGGTGGAATACCTACAGAATATTGCATAGTTAAAATAAATGATAAATGATGATGACGACCATTAAAAAACAACTCTAATATATTTGGATCTTTTAACCAAGTTCCTTTAGAACTCATACAATCATCCATAATTAACATTACAGAATCATCTTTAGGTTTTTTCCCTTCTTTTATTCTTACTTTATTATCTTCGTTCATTTGCGATTGTCTTTCATAAATTCTTGACAAAATATCACTAGTATATTCTGAAAAAATATATGAATCTGGAATAAATTCAGAATAAAATGAGTTTAATTTTTCAGTTCTACTTATTGCAACAGCTGATGCTATATTTCTTTTTTGATACATAATTTCTCTTGTTAAAAAAGATTTACCAGTTGCACGTTTAGCAATCATAGCAATAGTACAATGATCAACCATTTCATGAATATTAAATTTTTTAATTGGCAATCTTGTCGCACCAAATCCTACTTCTTTTATTGTCATAATTTATATTATAATACTAGAGAAAATATATATGAAAAACTAACTTAAAAATCAGGTAAAAACCCTTCTTTTAAAAATCAGGTAAAAACCCTTCTTTTAAAAATCAGGTAAAAACCCTTCTTTTAAAAATCAGGTAATTCTGTGAAAATTAATTGATCTGATAAATCTTTATGATTTAATTTAGATAATCCGCCAAATTTGGCTAATCCAGACATTCCTGACATATCACCTAAACCGGATATATTTGGGTTGGTAGGGATAGGATGAATAAATGGTCTAGACATATCATTAGTATTTGCATTAAAATTATTATTTGGTGTAATAATAGCAATTTCAGTTACAGAGTTTGTATCACAAATTTCATTAATATCTAAAATATTTTGTAAATTTAAAATTAATCCGACTATTGAACTTACTAATAATGGGAATTTATATTTATCATAAAAAGAAGTTCTTTCTCTTTTATTCTTAACATCTTCCTTATTTTGAAACCATAAAATAATCAAAAAGCAAACTCCGACTATTAATATTTGTTTTAAAATTAAATTCATTAAAATAATAAAGAAAATAAAAAATAAATGATTTTTTATTTAGTTTATACACATAAAAAATATTAAATTAATTTTAAAACAAATTTTTTCTATATTTATATAATATATAAATGACAGACATAATTCAATCTAATATACATAAATTACAAAAAATTACAAAATACATATTAATGGGATTAATTGTTGTAATTGCAACCAAGTATATCCCAGATAATTTACTAAAAACAAAAGAAATTATTATGATTGGAGCTACATCATCTATTTCATTTGCTATTCTCGATATGATATCACCAGCTGTTCAAGTATCATCTGGTAAAAATGTTGATACAATTAAAGCTAAACCAACTGTTTTAGTTGAAAACTAAAATTTCAACTATAGTTTAAAATTGCAAGTAATTATTAAAAAATTTTGACTTGTCTTTTAAGTTTTTTGATTCATTTTTATTTTCTTTTTTTGGAGAAATATTGGAATTTGAAAATATTTCTTGGTATTTATTATCATTATCTTCTTGACTATAATTTAAGCTTGTTTCTAAATCAGAATCAGTTGCTAAATCTTTTTGTAAAATTTTCTTTACTTTATCATCTAACGAATCTAATTGTTTAGGTTTAACAGCTTGATTTAATGTTTCATCAAACTTTTTAATAGATTGTTTAATGTCTGATATTGTATTAGAATTGTTTTGTGATTTAGATATACTTGAACCTGATACTGAAGCAGAATCTGATTCAGATGATTTGACCTTTAATACTTTAGTACCAACTCTAGCATCTGATGATAATATAGATGCGATATCAGATGATGTTACAGAATTATTATTGATAATATTTAATATTCTTGAACCAATAGTTTTTTCTTCAGTATTAGATGGTGGTTGTGTAGGTACAACATTTTGTACATTTTGTTGAGGTGTATCTATTTCTCTATAATTTAATTCTGGAACAGCGACGGCATTAGGTATAGTATTAGGAACATCATTATGTAACAAGTTATTATCATTTGCTAAATCTTTTTGAATTAATTTAGTTAAATTACGTTCTTCGGCATCAGTCATAGCTTTTTCAAATTGATCATCATTAGGATTTATTTCCATTTCTTCACCTAAATAAATTTGCAAGATATGTTTAACAGGTAATAATTTACGTAAGGCTTCTTTGATACACTCTTTAATAATATTCATACAATCTCTTTGATTACGTTTAATTTCAATTGGAGGATAATTGTGATATAATAAATATGGATTATTCCATAATTCACGTGCACATTCAATATATATTTTATGAATAAAATCAGCAGTTTTAATATTTTGGTAAAAAGATTGTGAAACTTTAACTTGACTTTTACATGTTGGATTATACATTAAAACAACTAAATTTGCTTTTAGTGTTGCTTTAATTAAATCATTTAACCAACCATAACTATGAGTTGAATTAATGATTCTATTTGTTTCTTTTTCAATCATTGCTTGATTCCATTTAGGTATTCTTTTTAAACATGATTGAAATATTTTTAATATATCATTTTCACTAGCTAATCCTAATGATTCTTTATAAATTGATTGTAATCCTTCAAAAATTAATGGAGTTAAAATATTAATAAGATGTGTAGTATATTCATTTTTTGTTTCTACTAAAAAATTTGACATATAATGTATTATTAAAGATTAGATTATTTTTATCAATTATTATAAATTGATAAAAATACGTTTGATAAAATAAATTATATTGAACTAAATTACATTGAACACATATTTGTTCCTGCATTATTACCGCGATTGGATAAATAATTAATATTTTCTTTAGAAACGCATAAACAACCACTACCGTTTCCGTAATTGCATGAAAAGTTAGAACCAACATAGTTTGATAATTTTTCTTCTGGAATATCTTTAGTCTTAAGATCTTCAGGTAAAGGCCATTGGGTTTGTTTACAACATTGTCTAGAACACAAGTTTTGATCTATTTTAACAATTTGATCATTGGAACCAACATTTGTTAAATTTTCTTTAGAATTCATTGATTCAATCATTGGTAATACAACTACAAAGAATAATATTGCAGCAAATATAACCATTAATAAAACATAATTATTATCTTGTTTTACTTCAGCTACCATAATATATATATTATTTGAGATTTTATATATTTATTTTATTTATTTTATTTTATAATATTATATAATGAAAAATATGAAAATTATTGATAAAATTAATCAAGTTAATGAACAAAAAAATAAAGAGATAGGCAAAATTTTAGATTTTAAAAAAAAATATAGAATTGATTTTATTAAAAATGCTAAAACAAAATCATTAAGTATTTTTGATGATAAAAAGATGATAATAGTTGGTGATTATAGCTTTTATGGAATTTACCAACCATACACCAAATTATGGATTTGGGCATCATCAATACCCGGCGTTGATACTAAACATATTAAACAAATACAAAAATTAAAGGCATCAAATCATTTATTTGAATCAGATTTAGATCCAAAAATTAATTTTTATTATCAATTACTTACACAAGATGTATTATTAATTACAAATGAAAAAATGTTAGATTGGATAAATGAATTAATATTGTATTTATCTAACGATTTATTTTATTTTAATCCAACAAATTCTGATGAAAATATTCAATTTATTACCTTAAAATCTATTAAGGAAAAATATATTTAATTTTATAAATTAACATTTTATTTGTTTGGTTATACGTTTTTTATCTTTTGATGCCAATGTGTTAAATTCAGTTGTTTTATCTATTTTTAAACATAATTCTATTTCTTTTATTGATATATCTTTATTGTAACCATTTAATATTTTAATTAATTCATCTTCTTTATTTTTCTCAATCAAATGATTACATATTTTATTTAACATTAATATTTCTTGATTGGATTTATTATTAATAATTTTTGATAAATTTACTATATTTTTACGATTTATATTTTTAAGAGATGTTTTATTTAGATCTGAACTAAACTTAATATCTTCCATATCAATTTTATAATTTGATTTATTTTTATTAATCCAAAATGATGTATTTAAACATGTATAAAAACCATGAATATTTTGTAAATACCAATTTTGATCCGTATAAATACTTGTTTCTATATTATCACCCCGTGATATAGAGTCAGAAACTTTTACAATATTATGAATAATATTTTCCCAAGAATCTTTCGACTTATTTAATATCTTTTTTAGGTAATTTTCATGAATCATCAAAGGTAATAATACTTTTTCTGACTCATAAAGTTTAATAATTGTTTCATAATCTAAATAATTATTTAATATACGTTCGGTTGAATCAAATAATCCAATATCTATATTTTTTTCTCTGGATTTTTCAATAAATTCATTCAAACTAGTTTCTATAACTTTACCATTAGATAAATGATATGATAATTCTTGAAGCAAAATAATTAATCTTCTAACATCATTTTGTGAAAATAAAATTAATTTATCCATTAATACTTCAGAATCCCATAATATATTTTCTTTTAATGAAATTTTTTTAATTAAATCTTTTAATTCATTTTGAGCTGGATTTGTAAAAACTATCTCATGACATCCCTTTTTAAGATCATTTAATAATTTAGAATGTTGATTATTTGATATAAATATTAATGGAAAACTCTTTGATTTATTATTTTCTTTATAAATATCCATCACATACTTTTTTTCACTTGTTAAAGTAATGTTTTCAGTTTCATCAAAAACTAATGCTAATTTTTTATTTTTTGAATCATTAAAATGAATTTTTGTGTAGATTGAATTAACAAAATTATAATAATCATTAAAATCATCATATATTCTATGATCTTTGATTTCGTTTGGATTAATTATTCTTACAATAAAACCTAATTCTTCTAAAATTAATTTAATTGTTAATGATTTACCTAAACCTTGATTACCAGAAACTATAATTCCTTGATTTTTATTTTCAGATAAATTTTCAATCCAATTTTTAAAACTTTGAATTTGTTCTTTATTTCCTATTATTTGGTTAATTGTTGTTGGTTTATATTTGTTTATCCATAAATCCTGATTTTTTGAATTAGTTGGATTTGTTGTTTTAAGTAGATTAGTCTGGTTAGTTTTATTATTTAGTTGAGATTTAGACTCTGTAATTTGTATTGGTTTTTTATCTTGTTTTGTTTTATTATTTGATTTGACATTTATTTTGTCTAATACTTTTTTTGATACTTTGTTCATAAATTAATTTAATTATTAAATTAATCTTTATATAATAAAGCTAAAAACATTGATATTGTTTATAGACACATAACAGATATATTAATTGATAATAAGACGCATATTACTCATAATTAATTAAAATGTATATTTTACATAAAATCATTGGTACTAACCTGGTTGAATATAATATTAAATTAATAATACTAATAATAAATTAAAGTTAAAAAGTTTAAAGATTTTATATATTTAATATAAAAATGTTTAAAAATTAAAATTTAAAAAAATATTTTCTAATATATACTATATATAAATGGATAGCTCCGATGTTAAAATGAATCAAAGAAATCGTCCCAGCCGCAGCGACGGATCTGTAGAAGACGAAGTACAAAAACTTTTCCGCAAAAATAACGGTAAAATTTCATCTGCTGACTTTATGAAATTAAGACAAAAGTACGATGATGCTGACTTAGTAGACAAAATCCAAAAAGCCTACTTAGATAAACATACCGCTATTAGCAAAAAAGCCAAGAAATTCGCTCAATTAATCCGTGAAAAATACAGCAACCAACAATACCCCTTCCATATCCTCTTAGAAAAGGCCCGTTTATTTAAAGTTAAACACGATCTTACTGATGATGAATTTGCTGAATTCCAACGCATTTACGAACAAGAATTAGTTGGTCTTAAATCACCTGAAGTTCTTACACCTGCCACTAACATGATGAAAATTTTAGGTTCAATCAATGTTGACTTCCAAGGCTTTGCCATGAAACTCAATGATAACGATTACAAATTCTTACAAGAACTCCTTAAATTATACTCTTCATCAAGACCATTACACGCTCAAGTTTTATTACAATCTATGCAATACAGAGATTGCGACTTTGAAGCCTTAACTGGTAAATACAACAAAGAATTAGGCCACCGCCCAGGTGATTCTATCCACCCAGTTATTGCCGCTATGTTCTTACCCAAGATTGAAGTTCTTGAAAACCACTTCTTATACTCCAACATTGCTGGTATTGTTAAAGCTCGCTACAACGGTGAATCATTAACAAACAGACCTGACTACGAACTCTTCTACTCATTAACCAATGACCCTAATGACGTTGTTTGCGATAACCGCTCATCAATCCAAGATTTATTAAACCGTGCTCAAGTCCAAAACCAATTATGGAACTGTGTTCTTAACTTACGTAATGGTCAATACTACAGTGCCCAATTCCGTGACTTTGTTGGTTCAGTTGATATGTGCAGACTCAACAAACAAGACAACCCTGATTTAATCTATGGTCGTTATGATGGCACAATCTTAAAGAGACTCTTATCTGCCTTCTCTTTCCGCCCAACCATTGTTTCAACAACCCCAGTTTACAACATTGTCAACATTAACCCCTACCAACAAAACGTTCGCCCCGTTGTTACAGGTGTTCCCATGATTAATTTAAGACTCCCACCCACACTTGCTGATAACTCACCTATCAGCTTATCTGATGCTCTTGAACAACACCAATACTTCCTCGAAAATGGTGTCATGGTTCCTCGCCACACCAGCTTAATCTACTCACGTGGTGTCTTATTCTTCTTTGTTGATCGTCGTGCCAATGTTATCCGCTTTAACGACATGCAACCCTTCAACATTGCCAGAATGCCTATTTCAGTTTCTGGTTTTGAACGCCTCAACGATCGCGAAGTTGACTTTGAAGACCAAATCAAGATCCGCGGTGACACATACAACCTCCGCTCCGTTGTTTTAGCTGAAGTTAACCGTAACTCAGTTGAAAAGAACATTGTTGTTGGTTCATCTGCCATCTTCATGATCCACGCTGATCTCGCCAAAGGTGTTACACAAGCTGAATACTTCCAATACGACCCCATCAGTGTTGCTGATGCCGT
>JACCEB010242894.1_pt1 | contig 13349 bp, 8 predicted proteins | sample 7454761 | NCBI WGS metagenome assembly JACCEB01 (sample SAMN15323454, study PRJNA562643) | freshwater metagenome | isolation source: river surface water | place: USA:Blue River Watershed | collected 2017-08-18 | reverse complement strand
TACTTGTTCAATTAAAATTACAGTAAAACCGTTTTGAATAAGTAGAGTTATGAATTTATCACTTGAAACCAAAGGGAATCCAATCATATACGGATTTTTAATAGAAACTTCAAGAATACTTTTATCTTTTTTTGTGCAAATGATATTAAGTAATTGTGAAAGTTCTTTCAATTTTGGTCCAGCTTCATTGGTCATATACATTTCAAAAAATGAACCGACTTGCATTAAAACAATAGTTTTATCACCATACTTTTCAAAATATAAATTATGATAATTAATATATTCTTGTACTATATTAGTTGCCATTAGACTTATTATATTAATATTAATAATAAGACTTTAAATTAATAAAATCAACTTTTTAATTAACTTTTTAATTAACTTTTTAATCATCTTCGTTATCTTCACCTAAAACCATCTTCTTAAGTTTAGTTTTAAGATATCTTTCTAAGACTTCCTTAACTAAAGATTCACGGTGTGGCATTTCATACCATTTAACACCTAATTCCTTCATGATTCTAATTAAGATTGCTCTAGTTTTTGATTCGGTTAATATATGCTCTTCAATATAATCAGCTTTAGCTTCTAACACTTTTGATGAATCTTTAGATACGTCATTTGAATCTCTATCATCTAACTTTTTAATTAAACTTACTTTACCGTCTCTGCTGACTAAATATTTAAGGACTGATGAAAAATCAGTAAATAACCATTTATCTAAGGTTTTAAATTTAAAGTATTTAGTAACATCTTGTTGAACAACATATGAATCATTTAAACCAGAGTCAATATCAACATAAAATGAAGCAGGTTTAACACCTAAGATTGATACTGGACCAGTACCAATACCACCAAATCCAACAATGCTATTTGAAATTGGAGTATATGTAGTAAGTGGTGATAAAGTATTTAATGTTGATAAACCAACTGATAATGGTGGTGAAACAGTAGTTTTAACAGTTACAGATGTTGGTGATAATGATAAGCCTGGAGGTGTTGGTGAGATAGTTGTAGTATAAGTACGTAAACTAGTTATGGCAGGATATGATATATCTGTAAGTGGACTTAAAGTTACAGAGTTTGGACTTAATAATAAAGACATGTTTATATATAAATAACACTTATATAAAAAATATTTTTTTATTTATTTTTCCAATGAAGCAAGTATTATATTAATTATATATGAACAGAAGTCATCAACCAATATTTTAATGTTATCTCTCTTTTCATCCATATTTCCTCTCTTACTTTTGAAATATTTAAATAAAAATTTGGATACATCATTTGGATTAATAAATTTTTTTATAATAAAATTTGTTTTAATTATAATATTTTCTTGATCATCAACTTGCCCATTTTTTCTTATTATTAATTCTTCACTTGATTTATCAACAAATAAATATTTTTTTAATCTTTCATAAAAATCTGGCATGTATAATGCTTTTAATATTTTTATAACAAAATCTATAGTTCTATTGTCTATTATATCAATTGTATTACCATATACATTTAACATTGCTTCAAATATTCTATGAGAGGTAGTTATTGGCAAATTAGTATTTGTTATATATTCAATACCGTCTTCATAAGTATGGATATTATAGAATATTACTAAAAATTGTTGTAAATTAAAATCCATATATGGGGTAATAATGTTTAATATTGTATCTTTATCATTTTGTTCTTCATCTTCAGATTCATTTTGAAATTGATAACATTTATCTATATATTCTACTTCTGTAGTTTTTTTTTCTGGATTATATTTTGAAAATTGATTTACTGAACAATATGAATTATTTTTGGATGTTACAATTTCCATACGAATAGGGTGCATACTTCTTTTATTTTTTGGATAACATGGACCAATACATTGTAATCCATTTGCACTTTTAGGATATTTTTTTATATTTGATATTTGATATTCCATATATGAATAAGTATAGATTAAATATATTTTATCTAATAAAATTATAATATGGAATCGCCATTTTTTAATAATGATTTTGATTCAATACTCAGAATAAATGTTATATCCGCGTTATACCCAGATTTAATTCAACCTCATAAAGATATCCTATTGAAATATTTAAGACAATTAGTATTGGTAGTGTCTATGATTTATAATTTCAATTCAAATAAATCTATATTTATGCATGAATTAACTCAAAATAATCATCAAGATTTAAAATGGTTATGTAGTTTTTTATTAAATCATTTGGAATCTCAACATAATATAAAATCATTTGATGATATTTATCATAAGAAATTAAAAGATATAGATATAAATGAAGAATCGCCAAAATATTTATTTTCGAATTTACAATATGGAAGATGTATAAGAGGTGAAAAAATTAAAGAAATAGATTTCGATGAGTCGCATATGGAACATAATTTTAAGATCTTAATTTCTTCAATAATAGAAGGTTCTCATAAATTATATATAAACTGGATGGATGTCTTGCCATTAACTTTGAATAATTATCAAGAAAAAGAATTATTTAAGAATAGTTTAGATTTTATGAAAAAGAAAGATTTAAAAGAATTAAATATAAATAATATAATTTTTAATGAAGAAAATGGAAAAAGATTACATAGTTTACAAATAAGTGATATATATAATGTAATAAGAAATTATTTATATGAAGATATTATTCCATTAAAGTTATTAATTTATGATTTAGCTGATATACATAATAATATTTTAATACCATCAATACAATTCTTTAAGAGATATTTTGAAGAGGTAATTGATGAGATTATGGATGAAAATCCATGGGGTTTATTAAATCAAACAAAGAAAGATGAATTTGAACAAAAATTAAATAAATTATTTGAATATGCATTAAAACGTGTGGAATTATCATTGATAATTATGGATCAGGGTGATAATTATTCATATACAGTTTCTGCAGCAAGTATACAAAGATTAGTTAAGGCAATGTGTATCACTTTTGATAATACATATAGGTCTTCACCAATTGTAATTAGATCAGGTTATGTACCAATTAAAACGGAAGTTGATGATGAAAAGGAACAAGATGATGAAAAAGTATTTGATATATATTCAATACAAGATTTAAAACAACAACTTGATACAATAAAACCACAATTTATGTATGAACATTTGAGAAAATTAATAGAGAGATTTAAATACACTATTTATTCCTCTATGATATTAGACCCTCAAAAGAAAAAAATATTAGATCCATACTCAGAAACAATGCCCGATTTAAATTTACAAACTGTAAGACAAGTAACTTTAAAAAATATATATAATTTTGCAAAAAGTATTAGTAGATATCAAAAAGGGAAAGAATATCCAGCTTATCCAAAACATTGGAAAAGCTTAGAAAAGAATGAAAAAACCGAAATTTTAAATAAATTGAATGGAAAAACACCAATTGATAGTTGGTTTAATATTAAGAGATATATTAGATATGTTTTAAAAGAACTAAAACAAGATACAACTCCAGTAAATGTAGATAGATATAATTATGAATTACATAAATATTTATCAGAAACACATTTAATGTCAACCATATTTAAAGCACTTATTTATAAGGGTGTTTTATCTGAATTAAAACCAAATAAAGATTTAACCGATACATCAATTTCATCACGTTCTGAAAGAGGTGATATCTTATCAAAAGTAGATAAAAATATATTTAATTATGATGCAACTAATCCATATGCAACGGCTTATTCATATTTATCAGAATTACCGTATATATATTCAGGTAATATTCCAGATGCAAATAGATCTGGTTGGTTCACTTTATACGCATTAGATTGGGTTTCTCAAATTGGTTTTTGTCATAGATACATTAATCAACGTATATCATATGTAACTGGTGCAACTGGTGTGGGTAAATCAACTCAAGTACCAAAATTATTTATGTATTATTTGAAGGCTATTGATTATAATAGTACAGGAAGAGTCGTTTGTACACAACCAAGAAAGGCTCCAACTAAAAAGAATGCAGACCAAGTATCAAAAGAATTGGGTTTTCCTATTTTTGATGGAGATAAAGATACTGATTATTATTTTGTACAAATGCATCATAAAACTCAACAACATATATCTAACGTATCACATTTATCTTTGAAATATATTACTGATGGTACACTTGTTCAGGAGTTTAAGAATGTAACTCCTATGTTAAAGAAATTAAATTTTGATGGTTCTATTGCAAATCAAAATGCTTATGATATAATAATTATAGATGAAGCACACGAACATGGTAAGAATATGGATGTGTTATTAACGCTGATGAGAGATTTTTGTTATTTCAATCCATCTATTAAACTGGTAATTTTATCAGCTACTATGGATGATGATGAACCAGTATATAGAAGATATTATAGAGATATCAATGATAATCAAAAGTTTCCAATAGATTGTAATTTAAGGGACTTTAATTTGGATAGAGTTAATGTAGATAGAAGATATCATATATCTCCAGTAGGTTTAGGTACAACACATAAAATAGAAGAAACTTATTTAGATGGTTCTAATCCAGTTGATATAGTAAGAAGTTTAGTAAGAGATGGATTAAGAGGGGATATTTTAATATTTCAACCTGGTGAGGCTGACATTATAGATTTAGTTGAACAGTTAAATGAAAATACTCCAGATGATGTAATTGCTCTACCATTTTATTCTGCTTTATCAGATGATAAGAAGACATTCATAGAAGACATAGATAAAACTTTTCCAACTTTAAGAATGTCAAAGAGAGATAATTATGCAAAAGTTAGAGATGTTACAAAGGGTCCAGGATCTTATAAGAATTGTATAATCTGTTCTACTAACATTGCAGAAGCATCGATTACTATTAGAAGATTATATTATGTAATAGAAACAGGTACAAGAAAAGGTTTAATATATTCATATACTAGACGTGCTGGTAAACTTACTACGATGAATATTAGTGAATCAAGTAGATTACAAAGAAAAGGTAGAGTAGGAAGAACCGGTCCTGGTCATGTATATTATACATATAAGAAAGGTTTGATGGAAAATAATAAGATTTTATTTGAATTTAGTACAGGTAATGTTAGCGATAGTATATTTTCAACGATACAAGAGAAATTAGAAGAGAATTTAGTAACGACTGATAATTTATTAAAAACTGATAAATTAAAAGAACAGTTTAATTATTTATTTAATACATCAAAAGGTCCATTCAAATATAGAGGTGATGCTAAATTATACGATTATGATTATATTGATAGATATTTTCCAAAGATGTATGAGACAGGTTATGATTCTGTCACTTTATATGATGCTACTGGTGACTTTTATATAGTACATCCAGAAGAATTATATATTAAAAGAAATATAATGGGTAAAATAAAATCATCAATAAGACAAGATGTAATATGCAAAGATGATAAATTAGAATCTTATAAGATGAATAGTTTCTTTGAGGATTTATTTATGAAGAAATATTTAGATATGAAATCAGATAAATACTATCGTACACAATTTGGTAAACTTATTAATGAAATTATTTTGGCAAGCAACTGTTTTGAAGATCAAAATCTTGCAGAAATTCTATCATATAGTGTATTTTTTAATACTACGGATGAAATGTGTAGAATAATGTCAATGATTGCAGCATTAAATGGTAATATGTTAACAATGTTTAATGTTGGAGAAAAGATGACTTATGATTTAAAATCGTTTAAATCAATATTTAATAAATCCAAATCAGAATTTGATGTTCTAAATCAATTAGGTATGGAAATAACAAAATATGTATTGAAAGAGATATCAATTGATGAAATTGATGAAAATGTCATGAGATTCTTTAAATTAGATTCAAATAGTTATTATGAAATGATAAATGATTATAAGAACATAGAAATGGAAGATGATAGTGGTAAGAAAAAATTATCAAGAGAATCAATATATCTTGCAAGAGTTCAATCAATATTGAATCATCCAAAATTAAATGCCGCAATAAATTCATTTGGTGAACTATTAGATATTAATGCTGGTTTTATTGGTAAGTTTTTAGAATTCTATTTTATATCTACTGACAATATTAAATCTTTATACTTTCCAAACAAGAGAAATAAAGTTTACACAGATGATATTAATAAATTTAAAACTATTTTTGAAGATGAAATTAAATTAGGAATGGACCCAATTTTATTAAACTTATTGCATGCACAACCATTTAATATTGCCAAAAGAATAATTCCAACAAAATATTTCTTAAGTTTATATGCTCCATCTAGTGAAAATATATATGGATTAAGTATGTATAAACAAAAACAAACAAGAGGGATTAGTTTTGAACCATTATTATTAATTCCAAATGAATATGCTTCAAATTATATATTTTATTTTGCAATTAACATTTTGAGAGAATCGCCTGTATTTATATCTTATATCGATAGTAAATATATAAAATTATTTAGTCATATATATAATTATGATAGAGCCAATAAAGTTGGTTCAACTGAATTTCAAAAAGTAGATAAGTATTTAGAAAAATTAGAATCAAAACAAATCCCACAACAAATAATAATGGAAGATATAAGAACTTTACAACATGTTGGGACTACTTATAAAGAAATGTTAACTGATTTGAAATAAAAAATTGAAAAAATAATAGTATAATTCATATTATATTATAATTATAATTATAATCATGAGCTTCAAGACTTTTAATCATTTTATTAATATTAATGATTCAATTAATATTAGTTTTTGTGGAGATAAAAAGATTATAGAAGAAATAGAAAGACAAGATAATAGTTTATTTCTTACTTTTCCTGAATTTAAAAATTTAACTATTTACTCAAAAAAGAGTTCAAAAGAAGAATGTGTAGACTTATTAAATACTTTAATTGATCCAAAAATATTTAAATACATTACAAAAAATAGTATTCTAAACAATATAAATTCTCAATATGTAGTAGATACTATAATTTATAAAAAATTCTTTTCAGAGTATTTACCAGTAATACCATTAATTAGGGTCTTAGATAATTCAACAAGTGTTCCAAATAGTTGTATATATATTGATTCTATACCAATTGGTATACAAATAGATTCAAATCATATTTTTCCTTTTGTAATTCTATTTAAATTGATTAAAACATTAATTATTAATAATGGTGTATTCATTTTTGATTATTTAAATTATGATATTATCGAAACTAAAATAGAAAATGGAAATGATTTTTATTATGTATTAGTTTTGAATGATAATGTTCGTATTAATAGAAATGATAAACTTTATAAATTATCTACTGGTGATATTATCTTTTCTATTAATGGAAATCAATTTAATAGAAATGGTAAGATTTATTATGATAAACTTGATTTGTATTTACCAATTAATTTGTATCTAATGTTAATTGGACATAATAAAATTAGTTTGGATATTTTATCAAATTCAAAACTAAAAACACAAAATATATTACAAGGACATCATATTAAAAAAATAGATATTACTCTACCAATCTTTAATCAACAACAATTGAGAATTCCAATTTTTCCAGAAAAGAAATTTACATTTAAAAACATGGAATTTAGCATATTGAGTGAAAAAATCATGGAAAAATATATGGATTGTCCATTGGATAAGAAACATTTTGAACGAAATACATATTCATCACACAAATATATAGTCTTGACAAATCATGAATCGCATAAATTATATGTTTTGAAAAAGATTACAAATAAAAAGATTACTGATTTTGAAGAAATGGTAACATATATTACAAACATGAGTGATAAAAATAAGAAAACTTTTTATTTTGAACGGGTTGATGATTATATGCAAATAACAGTATAATAATTATTTTAAATATCTTTATTTATTTTATTATAATGCCATATAAAAATATTTCTCCAACATTATGGGGTCCTCATTTATGGAAATTTATGCATTATTTAACATTATCATATCCAGAAAATCCAACAGAAGAAGATAAAGATAATTTATATAATTTTTTCCTTACTATACAAACAGTATTACCGTGTGAAAAATGTAGATATAATTTTAAATCACATTTGGAAAAAACACCATTAACAGAAGAAATTTTATCAGATAATGTAAAAGTTATCAAATGGTTATTTGATATACATAATGAAGTTAATAAATCAACAAATAAACCAGTTTTATTATATGATGATTTTATTAAGTTATATTCATCTAAACCATCTGAAACATCTGTACCAACTGTACAATCTGTACAATCTATACAACCTACACAACCTACACAACCTACACAACCTACACAATCTGAACAACAAAAGAAACAGGAAATAAATAAAGAAACGAAAGGGATTTTTATGGATAAATTAGATAATTTACTTGAAATAGGAAAGAATAATAAAGTTGTAATTGTTATGTCAATTATAATAATAATATTAATTATGGTTTATTTAAATAAAAAATATTAATTATTTATTGTTAATATTTCTTCTTGTATTTGTTCAATAATTGCATTAATTTGAACATCAGTAAATATGTCATTTAACCAATCATTAATATCCATATTTGCTTTTTTTAAAATTTTATCTCTTAATTCTATTATATTTTTAGCATAGTTTCTAATCATATTTTTAACAGAAATATTTTGTGTACGAATACTTCTAATTAATATTTCTATTAGGTCTTTACAATTCATATCTTTATATTTTAATCTCATATCTACGTACCAGATTGCCCATAATGCACAGAAACCACCTGGGTCACCAATTCTCTTTTTATTATTTTCAAATATATCCATCAATTGAAAACCAATTTTAGGTTCATAATCCGCTGGACCAAAATAAGTTATATCGGCATCAATAGCTTTGAATCTTGATTCAAGTAATTCATCAAGAATTTTAGGATCATAATTCAAACCAGGTGGAGTAGCGGAACCATGGGGTTCAAATCTTTCAACTGTTTTATTTTTAATATCATAAACTATATAATTTGCATGAGAACCAGCCTTCATTTCAATACCAAGAGGAATAATAATAAATTCTATATTTTTACCCTTACATTCATTAATCTTATCATAAAAGTTTTCAACTAAATACAATTTTTGATGGACCCATACTATTTCAAAGTTTAAAAATTCACCGCGAGAACCCATTAATATACCAATTGATTTATAAAAGTTTAGTAAATTCTCATTAGAATAGAAATCAGTAGATAAAGTAGAGCAGGCGTTTTTATGAATTCTTAATAAATATATCAAACCAAGTAAAACATCTAATGTAGTACCGGTGAAAGTACAAACGTCTAAAGTTTCTCCTTCATCTAAACTAATACACATTTTATTCTTTGATACTGGATAAGAAGATGTTCCACATTTTTTCTTACCGTCTTTTATTAATTGGATATTTTCTAAAATATTATTTTTAATAAAAGATATACAATCTTTTGGACTTTTAATATTATGTTCATTTTTTATGGTTTTTGTATCTTTTGAAAATTCTTTAGAACAGATATTTTCCCATTCTTCTTTCCAATTATCAGGGTGTCTCTTTAATCTTTCATAATATGAATCAACAACTAAATTAATAAATATATCATGGTCTTTTTTATCTATGATATCTAAAACTGATTGTTTATTTTTATTTTTTGAATAAATATCTAAACGTTTTGTTTTTAATATTGGTATGAAATTTTTCCATAAATCAAGAGCACATAATAAATATAAACAGGAATTACCATCATTATTCATTAAAGATAAATTAGACTTTTCTACTATTGTCTCTAAATATTGTTCTATTCCAGATGAATAATTTTCTAAAATAATATGTAATGGTAATTTACCATCTATATTGTATAAATTAAAGTTTGCAGCAATATCATTATTTAAAAATAAATTAACCATATTATAATTTTCTTCTATAAATACGTAATGTAAAGGAGAGTTACCAAAAACGTCTTGTGAATTTGGGTTAGCATTATTTTTCAATAGTAATTCTACTATGTTTATCATATTTAAATTAACTGCATAATGTAAGGGGCTAAATTCATGTTGAGTATCTTGAATATTTACATTAATACCCATTTTAACTAGATATGTACATATTGATGTTAATTGTAAATTACATGCTAAATGTAATGCAGTTTCTCCTATTGTTGTTTTTGAATTTATATTTGCAATATATGGGAGTATAAGTTTTACTATTTCTTCATCTCTAGTAAATACTGCTAAATGTAATGCATTATATCCTTTGTTATCTGGTGAATTTGGATTAGCATTATTTTCTAATAATTGTTTTATACCATAACTATTTTTAATTTTAATAGCATAATGTAAAGGGGTTTTAAATAACTTATCTTTGATGTCAATAATATTAACTCCAATGATATCTTTATTAATTTGTATTAAATAATCCAAAATATCATCATAACCATATTTAATAGGAAAATATAAAATAGATCTTTCATCAGAATCTAATATATCTATTTTTGCACCTAATTCACATAATTTTTTGACTAAATCTAAACGATTATACATAACGGCATAGTTAATAATATAATTATTAGTATTATCTCTCATATTAATATCTATGTCATTATCTACATTTTCTAAAATTTTTAATAATTCATCCCATTTATTATTTTTAATAATCTTAAAAATTTTAGTGTAATTATCTTTATTATCATTTAAATCATCTTTTTCTAACATATTATATTATAATAATATGTTAAAATAATAATATTTATTAAACATTATTTGGAGAATTTGTAGAATTTAGATTATTAAGTATTGTTTCTAAATAATAATAATATACACTTGTTAAAACTTCTTTTTTATCTATATGATATTCTCTAATTGATGATAAACTATCATTAAAAGAAAAATAATTCATTCCACCAATTTCATTGTTTCCATTAATTTCTGGTAAATAATCTTCGATAATTTCGGCAATATAGTATATATGGCGATATTTAATACCATTTGTCCCAATTAAATTTTCCTCAATTGGATCTATTAAATCAATAAGTTTAATTTTTTCTCTAGGAATATTTGTTTCTTCTACAAACTCTCTGACTGCGCAATCTTTTGGACTTTCATATTTACCCTTTCTACCTTTTGGAAAACCCCATTCATTTGATTTATATATTGGTTGAACATTTTTAACATAAAAATCTAAATTTAATTCAATATCTGAACTACTTTTAAGAGTCTCAAACTTTTGTTTTGCAAATGTATATTCTTTTTGAATATTATTTAATTTTGTTTCATCATTATTCCATAAATCTCTCCAAAGTTCATCAAATGGTTTAATTGATATGTTTTCAATTTCATTTTTCATCATATGTTGAAATAAAAAATTAATTCCATCTATATTATCAATACGATATCTACCTCTTAAAAAATCTATATAACCAATAGAATGTTTTCTTTGTACTAATAAAAATTTAATATATGACATGCATTGAGATAAAATTAATAATTCATCTGGTGATGTTGGAGTAATATTAAATATATGCGATTTAATATTTGTTTTATGATGTTCTATATTAAATCGTAACATAGATAAATTTACTAAAATTATACCCCAACTTGTAATTGGCTCCGGACAATCTTTGTAATCATGAGAAGTTTGATTACAATTAGAACAAAAACTCGACTTTTTATTTATTATACTTTTATTCATGTATAATTTTAAAATAAAGATATATTTTTAAATATAAAAAAAAACTTGAAAAAATATTAATCTTCATCTGATTCTGTTTGGTCTTCAGACATAGTTGTTAAATCGGCTTCTGCTAACATACGCATTTCTTCTTCTTTTTGACGTCTATCTTCCACATCTAAATATTCTTTCATTGATGAATATTTTTCAATAGAACTTGTTACATTCATACTGTCTTTTATTTCTTTTTCTGTGGCAATTTCTTCTAAATATCCTGTACATAAAATTCTATCTGATTTATCAATTATTTTTTTATTTAAAATTTTTACTTTAAGATACATTCCTTCTTCAAGTAATACAAACTTTTTCTTAGCATCTGTTTCTATATCGTTTGAATCATCTTTTTTAGCAGTCCATCTATTTAAACGTTGATTAAATACAAAATTATTTTTGTTTAAATTTTGTGAGGTTTTTACAATAATATCCAATGGTCCATTAACTAAATATATAATTGGTGGTGTAATACCCATTGCTTTGCAAATAATAGAACTATTGAGAATTGGTCTGCATAAAGTACATGATACACGGACTTTGAATAAAGCACATGCCATTGGATCTTCTGCTATAATTTCAGCATCATAATCTGGATATATTTCATGAATTTTATTTAGATAACCATAATCGAGAAAACATTTATTTAAATGTTCTCTTTCTACACTATTTTTTATATGTTTGCGAATATTATTATCCATTTGATTAGGCTGAATTCTTACCGTAGTATTTAAATAAGTATTAATATATGGTGAGCTCATTATGTATATAGTATATATTAAAGTAATATTTATATATATTAATTTAATCAATTTTTATATAAAATTTATTCAACAGATATAATTATTCCATCTTTATCTTTAGTAGGTTTATATTGTTCTAAAAATTCTTTATATTCATCTAATATAGGATCTTTTTCTATAATTAAATTATATCCATCCTTTGTCTTTTTCTTGCTAATATTTAATTTAGTAGGTATATTCTTTTTGATTTGTTCTTTGATATAATCAATTCTATCTTCAAGATTCAATGGGAATTGATATGTTGGGTGATTAAGTGGAATCATAACATATGTTTTCTTATCACCAGTTTGTGTCTTTTCTTTCTCAATCATAACATTTTTAATTGTTTCACATAAATCTTGACGTGTTATATTCTTTTCAAATTTAATACCTAAATCTTTGGCTACTTTTTCTATCTCTCCTTTTTCTTTGGTTGTACATACTGCGCCTTTAAGACTTGGTATACCAGTACCTCTCTTTTTATCTAATACTTTAGCACGTTTTTCTCTAATCTTAAATACATCTTGAGCACCTTGTTCTTCTAAACTCTTCTTACGTGAAGTATCTTTATCTATGATACCAACATATTTGTTTTCATCACGATTATCATAATAATCCATAACTTTATCAAAATCATATTTAGCTTCTTGTTTATCATGTTCTTCTTCTTCGTCTTGAATAATATTTTTAATATTCTTAAATTCAGGAATATTTTTAATATATGAGTAAAGAGAAATTGGCTGGGTTATTGGTTTAACATATTTAGTTCTATAATATATTGGGACATCTTCATTTTGATCATATGGTTGGAATATATAGAATTTATCAACAAAGATTAAATATCCAGATCTGTTGTTTTTATCTACTATGGTATCTTTGTATGAATTTAATTCATTTTGATT
>JACCEB010415879.1_pt1 | contig 13352 bp, 16 predicted proteins | sample 7454761 | NCBI WGS metagenome assembly JACCEB01 (sample SAMN15323454, study PRJNA562643) | freshwater metagenome | isolation source: river surface water | place: USA:Blue River Watershed | collected 2017-08-18 | reverse complement strand
TTGCAGGAGCCGAAAAAGGCCTCTAAAACTTCTTTTCAGGAGATCCAACAAAAATGGCAAAAAAAGCGAAAGCTAAGTATTCGTTCCTGAACGAAGTGCAAGAAGGCCTGCTGGCTTGCGCCACTGTGTCCCGCAGCGGCGAAGTGAAGATCAAGCGCTCCGAGCTGAAGGCCTGCCTCGAGAAAGCTTTTGAGAACGGCATGAAAGCTGCCGCCGGCGGTGAGCGCGTTCGCTTCCCCGTGATCGGCGCTCTCGCCCGTCGCGAAGTCAAAGCCCGCAAAGCTGGCAAAGGCATCAACCCCTTCACCAACGAGCCGATGGACATCAAAGCTCGTCCGGCCAGCAAGAAGCCCCGCTGGAGCTTCCCGAAGACCGTGAAAGAAACCTTCGCTAACAAGCGTTTCTGGTAATTCTTTCGGCCTAATCGGCTGATTTTGAACGCCATGCCCCTTGCGGGCATGGCGTTTTTGTTTGAAGCTCCTGCGTCATGAGACTCGTCACTTTCGAAAACTCCGCAGGCAAGCCGCGTGTCGGCATCCACACAGGCCCATTGGGTCAAGGCAAAATCACCGATGCGGTGCTAGCAGCTAAGAGCCTCGGTCGGCACATGGGAACTGACGACCTGAGCCTGCTCCAGACCATCGAGCGCTGGAGCGAACTGAAGGGGATCTTTCAAACCGTGCAGGAAGCCGCCGAAGCAGGCCGCACCAGCGAAGGCGAGACCTTCGAGGAATCGAAAACCAAACTCCTCTCGCCGCTGCCTCGCCCCGTGTCTATGCGCGACGGCTATGCTTTCCGGCAGCACGTCGAAGCCGCGCGCCGCAACCGGGGCGTGCCGATGATTCCCGAGTTCGACCTCTTCCCCATCTTCTACTACACGAATCATCTGCAGGTTTCCGGCCCGGGTCCCATCTCTGTGCAAAAACAAGCGCAAGTGCAGCTCGATTTTGAACTCGAAATCGCGGTGGTGATGGGAGCAGGCGGAAAAAACCTGAAAGCTTCCGAAATCGACGAAAAGATTTTTGGCTACACCATCATGAACGACTGGTCGGCCAGGCACCTCCAGATGGAGGAAATGAAGCTGAACCTGGGCCCTGCCAAAGGAAAGGACCTGTCCACTTCCTTGGGGCCTTATCTGGTCACGCGCGACGAACTGAAACCCTGGCGCGAAGAGAGCGCAAACGGTGAGCGCTATAATCTTCGCATGCGTTGCTCGGTGAACGGAAAACAGGTTTCAGATGGCAACGCCCGAGACATGACCTGGACGTTCGCGCAAATTCTCGAGCGCGCCGCCTACGGGGTTGAACTTCATGCAGGCGAAGTGATTGGTTCAGGCACGGTCGGAACGGGTTGCTTCCTTGAACTGAACGGTTCGAAAATCACCGACAACCAGTGGCTGAAGCCTGGCGACGAAGTGATTCTTGAAGTCGATGGCCTCGGTAAACTCGTCAATACGATTGTCGACGGCGGCCCCTAAGGAGGCTTTCAGTCATGGAAGAAACCACTCGATTCAAGCTCTACCACTACTGGCGAAGTTCGAGCTCCTGGCGAGTTCGCTGGGCCTTGGCTCACAAAGGAATCGAGACCGACTTCGTCGCGATCAATTTGCTCTCGGACGAGCCGGAAAGCCCTGCCCACCGAGCCCGAAACCCCATGGGCTTTGTGCCCGTCTTGGAAGTTCCAAACCCTGCAGGATCTCCGATCTACCTCGGTGAGTCCCTGGCTATCATCGAGTGGCTTGAGGAAATGCAGCCGCGTCCTTCACTTCTGCCGCGCGATCCACTCCTTCGGGCGCGAGTTCGCCAGCTTTCCGAGATCGTCAATGCCGGCATTCAGCCGCTTCAAAATCTCGGGCCCCAGTTCATGTATTCCGATGATCCTGAAAAGCGGAAAACCTGGTGCCGCCACTGGATTGAAGCCGGGATGACGGCCTACGAGGCCATTTGCAAAGAGACGGCCGGACGTTTCAGCGTGGGCGACTCCGTAACGATGGCCGACTTGTGCTTGGTACCCCAGTGCTACAGCGCTCGCCGCTACGACATTGATCTCAGTCAATGGCCGACTTTGGCTCGAATCGAAGCGGAGTGCTTGAAAGTCGATGCCTGCAAGCAAACGGCCCCCGAGAAGTTTCAGCCACAAGCAGCACCTGCAGCGAACTGACCTTGACCAGCACTCGAGTGGATTGAAGGGCTTAGGCTGCGGTTTTGCGAGAGCGCGCGAGTCGGGCAGTAATGGCGTCTGCAATCTGTTCGAGCGGAAGCACTTGGTGAAGTGCGCCCTTCTCAAATGCCGATTTCGGCATTCCGTATACGACGCAGGAAGCTTCGTCTTGGCCGATATTGTGCGAGCCCGCCTGCCGCATTTCGAGAAGCCCATCGGCTCCGTCGCGGCCCATCCCGGTCAGCACCACACCGATCGAATTCGGCCCCGCCAGACGCGCCACCGACTTCAAAAGATAATCGGCCGCAGGTCTGACTCCAAAAAGCTGGGGCTGCTGGTGGAGCTTCACGCGAAGCCCCCCGCCCGGATGCTTCTCAAGCTCCATGTGCCAGTTCCCCGGGGCCAAGAGAGCAAGCCCGGGTTCGAGTCGATCGCCGTCCTGAGCCTCGCGCACTGCGAACGGGCAAAGCTTCTGAAGCGCTTGAGCATAGGTCTTCGTGAAAACCTCAGGCATGTGCTGAACGATGACGGTAGGCGGAATGTCTTCGGGCAAGTAAGGAAGCACTTCTTTCAACGCCTCGGTTCCGCCGGTGGAGGAAGCGATCGCGATCACGCCAGGAACCTTGGCCAGCGCAGCTTTCCGCACTTCCGCTAAGCGAGCCATCGGAGAAGGCGTCGAACTTGAGGAGCTGATGGAGACCGCGGATTGCGGAGGGCTGAGCGGCTGAGGCGCATTCGGAGACTTTGAGGAACCCGAGTCGACTTGTACCACCGAGGAAGTTGTCAGTGGCGACGAACGAGTAAATCGTTTTCCCACCAACCGCGCTTTGGCTGCGCCCTTCACCCGAGGCAGTAACTCTTCTGACAAAATGGCGATGCCCTCGGGACCCACCATCTTCGGCTTCGGCATCACGTCAATGGCGCCCGCTTCCAGCGCACGCAAAGCGGCCTCCGAGCCCTGAACGCTCAGTGACGAAATCACGACCGCTCGGACTGGGTAGTGACTCATCAGCTTTCCAAGGAAAGTCACGCCGTCCATTTTTGGCATCTCGATGTCGAGCGTGATCACGTCGGGCTGTAACTCAACGATCTTTTCCCGCGCGACAAAGGGGTCCGGCGCAAAACCCACGACTTCGATTTCTGGATCCGCCGAAAGCACTTTCGAAATCAGCATCCGAAAGGTTGCGGAGTCATCGACAATGAGGACGCGAATTCGAGCTTGGCTCATGCCGCCTTCCTCCGAATCAGCACCCCGAAGGCTTCTGCAATTCTGCCCGCAGGTAGAACCTTAGAACCTGTCCCGGCATTCACGGCGTACAAGGGAAGCTCTGAAAATGCTGCCGTTTCTGGCGATTCAACGACCGTAAATCCGCCTTGCTTGCTGAACTCGACAAACGCTTCAGCTCCGCTGTCCAACTTACCGCCCAAGAGAACGACCGCTGAATTGCCCGAGTTCACACGAGACAAGGATTGAATCAAGCAACCGTTCAGCTCGCGATTTTCGAGCTTCCGTTGATGAAGGATAGCGACTTGAAAACTCCCATCCGAACCCGCAGACATCAGCTCCGTAGCCGAGCCTTCGGGCGAGAAGTAGACTTTCCCATTCTCTAAAACTTCGTGGTTCTCGGCTAAGCGCCAGCTCATTCCCCACTCGGGACGTCCCTTCAGGAGGCGTGTTCCAGGAATCGCACCGCTGACCACCACGGGCGGAGCATCTCGACCGAGCTTCTCGAGAAAAGCCACCAGACTCAGTTGGGATCCGGTATTTCCAGCAACGACAATCACTCGCGTGGAGCGCGCCAGAGAAAGATCCCGTGGAGTCTGTTCGCGCATGCGGCGAGCATCGACTGCGAAAGTATGGGTCTGCAGGACAATCTTCATTCCGCCGTCACCCCCGACGTCCTCGAGCAGGATCGGAATCCGGAAACGGGCTAACTCTTCCCGAGCGAAGCGGCAATTCATCTCGCCCACTCGCTGTGTGCGCGAAGCGTCCCCTAACGACCGCGAACCTCCGTAAAGCTTCGCTTGGAGCCGCTGGGTCGAAGCTCCGAGTTGCCGTAAGCTATCGCGAAGAAGCGTAATAGCAGCGCTCCCATAGCGTGGATTCGTCTCTTCCCCCGGAGGGGCTTCCGGCAGTAGGTAATGATTCAAGCCGCCCATTTGAGTTTTTGGGTCATAAAGAGCCACGGCAACACAGGAGCCTAAAAGCGTGGTGATCTCCGCCGGATCAGCGGAGGCAGAGAGCTGACCAGGATAGAGATAAATCCGTTTCACGGCTGATTCCCCTTCTTCCGGTAGACCGCTGTAGAAACCGGCTCCAGAGAAGCGCAGCGCAGAGCCCCCGTTTCTGAGTGCCCGATAAACAACAAGCCGCCCGGCGCTAGTGCATCTGCCAATTTCTCAATCACTCGATCCACCGTTTCTCGATCAAAGTAGATGAGAACGTTTCGACAGAAGATGATGTCGAACTTGTGCTGAAACGGGTACTCGTTCATCAAATTCAAATTTGCGTAACGAATGAGATTCCGCAGAGTCGGCTTGATACGGAATTCACGACCGGTGCTTCCTCCGGTTGACTCAAAATACTTTTGGCGAAGCATCGGGTTCAGATCCCCGATTTCCTTCTCCGTGTAGACCGCCTCGATCGCCGTTCGCAGAACGGAATCGTCAATGTCCGTTGCCAAGAATCGAAGGTTCCACCCTGACTGAGGCCCGAGAGCTTCGAGGAGAGTCATTCCGATCGTGTAGGGCTCCTGTCCGGTACTTGAAGCTGCACACCAAACGCGTAGGTCAGAACCTGGTTTTTTCAGGCGAAGCATTCCGGGCAAGGCTTCGCGCAGAAAATCGAAATGGCGACTCTCTCTAAAAAAGTGGGTCGTGTTGGTCGTAAGAGCTTGAACGAACTCACGCAATAACTCGGGGTCTTCATCTCGAAGCAGCTCCAGGTACTCTTGGTACGTTTCGAGTCCCATGTCGGCGATTCGGGAATGAAGCCGCGAAGCCATCAGGCTCAGATTCTTTGAATTCTCCGGCAGGTTGATTCCGGTTCGATCTTTCAACTCCTTCGATAGGAGGCGAAACCCGGCAACATCCGCCTGAAGACAATCGAACAAGCTCTTCTCACGCGAAGCTTTCAAAGAAAACGTCAAGCCGCCTCCCGCAAGATCTCGCGGGCCGCCATTCCATCGATGTCCAAAACGAGGGCCACCCGGCCGTCACCCATCACAGCCGCACCCGAGATCAGAAGATTCTGTTTGAAGTTCGGCCCGAGACCTTTCAAGACCACCTGACTTTGGCCGATCACCCGGTCCACTTGGAAAGCAAACGGATGCTGACCATTATCGGTCACCACCAGCATCTCACCACCGGCCGGAAAAGATCCGCTCTCTTCAGAGCGCTCCAGCTCGTCCAGTCCCTCTAAGTGCGCAAGCGGGAGGCTTCGCCCCCTCACCTCGACACAACGATTGCCAGGCGTTACTTCAGTGATCTTCGCATCGCGCATGTGAACCAACTCACGAATGCGATCCATCGGGATGATGTAGCGATTCCCATCGATGATGGCGAGCATGCCGTCGGTGATAGAGGTTGTCAGCGGAATCGAAATTCTGAAATGAGTACCGACACCCGGCTTGGAATCGATTTCAATCGAGCCCTTCAGCTTTTCGATATTGCTTCGAACCACATCCAAGCCCACTCCCCGCCCAGAAATATCGCTGACCGTATCGGCGGTCGAGAAGCCTGGTGCAAAGATGAGCTGATACAGTTCGCTATCCTTCATCGTGTCAGGGCTCGTGTGATTTCCGGTAAGCCCTTTCTCAAAGGCCTTGAGGAACACTTTCTCTCGATTGATTCCGCCCCCGTCGTCCCGTACCTCGACGATGACTCGGCTCCCAGCTTGGCGCGCATGGACCGAAATTTTTCCCTGCTCGCTCTTTCCCGAATTTTTTCGGGTCGCCACTTTCTCGATCCCGTGATCTACCGAATTTCGAACGATATGCATCAGCGGGTCTGCAAGGAGCTCGATCATGGTGCGATCAATCTCAGTTTCTTCCCCGTGCATCACAAACTCGATGGGCTTACTGACCTTAATCGCCGTGTCGCGAACCGTCCTTTGAAGACGCATGAAGAGCGGCTTTAAGCCCGTCATCCTCATGCTCAAGGCTCTTCCCTGCAGATCGCGAACCGTCTTGTCCAGAAGCGACACGATTCCGTTCAGGCGAAGATTCGTCGCGTAGCACGAAGTCTCGTTCATGAGCTGACTTTTGATCACGACCAGCTCGCCGATCAGATCCAGAACACCGTCGATCCGGTCGGTATCGACTTTCACGCTGTTTGCGCCACCCGAACCCGACGGCGCCTGAGCTCCCCCGGTTTGGCCAGTGGGAGTCGAAGCAGGAACAGCTTGAGTTGGCGGTGCCGCCACGCTGGCATCGAGCGCAGGAGAATTGACCGCAGCTTCTTGAATACTTTGACGCGTGACCGTCTCGAGGTCCTTCATCATTTCGGGAGTGACTTTCGGTTTCTCTAAAGCTTCGCTCGGAGAAAGGCCCACTAATGTCGCTGTGAGCTGCCGAACTTCACGCTCAAGATCTGAGACATCCCAAGCCGTGGGATCGCCCGATTTGAGCTGACCGACCCGGACTTTGAAAGCGTCTCCGGTCTTCAGGAGGACTGAGGTGACCTCAGGCGTAATTTTTTCCGGGTAATTTCTTAAAAAAGAGAGCAAATCTTCGACCGCATGAGCGAAGTGCGAAAGATCGAGGAATCCCACTGCCGCGCCAGCACCCTTCAGCGAATGAGCGCAGCGAAAGATCTTCCCCAGCTCTTCTCCTCGACCTTCGACTCGATCGAGACTTAGGTAGCTCGCTTCACACTCTTCCAGAAGGAAGGAGGCTTCGTTCAGGAACTCACGTCGGAGTTCTTGCATGAAAGCTTCGTCGGTCACCGTCATCTTCGCCTTCTTACGCCGCTTGGGCTTCGACTTTGGCTTGAACCACTTCGTCGACTGAGCAAACGGACAGAATATCGAGCAAGATAATGACGTCTTTGCCCTGCTTCCCAATTCCCATGACGAAACCGGAGTGCGAGACGTTGCCCAGAGCGGGAGCCGCTTCGAGGTGTTCGGCCGTGAAGTCAACGACCCCGCTGACGGAGTCAACGACTCCACCGACCTGACCCAGCCTTCCGTCGATCACGATGACGCAGGTTTCCTTGGTGTGCGGCACCGCTTCAATTCCGAGACGGGTTCGAATGTCCACGACCGGGACGACCTTCCCACGAAGATTGATCACTCCCTTCACGAATGGAGGGGTATCGGGGACCGGGGTGACCTCTCGGATCTGATTGATTTCACGGACCTTCGCGATCGGAACACCGTAGGCTTGGCCCTTTACCACGAACGTCAAATATTGCCCGGCAGTAGCCGTCACTGCTGAAGTGGTACTCATCCGTCAAAATCTCCCGAAGTGCTCATCGGCCAACCCGGAGTCCCACCTGAGTGCACAAAATTATTTCATACTTGGGATTGAAACTCCGTTTATCCTAATAGCTACGGAGCAGACTCAACATGTTCGACCCAAAGACCCGCATTCTCATTGCTGACGACATTTTGACGATGAGAAAACTGATCTGGAAAGTTTTTCGCGAGCTCGGCTACACCGACATCACCGAGGCAGGGAACGGTTCACTGGCTTGGGATGCGCTTGAAAAAGCGAATCCTCCGATCCAGCTCATTGTCTCTGACTGGAATATGCCGGTGATGACTGGCATCGATTTCCTGCGAAAGGTCCGAGCCGATAACCGTTTCGCAAAAATCCCTTTCATCATGCTGACGGCGGAGTCGGAAGATCCTCAAATCATCGAGGCGATCAAAGCCGGCGTTTCAAACTACATCTGCAAGCCTTTCACTCCGGCACAACTGAAGGAGAAGCTCGCAGCAGTTCATAAAAAAGTAAGCGGAGGTGCCTAATGGAGACCATGCAGACCCTCCTCATGCCCCTTTTGGAAACCGTTCCTCACACCTTCAACACGCTGACCAACACTCCGGTCGACGTCTTAGGGGACTTTCCTCAGTCGTACAAAAAGATTCTGCCGTTTGATGTGGCGGCAGTCGTCACTTTCCAAGGCCTCGGCGCCCGCGGAACGCTCGCTCTTTGTATGAGCAAAACGGTGTACCTCGCCGTTTTGAACCGGATGCTGGCAACCGAGTATCAGGAAATCGACGAAGAGAATTGTGACGGCGTGGCAGAGCTTCTGAACGTCATCTACGCGACCAGTCGTACGCACTGGAACAAAGCTGGCATGGGTTTCGATTTGGCCCTTCCGATCGTCATTCGCGGTGAAAGCCCGGTAATCGGCTTACCCAAAGGCGGCGATGCGCGCGAGCTCCGCTGCAACTGCGAATTTGGCGACTTCTCGCTTCTGATTCACCTTGAAGAAACCCTGATGAGAACTCGCTGAGGATTCCATGAGCACGCCGTCCGTCGCCTTCGACACCTTGTTGATGGACCTCGACGGAACCCTGCTCGGGAATCGCCAGATCCCGCTGAGCATCGACTTCGTGAAACGCTCACTGGCCGCTCTCACGCCTCATGGTGGCTGGAGAAAAGCCGTGAGCACGCTTCTGGCGATCAATCGGGAAATCCGGCAAGCGACTTATCAAGCGACGAACGCCGACCGAGTGGTGCGCCTTTTCTCGGAACGCATGGGAATGCCCGAGGACATGTCGCGCGCTTTTCTTCGAGAGACACTTGCGGTCCAGTTCCCCGAGCTGAAAAAGCACTTCTACCCCATTCCAGGTAGCCGCGAATTTTTGGACTGGGCCAAAGATCACTACGAGCTTTACCTGGCCACGAACCCCATCTGGCCTCAGGAAATCGTGGAACTCAGAGTACGTTGGGCAGGGATCGATCCTGCGCTCTTTCGAAGCATGACGCATGCGAGACGAATGCATGCGGCAAAACCCTCGCCCCACTATTACGAAGAGCTCCTCGCGCAAGAAAAGCTCGACCCCACGCGCTGCCTTCTCGTGGGCGACGACGTCAAAATGGATTTACCCGCCACCCAAGTGGGCATCCCGGTCTTCATCGTGGGAGATCCGTCAAAAAACCCCCGCATGAAGCGCCTGCGCCCGAAAGGCGCCCAAGCACCTGCTTGGCAGGGTCATTACGGACACCTCAGGGCCTGGCTCACGGGCGATTCGTCCATCCTGAACTCCTGACTCAACTTTCCTCTCCCTACCGTCGATAAGACAGACAGGAGAGTCGTGAACCCATGCTGGTCATCGTCGGAGCAGTCATCGTTTTCGTGGCAGTTTTCGGTGGGTTCGCCCTAGAGGGCGGACACTTGGCCGTTCTGTTCCAGCCGATCGAACTTCTGATCATCGGTGGATCGGCCGCAGGCGCGCTTCTGATCTCCGCAAGCCCCACTCTTCTGAAGAACGTGCTTCATCAGGTGCTCGGCACGTTGAAGTCGACTGAGACCTCGCAAAAACAATACCTCGAGCTCCTGATGCTCCTTTTTGAAATCATCAAGACCGCCAAAGGTAACATGCTGGCTCTGGAAGCCCACGTCGAAGCGCCGGAAAAGTCGGACATCTTCAAGAAGTATCCCTCGGTGCTCGCCAATCACCACGCCATCCATTTCATGGCCGACACCCTGAAAGTTCAGATTAGCTCGCCCGTCAGTCCGTATGACTTAGAAGAGCTGATGGACTGCGATTTGAAATCCCTTCACGAAGAGGAATTCCAAGCCCCTGAAGTGATTCAGCGAACCGGTGACGCCATGCCGGGCCTGGGCATCGTGGCCGCCGTTCTCGGGGTCGTGATCACCATGGGTAAACTGACCATGGGTAAAGAAGTCATCGGTCACTCCGTGGCAGCCGCTCTCGTGGGTACCTTCTTGGGCATTCTTCTGTCTTACGGCTTCATGCAGCCTCTGGCTGCCAAGATGACCGCCAATAACAACGAAGCCAGCAAGTACTTGAGCGTGATCAAGGCAGGCCTTCTTGCCTTCGCCAAGAACTGCTCGCCCAAGGTGTGCGTGGAGTTCTCGCGCCGAACGATTCCGCCCCACGCTCGCCCGAGCTTTGAAGACGTCGACAAGGCAACGAAAAACGTCGGCGCTAAGGCCGCGTAAGGGTAATCTCCATGGCCGGCGAACAAAATCAACAACCGATCATCATCAAGAAGATCCAAGGTGGGCATGCCGGTGCCCACGGCGGCGCCTGGAAAGTGGCCTACGCCGACTTCGTGACCGCGATGATGTGTTTCTTCCTGGTCATGTGGCTGATGGGCGCCGACGAGGCCACCAAAGCCTCGATCGTGGAATATTTCAACAACCCCACTTCAGCTTGGCGAAAAGACCTGACCAGCCCCGAAACTATGCCGCTGGGCGATCGAACCGGTGCAGGCGAGAGCATCATGAAAGGTGCCGACGGCGCGACTCCGGAAGACCTAGTCGAACGGCCGCAGCGCCCCTACGCAACTCCGGAAGGCGAAACAGAAAAGGTCTCGCAGATCCTGGATCAATTCATGGAGGACAGCTCGATTGTCCGCCTCGACCAGATCCGCTTCTCGATGCCCGAAGAAGAACTCTTTGAAGTAGGTTCAGCGACCGACTTCAGCTCGAAAGCAGAACCGCTGCTCGAAAAGCTTGGAAAAGTGGCTAAAAAATACAAAGGGAAGCTAGAAATTCAAACTTCTCACTCACCCGCCATGGAAGTGAGTTATGAGTACCAGATGAGTCGAGCCGTCGCTCTTCAACGTCACTTGGTCGATCGCAATTGGGCAGCTGAAGAGCGTATCTCGGCGTTAGTGCTCGAGCGCCGTCGCGGCACTTCCGCCGATCAGCCCGCCGGACGAAAAGTCGACTTCACCCTGACCCGGATTGAGAACTAAAGCGGTGACTTTGTCCGATCGCATCGAGTACCGGATGCGCATCGAAAAGCTCAGGGTCGGTCCCTTCGAGCTTGAGATGGAAGTTCTAGCCAATCTGGACGAGACGATCGATCAAGTCTTTCGAATCTTGGAGAGCGAGGGCCATCCCGAGCTTCTCGAAAAACTTTGCCCCTACTTCGGAGTGATCTGGCCAGCTGGTCTTGGCTTGGCACGCTGGATGGCCGAAGTCCCCCACTCGCAACTTGCCGGAAAAACGGTACTTGAACTGGGCTGCGGCTTAGCATTGCCGAGCCTCGTTGCTTCCAAGCGTGGAGCAAAAGTCACTGCAGCCGACTTTCACCCGGAAGTACCCCGCTTCCTCGAAGCCAACAAACGCCGCGTCGGTGCTCCCGTGGAGTATGTCGAAGCCGACTGGATGCGGAGCGAGTCCACAGCGCTGGGCGAGCGACGCTTTGACTGGGTGTTAGCGAGCGATGTTCTTTACGAACGCCACTACCCCGAAGCCGTTGCCCGCGCCTTTCATCGCCACGCTGCCGAAGGTGCGACCTTGATCCTGACCGATCCAGGGCGCCCTGCCCTCCAAGCATTTCACGACGCAGCAAAAGCGCTGGGAATGGAATTCCAGACCCGAATCGTTTCCGTCCCCGAAGGGAAAACGGCTCGAGATATTTTTGTGCTGGAAACTCACTTAGCGAAAAACTCGAGTTAGGCCGCCAAGCGGGCCTGATCCCCATGGAGCGTCGCCCGGATCTGCTCTTGAAGCTCTGGCTCGACCGTTTCTCCCAGCCAACTCCAGAATTTCGCTAGCGCGACCTGGGCCTGAGGCTCGGTCAATTCCATCCGACGAATCAGAGCGCTCACAATCGCATAGAGCGTGATGGTGACGTCGGGCCCTGCTGGAAGATCCAAAAGCTCTTCTCTGAGTGGCTCAGGAAGAGCTTCGATCAAGCGCGCCGCATCCCGGTAATGAAGACGCCGCACCACACAGTTCAGGACAAAGCGGGAGCACTGATCCATGGATTCCCTCCGTCTCTCTCTGGCTGTTGCCGTTTGCCAACGCCATGCCAGACGGAGGGAATCCCAGAAATCAGTGAAACTTCATCCCACTTGCTGCTTCAAGCGAGCGATGCGCTCTTCGAGCGGAGGATGCGTCGAGAACAACGCAAAAATCCCGGAGGGTCGGCTCGAAATTTTAAGCGCGGAGACCGCTGGTTGCTCGCTTGAATCAAGCCCTTCCACGGTCCGCTTCAAAGTTTCCAGCGCGTGAATCATGTTCGTTCGGCCAGCCAGCTTTGCTCCGCCTTGGTCGGCACGGAACTCTCTCCAGCGCGAGAACGAAGCCACGACGATGGATCCGAGCAGCATGAAGACGATCTCGAGAGCGAAAACCGTCAGGCTGTAAACGAAGTGATTCGAGCCGCCGCCGCGTTCACTGTCGCGATCGCCGCGAAGCGCCTGACTGATCGCAAACGCAATGACTCGCGACAAGAACATCACAAAAGCGTTCACCACGCCTTGGATCAAGGTCATCGTCACCATGTCGCCATTAGCGATGTGCGCTACTTCATGGCCCAAGACGCCATCTCGTGCGTCCCGATCCATCCGGTGCAAAAGGCCCGACGAAACCGCAACGAGCGAGCGATTTCGAGTCGGCCCCGTAGCGAAAGCATTCACGTCCTGGCTTTCGTAAATCCCCACTTCCGGCATGACGCCCAAGCCCGCACCGCGCGCCAGCTGATGCACGGTTTGCAAAAGCTCCTGGAGCTCGGGATCGCGGGTCTGGGGATCAATGACTTTCACACCCATCATCCACTTGGCCATGACTCGGGACATGAGAAGCGAAATGAACGCTCCTCCCATGCCCCAGATCAGACAGAAGACCATGAGCTGCTGATAATCCAACCCGTACGCCGTGAGGTAGGGTTGCACGCCGAGCAAATTCATCAGCAAGGACAAGCTGATAACGACAAGCGCGTTCAGAAGGAAAAAGAAGAAGATCCGTTTGATGAAGGCCATAGTGGCTCTAATCTGGGTACAAAGAAGCGACTCGTCAAGGGGAAGCGGTCGAAATTAAACTAATTCGGTTGCTAGATGACCCTATTTCCGCTCTGGAATCGGTCCTGGGTCGAGTGGATTTTCCGGCCAAGCGTGGCGCGGGTACCTTCGCCCAAGCTCGCGGCGAAGCTCTGGGTAGATGCGCTGCCAGAACCCTTCCAGATCAGAAGTGACCTGCACCGCGCGGTAATTCGGCGCCAGCAGGTGAAGCGTCAAAGGGTAGCTCCCATCCAAAACAGC
>JACCEB011160768.1_pt1 | contig 13355 bp, 14 predicted proteins | sample 7454761 | NCBI WGS metagenome assembly JACCEB01 (sample SAMN15323454, study PRJNA562643) | freshwater metagenome | isolation source: river surface water | place: USA:Blue River Watershed | collected 2017-08-18 | reverse complement strand
CGGAGTAAATGCCTTTAACACCGTCACGGATGGCGGTGACTGTAAAGTTGTCCGTGTAACTGAAAGGACTCTTTGAGCCGAGGCCGAGAGCTCCGATAAACTCATTGGAGTTGGTTTTGGTGGATTCAAAGTAAGTGGTGTAGATTTGGGTAACTTGGTCATGTGTAAGTCCGGTACCGTAGTCGCGAATAGCAAACCAAGGTTCCAATTGGTTAGGGAGATGAACATCAAAAGGAGTGTCTGCTTTACCTGCGGCAATATGGCTGTCCACAGCGTTACAAGACAGTTCACGGATGATAGCACGGACCTTGTTGGCATACAAGCCCGAGCTCAAAATAGAGAATGCTTTAGCAGAGTTGCGGATGCGGAACTCGCCAATTTCACCGACATTGCTCATGATAGCTTCGTTTTGTGGTGCGCTATTGATAATTGCCATTGTATGCCTTTCAGTGCCTGTTTGTTTAGTATGTGTATATTATAGCAAATGATTCCGGTTGTGTCAACTGTCAATGTAGAGATTTTTTGGACTCATTGCTAGGAATCTAGCCAAAATAAATGGGCCCGTTTGGACCCATTTACGAAAGCCTAGTCTTTGCGTTGCCTAGGCTCTCTATGCTCAAAATGCATCGTAGTAGCTGTAAGTCTTTTCTTTGACCTTGTTAAGGACCAAAGTAGTACCGTCTTTAGAAACGAATACAAACTTACCAGTGTTGCTGTCAATTTTGGTAAGATCTGCAGGGCTGAAACGGATTCGTTCCCAATCCCAAACAGAGTCGCCGTCTTCATCCTTCTCGTCCTCGTAAGACTTGACATGGATGCTAACTTGACCTTGGAGCGGGTTGCCGTTCCATTCTTGTTGATCCAAATCTGTGTCTTTCAGCTCTTCGCCATCTTTGATGACTTTGATGCTGTACTTGTTGCCTGAGTCAAACTCTGGCTTGACGTTCAACATACGCAGAGCAATCTCTGGAGCTTCATCGTAACGGTTCATTTCTTCAACAGTAGCCTTAAGCATGTCAAAGTTGAACTGGCTGAACAAGCTGGCAATTTGACACAACTTTTCAATGTGTGTCTTGTTCGTCAAGTTGTCTTCACAGTATTCTGTGATGAACGCTGTATCAAGACCCTTGTAGTCCAACATGTAGTACAAGCGACCAGGGCGGTTACGCATGTGCTGGTTAACACGCCACTTGTCGTTACAAGTCAACACGAACAGCTTTTTGCTTGGGAACACACCGTCCAGCAAAGTCAGTGCCTTTTCTTGGTCTGACTCATCGTACACTTTCTCAAACTCGTCAAACAGAACCATACAAGGCTGTTCAATGGTTTGCATAAAAGCATTGAACTTGTCTCCAACCCAAGGAGCATTGATAACAATGCAAGGAATGTTCAAACGCTTTGCGCCTTCAATAGCCAAGTTCTTAGCCAGCAAGCTCTTACCAGAACCTTTTTCACCTGCAAGCATAACGCCTGTAGATGCAGTACGATCCATAAATGTATTAAGGATGCGATCTGTGTTGCGTTCAAGGTCGCCGTACTTCTTACCTTTGATTTCAAAGCCGTCGATCATTTCCAGGTAAAGTGGACCATCCATAGGCATCTCTTTAACGACATAGTTGCCAGCGGGAAGCAAATCATGAAGATCTAACGCTTCTTTAGAGCTAACTCGGAAGGTATTACCTGATTTCAAAAAGTATGACATTAAAACTCTCTTTCAATACTGTGTTTCTAAGTGTGCTAATTTTAACAGGACCTTAAGGTCCTGTCAATAAGTTTTTACAACTTATTTGCGAGCGTTTGCTCGAACTTCGTCAAAAGTAATTTCTTTGACTAGTTTACCATCGCGGTAGACTTCTTCCAACATTGGAACAAATGGCCCAATGCCTTTATCAGTCCAACCAGTGGGTTGAGCTACAGAAGTTACCCATTCACCACCACTCTTCCAAAGTTGGATACGACCTGCTTTAGACTTCTTGCCAGGGTCAGTTACGGGGTCCTTAACAACTTCACGGGCCTCTCCGTTTACAGTAATGCTAGAGCATTTCATCGCAAACTTTTGAGTATCACGATCAACTTGTTGCAAGAGCGCACCCCCCATGCCAAACGCAATGTTATCAGCACTCCAACCATATGCGGCAAACCCGCCGAGGATAGTACGGATAGTATGTTCGTTAACACCGTCACCTTGGATAAGGCGAACGTTGTTTAAGACTTTGTAACCTTTAGCGTTAGTAGTGTAACCAAACTTCTCGCCTAAGATTTGTACTAACTTACGGCAGACTGTATCTGGATCGCCACTATCTGGACGAATGACAACAGTAGCGCCGCTTTGAACAACTTCATCGCGAAGCTCTTCTCCCCAAAGTTTACTTGCGGCATTAAACACATCATAGCTATCGCTAACCACAGCAACAATAGAACCAGGTTTAGCAAAGTTAGTAAGCATATTACGATAAGCATCTACTTCACCATCACGGCCCCAGCTAGTAATTGTTGAGTGTTCGGCGGCAGGGATAGAAAAGCCGCTAACCCCAGCATCATAGTATTCGCGAGCATACAGAACACCAGTAATAGTATCACTGCCCATGAAGTTAATAAGGTGTGCCGCACCTCCGAGGCCCGCTGATTCCATGCTAGAAACACCACGAGCACCGAAGTCATGCAACTTAAAGTCAATAAGGGAAGGGTCACCGGTTTTCTCCAAGTAGTCTAAAATAACCTTGCGAATTGTCCAGCTTTGTGTTGCCACAGTAGTTGGATACCAAATAGCACGAAGCAAGGCAGTTTCGAGCCAAGTAGTTAACCAGAAGCATTCCGGGTCTGTGTTTTCAATGGTTGCCAATACTTGCTTGACCGGTACCACTGTACCCTCCGCGACTGATCGAATGACAACAGGGAGGTATCCATTGTGCTTGTCAAGAATGTATTGCCATCCGGCTCGGTTGAAAGGCTCACCGTGTGCGGTAAGGATTTCGTCAGCAATGTTAATATCTGACTGGCTGATGGGATCAACCAAATATTCTTTGATGAATGCTTGGAGTCCAAAGAAGATTGTCTGATCGTAACGACCTCCTCTTGACTCGATATATGAATATACATTTGTGGTACCTGCTGGGTACTGTTTGAACATGCTAACTTTATAGCTGTCTGTGTTCAGAAGAATGTTTTTTGCTAATTTCATGATAAACTCCTTATCAGTTACTACATTTGCCTTAGCGTCTATCGCTTAGGACTTGTTTATAGTATAACACCTACCCCATGTAAGTGTCAACTATTTTTAACGAGCATGGACATCATAAGTGTCTTGAGTAAACTCTTTTTTGCCCAAATTACTCGAACCCTTTTCGTTTTCAAAATATACAGTTACTCCGTCAAAAACAGTTTCTGTGTATTCGTCTCGTTGACTGCCTTTGGTTACACTTCGCATATTCATTTCAATGCGAGCAACCTTTTTGCTAGTTTGATCTTCAACAACCCGCTTAATCATTTCTTCAACGACTTTTGGGCTAATCTTAGCACTCACAGCAAATTCAAAATTATAACCTTTCATTCTTCAACTCCGAAATGTTTTTGCAGGGCTTCAAGATAGTCGTCTGTGCCCATGTGCAGATTACCATTGTCAATCTTACTATAAATTCCAGCACATTCTTTCACAATCAACTCGGCGAACTTTTCAGCAAATGCCTTGAGTTCAATATTGTATGATATCTGTCGATTGATATCTTCTTCAGCCATAAACTTAGCCTGTTCAGCAAGTTCTTTAATTCGTTCGTTCATTTTTAATCCTTACTATAAAGCCAGCGGCGAAATCTTGTTGATACTGTGGTCGCAACATTTACGCCAATAATCACAACTGTCAAGATAACTAAAATAGTTTCAAACATTATATTATGCTCCTAAAAAATGTTGCAGGATTTCGTAGTGGTCTTCAAAACATTCCTCGCTACGAACTTCTGCGATTGGAACCCAGCGAGCCTTTTCAGCATCATCACTACCTTTTACTTTAGGCAACTCACCGTCTGGCAATTGGATGTAAAAGGCGTGAGTAATAATGCGTCCACGAGGGCTACGGTCAATCGCATCAAAGACTTTGCTACGGACAATGTTGCCACGAAGAACAGGCGCAGGAACCTTAATCATAGTTTCTTCTCTCAGTTCACGAATAGCGGCATCTTCAACTGACTTGTCAGTGTTAGCGTTTACATAGCCACCTGGTAGTGCCCAAAGGCCCTTACCCGGTTCAGCACGGCGACGGATCATTAGTACATGACCGGATTGGATAACCACAGCGTCAGCAGTACTAAAGATAGGAGGATAAGGTAGCGAAGCATATTGTTTCTTGTATGTTTCCACAAACTCACGCTCGCGGATAATTTGTTCGTATTCTGGGCGGGTAGTGAAACTTGCCAAGAATTCGTATGTAGTAGAAGGAACAACAGCCTTGATAAAGTTCATGTTCACATCACGCTTGAAAAACAAGTCGCGAATGTTAACAGCACTCAGCGGTTCAATTTGTTCCACATTAACGAAATCCCATTGAGGGAACATGTCAAGGTAGAAAGAGCTTTCGTCTTTCTTATGACCAATAATTCCAATCTTGTATTCGCCAGGGCCTTTGTTGAGGTAAACAGCATCGCTGACAATTTTCTGTACACGAACAGCCCATGCTTGGTCGTTGTAAATTGTGTCAGGGTTACCGTGTACTGAAACAGAGATAGACATACCGCCAGTGGCATACTTAATCATCTGCTCGCGTTCGCGAACTGTGAATGGGTTTTTATAAGTGCGGGGCTGATTTGCTGAGCCAGCAACGACAATTAATTTGTCAGTAAGTGCAGTAGCACGGCGTACAATCTCTAAGTGTGCGTTGTGAAACGGTTGAAAGCGTCCAATAAGGACTAGGGCATCATATTGCTTTGACATAGAAAAATCCTTTCTATAATGTAGCTTTGCGTCTATCGCATTGCTTACTTTTATTTATGTCTTAAGTATAACACCTAAGCAAATCCGAGTCAACTAGTTTTGGCGAACTTCTTTTGCAAAAATTCCCAACACATTTTTTGGACTTCTTCATCAGCCCGCTCTAACATTTTAGTATTTGCAATAGCATAGACAAATCCATTTTTGTCAAAAACTGCGTTATCTTTGTAAGGCTTGTTGCACAGTTGGCACTGAGGAATCATATTGCCGGGCCCTAAAGGCTTTCGAGGATTCATATGTCCTTTTTCCAAAACAGTAAGTGTTCCTGCTTTCTTATTATTCGGTTTGCCTTCTACGCTACCGCAACATGCACATTTATAATTGTAATGAGCTTTAATATCTTCCCAATCGCCAGTTTTAACCTTTTCAGATCGAGCGTTCTTCCAGTCTGGTGCAGGAGTTAACATGTCAACTAAAGCATACTGTCCAGACGATACTTTAGTACCATCAGGCATAGTACCGCTTCGGCTTCGGGCATTATATCCATGTACATTAGACATGTGTCGCAGTTCTTGAGGATCTGCAATACGCTTTCCCAACATTTCTGTTGCAAAGGCTAGGGCGTCTTCGCCAGAAAATATTTTACCCAGATTAGCATAGGCGTAGGTGTAGAGCAAACTAGCATTAGATCCGAACGCACCTGGCTTTTTAATGCCATAGGATTTTAGATTAGTTTCCCAATCTTTACAGAACTTAGCATAAAGTTTCTCTGCTTCTTCTAATGTTTTTGGAATTGTCATACGACCTTTTTAAATGTTAAACATTATAATTGTAACATCAAATTAAATCTAGAGCAAGAAAAAAGGAGCCGAAGCTCCTTTTACTATTTTGGGTGACAAGGTATAGCTACCTCGGTTCCGCTGTTTCTTAGGCAGCTAAAGCAAACTTGCTGTCGTTGACAGCTACATCTACTTCAAAGAACTTGAATGCTTTTGTTGCATTTACTTTATTTGCTTGATTTACGGTCATCGCCTACCGTGTTGCCGTCTCTACTATCTACCCCTGTCGAAACCATGGCAGGCCCATCAGAAGAGGATTAGTGATCCAAGGACAATAACTGCTACAGCGCCTAGTGCTACTCTTGCTATATCATCCATAACCTACTCCTCTTTTGGTGGACCTGGCGGGAGTCGAACCCGCGTCCAGAAGTCCTTCGCTTTGAAGGGATTACAACAATTCATTCCCCGTCTGGGTGTTTATCGTGCCAATCCATGATCCACCAAATAGCAAGACCTACGATTACAGCAATAATAATCCAGAACAGTTTCATATATGTATTTAAGCATTTTTTAGGGCAAAGCGCAATTTTTTTGGCAAAATATAAATACTTGTGTTAATAAAGCCGGGAGCGAATCATGAGCGAAATTTTCAAAATTATAGGGGATCTAGGATTCCCTGTTGCAGCCGCAATGGCTGGTGGGTACTTTGTCTACTTGACAATTAAACTATTACTACAAGGTGTATTAGGTTCAATTAAGGGTATGGCAGGTATTATTACCGCTCTTGATAACCGTGTAAAAACAATGAATCACGACGTGGTTCGTATTGACACTATTGTAAGTAATGCACTAGGACTAAGACCTGATGTTGACCGTATTGCTCGTGCAGACGGTAAAAACGATGCGAGAAGGGACTAAAATGCTTTATTTAGATTTTCAATGGGATCTAAGCCCAGGCGGAATCATATTAGATGAAGAGATTAACTTAGATAAGTTAGGTTGGAAAAACGGAGACTTATTTAAAGTTACTAATATTAACGGGCGAGCTATGCTAGTAAAGATAGATCCTGTAGAGGCTTTTGCCAAAGGACACGCTGTAAATGTTCAAACAGAATAAATGGCAAGCATGGTATGATGCTCAACCTGAGCATATTAAACACTGGATGGATCAACCCCGTGCTATCTGGTATGACAGTGATATGTGGAAAGCATTTGCTGTTGGCATCTTTATAGGGGTACTTGTGGGAGTAGCGATATAATGGATGTAGTAGCACTAGTAAACAAATATGGATTTCCTATTGTTATGGCGGTAGGGATGGGATGGATTATTAAGTATGTATGGGAATGGGCAACTAAAGAGGTTAAACCTGTGATTAGTGAAGCTAACACAGTTTTAATTGCTCTTATTGATCGTATCCGTATGTTAGACAACGATCTAATTCGTTTAAATCAAAAAGTTAATACTGTTTTACACTTACGCGGTAAGACTATTGAATACGAGCGTGTAGAGGCAGAAAAAGACATCAATAAACTACACAAAGAAAAGTCAGAAGACGACAAGTCAGCGGCAGCTGGCGAGTCATAAGAATTCACCTTAGGACCACTATAGTTATAGGTGATGGGCGGCCACTGCCCAGGGATCCACGATTCGCTACCGTTCTCCCTAAAAGTGGCATTTTTTTTGTGGGCTAAATATATATTCACAGACACAGTTCATTGGAGAATATATGTTTACAATTTTAACTACCCTAGTGATGGTTCAAATCACTATTGCGTGTGTTACTCTATATCTACATAGAAGTCAGGCACACAAAGCAGTAACATTCCACCCAGCAGTTGCACACTTTATGCGTCTATGGCTTTGGATGACTACTGGTATGAATACCAAGGAATGGGTTGCAGTACATCGCAAACACCATCAAGCAAGCGATACTCCTACTGACCCACATAGTCCGCAAATATACGGGATATGGCGTGTTTTGTTTACTGGTGCTTTCTTATATGTTAAAGCAAAGCAAGATCCGGAAGTTATGAAGTTAGGTGCCGGAACACCGAACGATTGGGTAGAGCGTAACATTTATACACCCCATCCCCTAGCAGGGATTCTATTGATGTTGGTTATTGACCTTGTTCTTTTTGGCCCTGTAGGGTTTATAGTGTGGGGTGTACAAATGCTATGGATTCCGTTCTGGGCGGCAGGTGTTATTAACGGTCTAGCACACTGGTGGGGATATCGTAACTATCAAGTTAAAGACACTAGCCGTAACTTATTGCCTTGGGGGCTGTGGATTGGTGGTGAAGAACTACACAACAATCATCACGGTGACGGTGCGGCTGCTAAGTTTAGCAAAAAGCGTTGGGAATTTGATATAGGTTGGATGTATATTACAATACTTAAATTCTTAAGGCTTGCAAAGGTTAGAAACACGCCAACCATTTAAGGACGAGTTAGTCCACTCTTTCCATTGGTCTTGCTTGCCGATAATATAATGAGGCATGAACCAGGTTTGTAGCCAAAACCACATATACAAGTCCATTACATCGTTTGCGCGATCAAAAGGATTATTTCTCATGTGCGATAAACTCCCCGTTCCAATTATCTGGTAAGTCCTGTTGCTTCATGAACTCGCAACGCTCAATCCAAATTTTATAGTACTTGTCCATCTGTCCGCCAAATGTGCCTTGTAATTCGCCGCAGATAATTGCGGCAGCATCGAACTGTTTAGCTCTGTACAACTCTTGCATTTTATTGTAACGCTTTAAATCTTCCGACCAGTCTTGGCCGTTAGGGCGTAACGCTGTATAGATTAAATCTGCTACTGACTTGCCCTTAGGTTGTAGATTATCAATGCACAAGTAGAAGAAGTCGTCTTTAGTTCTGTTGTATGTTTCGGCACCAATGATACACAGTACACCATATGCTTTGCAACGAGCTTCTAAACGAGCCGCAGTACTAACCATATCACCTAAGATATCATAACTGTGTCTGTCAGTGCTGCCCATTTCACCAATAAAGCCGACACCTGTGTTACAGCCCCAACCCATTGCCGCAGGAGGTAAACCTTGTGCTTCCATTTCTTTAGTATAACGGTCAACAGCATCTAACATCTGTAAGCCAACAGCAACAATAGTGCGAGCATGATTAGGATCTTCAATAGGAGCACCGTGTATGTGCATACTCGCATCGCCTACATATTTGATAACCATGCCTTTGTTGTCCATAATAGGACGACTGATAGCATCCATGTAGCCGTTCATATACTTGCCTAGTCCAGCAACGTCATCACCGTAGTGTTCACCAATAGGTGTAAAGCCGCGCAAGTCACTAAACATAACACTTACATCTTTGCGTACACCGCGCTTAATTAAGTCTGGATCTTTTTGTAGCATCTCTACTACTTCTTTAGAGCAGTATCCAGCAAACTGTTTCTTAATTGCCTGCTTCTGTAAAAACTCGCTTACAAACTTAACACCATAAGCGTGAAGCATAACCAAAATAAGGCCGCCGACTGGAATAGTCGCATCCATAAGCCATTGGCTACTGCTATATGCGAAACTACATAAAGGCACAATAATGCCAATACTAAGAATACCTGCCACAATACCAACATAAGTCCACCTTGATAAAAATAACAATACTACACCTAGTGTAGCTAATAATAAAATCTCTGCGCCGTCGGCCCAGTCCGGTCGTTGGATTACAACACCATTAACCATTGTGCCAATTACTGCGGCCTGAACTTCATGCGGCCATACAGCACCTTTTGCAGTGGGCAACGGATTACTTATACCTGCCGCACTAGGACCTACAATTATTATAGCACCTTTTAAATCTTTTGGTAAATTAGTTAGACTATAGCTCTGACTCTGCTGACTCCAATCAATCCAAATGCGTCCTAGGCTGTCTGTGGCAATAGGACCAAACTTTGGAATACGCATCTTTTCAACACCACCTTCAAACAACTTAACTTGGAAGGTGCTATCTCCGGCAGCAACTCTTAGTGTTTCCATTGCTAGACTAGGGTACAGTTTTCCATCTACACCTACTACTAAGGGAAGTCTACGATTAACACCATCTACTTCAGGGAGTGTGTTTGTTATACCTACACCTGCGGCATTGTTTTCTAATTGAGGAACATTAGCAATCAAGCCAGGGTAAGTTATTATCTGATCTGCAAACTCAGGATTAAGAACTGCTGAACCAGGTGTTTTAGGTTGATTTTTAGTTTTATCACTAGGTGCGCTACCTAGTACTACAGGGAACTCTTTTAGAGTTTGACCCAGCTGACTATCTCCACCTGTACGGTCTGTCTCTGGCATGAGTACATTAAGTACAACAAGCCCTGCTCCCCTCTGGTATAGCTCTCGTATAATTTTAGCATATTCTGCTCTTGGTAAGGGCCACTGTCCGTATTTGTCTAAACTAGCCTCATCAATATTTACTGTAATAATATTATTAACTGTAGGGTCTTTGGCTACAATTAAAGTGTCAAAATAACGAAGTCTAACTGACTCTACAAATGTTGGATCTGCAATTCGTATGCCCACTACTAGAGACAGCGTTAGTAGAGCAGTCCACGGGCTTAAAAGGATCTTTTTCAGCATAGAATTATTTACCACAAAACTTTACAGGGAGAACACACATAAACATTATTTGTTTAAGTCATAAAAAAAGCCCCTTCCGGGGCTTTTTTAGGCTAACTTTTAGAATCCTTTAGTCAATGTTACACCAACTGAACTAATGTTAGCGTTTGAGCCTTTTTGTTGTATGCCTGCGTTAACACCGACTGATGTTGAATCATCAATCTTGTAACTTAGGCCTGCACCAAAACTAGCATTGGTTTTGCCATTGCCAGGAACTGCGCTGTTAAACGATGACATACCTGCAATTTCACTAGAGCCAGTGTATCCAGGATTGTTTTCGCTAATTCTTTGTACAACGCCTGCTGATACAGAACCTGTTAGTTTGTCTGTAAGTTTTCTTGCTACAGTAGCACCTGCAATAACGCTAGTAGCTGATCTGTTAGAAGCATCAACTGTTAGAGGAAATGCAGGACCTGTTTCAGTATAGCCGCCAACTGTTGTGTCAACTTGTCTTAGACCAACATAAGGTGTTACAGAAGTCTTTTCATCGATTGGAATTAAGTAACTGCCTTTTAATTGATAAGCAGTATTTTTTACACTGCTTGTACCAACGCCAACTTCTGGCCCATTGCGGGTAACAGTCAAGTCGCCTGTGTTAGTTGCTATGCTAGCCTGCACACTTGCTGGGCCGTCAGTCCAAGTTACAAACCCGCCTGTTGCTGGATTTGACTTGCCTGCTACTGGGCCATTCTGTGGATTGTTAAGTGCGCCTGTAGCAAACACGCCTGCTCTCCAATTGTCGTTGATTGACTTAGACACAGTAATACCACCACTGTTCAAATCGCCTGTACCTGCCTTGCTTTGTCCGATGTTAACGCTAACACATCCGCCGTTTTCACCAAATACAGCACAGTCATTGCCTAGGCCTGCTGTTACTGCATTTGTCTGTAAGTTTAGAGCATTGGCAAAGTTCTTACCAATTTCGTCAACGCTAGATTGTGTAGCACTCGCTGGAGGAGTTACATATAACTTAACGTCGGTGTCTGAGTAGCGTAGATAGTCGCTAGGTGTACCAGATACAAATGCATCATACTGACCTGTGACGCTACCTGCATTTAGTAATGTGTAACGACCATAAGCAGTAGGAGCATTGTTAATAACAAGTCCACCACCCAGTGCAGCCGCACCAGATACTGTTACTGGAGTACCAGCAAACATTACAGTAATACCGTTACCGCTTTGATTGTAACCACCTAGTGTGCCACTGTTGTAGTTTAGTGTACCTGTGTTAGTTACTGTACCTGCGTTACCACTGTTAGTAAATGTGCCAGTATTTGTAACATTACCAACTGTACCAGCATTTGTGAATGTACCAGCGTTTGCGGTATTACCTACTGTAGCACCGCTGTTATTGGTAAATGTAGCACCAGCATTGTTAGTGCCGTTGCCCATTGTGCCACTGTTGTTAATTGTAGCATTGTTGATCCAATCACCAGTTGTACCTGTGTTGGTCAATGCTCCGCTGTTAGTGTATAGTCCAACTACTGTACCGCTGTTGTTGAATGTACTATTAGTTGTAACTGTGCCACTTACTGTACCATTGTTGTGGAATGTACCGTGTGCTTCATTATTGTTGATACTACCAATTGTACCGTTGTTGTTTACAGTACCACCGTTATAGGTAACAGTAGTAATTGTACCGTTGTTGTTAACAATGTGATTGTTATAAGATAATTCGCTAACTGTACCACCAGCATTGTTAGTTAAAACACCACTGTTACCAATTGCGCCAGTTGTGCCTGTGTTGTTAAACTGTCCAGCGTTTTGTACTGAACCAACTGTGCCTGTGTTGTTAACTGTAGCACGGTTAATACCATTGCCCATTACACCAGCATTGTTTAACACACCACCATCGTTTACCCAAGTGCCAACAGTACCTGTTGCTGAGTTAGTAAATGTACCTAAGTTAGTTAATAGGCTAGAACTACTGATGTTGCTGTTGTTAATAACTGTAGCACTTGAATTAATATTTGTAGGACCTGTGTAAGTATATGTGCCATCTAATGATGTGCTACCACCCGAACCAGTGTTGCTAAATGTTAATCCGCCTGTACCACTTACTGCGCCTGTTAGGCTGATAGTTTGACCGTTGTTGTCAAATGTCATACCTGGACTGCTTAGGCTAATGTCGTTGGTCACACTTGTTGCGCCACTTGCGGCTTGCAATACACCACCATTACCAGTAAATGTACCTGCTGCCATTGTGTCGGTAATTACAGTTTCGCCTGTATTCGTTGAACTAAATGTTGTTGGTGCTGGAGGAGTTGCATTGCCGCCGCCGGCTGCACCGTTACCTGCATTACTAATTGTTCCGCCGACTGTACCAGCAACAATACCACGAATAAGTTGCTCTAGGAAGTCTTCGTTGTTGGCATCATAGAATGCGCTTTGAGACCAGTTAATGTCAGCTACAACAACTACTGTACCGTTGTAATCTACTCCTAGATCTCCGGCATTACCAATCCACATTTTAGCAGTAGCATTTCCGCTGCCGTCTTGAGAAAGAACTCGACCACCGGCACTAGTAATAATAGCTGCTGCGGCAAAATCTACGGTTGCACCGCCTGTGAAATATGTAGCGTTAGCTGTTTGTCCGTTGTTGGCAAATCCAGCTACAGAAATACTGCCGCCACCTAGAGAACTAGTAAATGCGCCAATACTATTGTTTCTTGTGGCAAAGCCGCCGTGTTCGCCTGATAGATATAAGTATCCATTATTTTTTAAGAATGTATCATACTTTGCCATATCAGCCGCAGACAATGCTGTGCTGTATCGCATATCCCAAACTTGTTGATATCCAGTTAAATCACTGTGACCTGCTGAACCTGCCTGATATGTTACTGTATGTCCTACTGCTTCTAATTCTGTTTTAACAGATATATGAGAATCACCTTCGCCGCCGATGATTAATACGTTGTCAGCGAACGCTGCCGATGACATTATAGCCGCCACAATAGTGGCGAGAATTTGCTTTTTGAATTTCATACCGATTTCGCTCCCGGTTAGTAAAGT
>JACCEB011179086.1_pt1 | contig 13364 bp, 11 predicted proteins | sample 7454761 | NCBI WGS metagenome assembly JACCEB01 (sample SAMN15323454, study PRJNA562643) | freshwater metagenome | isolation source: river surface water | place: USA:Blue River Watershed | collected 2017-08-18 | reverse complement strand
GCTCAACAAGATGTTTATGTTTGGAGAATAGAGGTATTTAACCCAGCAACAAACAAAACCGAAACCCACGTTGGACAAGTAACCCTTTACAGATAAATCAAAAAGCTGCCAATTGGCAGCTTTTTTTATGGATGTGTAAAGGATAATCCTACTTTAATTTTTACCCAATTTAGGTGTACTGGCAACATTAAATCCTACTGTAAGTCCAACAACATGACCTTCTTTTCTTGGATTCCAATATATATTAACTGGAACATTTAAATAACCCGAACGAAAGGTTTTACCAACCGCAACAATCATTCCTGATGTGGGACGAAACTGTCCTCTACTATCTAATCTTTCTTCAAAAGTAATTCCAGTTAAATCCTCAGGTGCTTGATTTGCTAATAACCATTCACCATCGTCATAAAACCCTTTTGCTATTTTAGTCATTCTAAAAACAGGACCCATTCCTAATTCAAATCCACTTTCATTAAATCTAAATCCCAACATAGTAGTTAAAGACGGATTAATTTTACCTGTTTCTAAGCCATTTATTGCTGGTAAAATTTCAAATAAAGCTTGAAAATCACCTGAACTTAAAAATTGTTTTTCGAATTGATAGCCCAACATACTACTAAAAGGGTAAGTATCAAATCCTCCTTCGGACGGGCTAGCTTGTAATCTTTCACCAATTTTACCTGTAGCATAACTCATACCCACACGCGGACCATTTAATTTTAAAGTAGTACGCGAACTTGTTATGGGTAAATCAAAATTAACCAATAAATCCATTAAATATTTATCATTAGCAATACCTACAATGTTATTCAACGACATACGAACCATGATTTGTAATTGGTCTTGTTGATCAATATATTCTACAACATCTGTTTTCTCAATGATATCCTTTTTAACATCCACCAATCTAAATATAAAAATGATTTTATTTCCAAATTTTTCAATACTTCCAGATAACATTTTATCCGCTTGTAACTGTTCACCTACCCTAACTAAACAAGATTTTCCAAAACACTCATTAACATTTATTCCTTTAGTTTTAACAATGTCAGCAACATCATATCTATCTAATACCTCAAAAGTATTTAACTTTTCTAATTCCAAATGAACCATATTCGTCATAGATTCATTATTAACACTTAAACCTCGAGTATCCATACTAACTACTCCAATTTTAACTTTGTTTTGAGCCTGAATGTTTTTTACATTTACAATTGATAAAAAAACTAAACAAATTACTTTTAATACATTTTTACTGTTCATAATATTTATTTTTAAAATTTACAGATGCAAAAGTAAAACGGAATAAAAGTGAATAAAAACGGAAAATTTTGTTGGTAAAATTAAAATTTGGATTAAATCCAAAAAATCAACTTTTGAAAAAAATGATAATCGTAAAATCAAAATAAAATTATAAATACACAAATTATTTGCGATTTTCCGTAAAACTCAATACTAAATTTGCGATATTTGCAAAAACTTTTTAAAAAAATGCCAAAACCAATTGTTTCTAATCAACAAATACATTTTTTAGAAAAAATACAAGATGTGTTATCGCCTAATACAACTTTAGCAGCTGAGCTATGCGAAAAATTAAATTGTAGTGCCGATAGTGCTTACAGAAGAATTCGTGGTGAAACTTTATTAAGTATAGACGAATTAATTATATTGTGCAATACCTTTAATGTATCCTTTGATGCTTTTAGTAAAAAAGAAGAAAACATAGTAAGCTTTTCCTACAAAGGGATAGAAAATAAAACCAATGGATTATTAGATTATTTAAAAGAAGTAGAACAAGATTTAATTAAAATATCTAGCATTGGAAACAGTAAAATTGTATATGCATGCCAGGATATACCAGTTTTTTACCATTACAATTTCCCAAAATTAGCAGCATTTAAATTTTTTTATTGGATGCGCTCCATAATGAATGCGGAAGAATTAGAAAACAAAAAATATCAACCAGAGTTAATACAGGAAGAAATATTTACTCTGGCAAAAAAAATATTTGGATTATATAAAAAAGTAAATAGTACCGAAATTTGGACCACATCAACAATACAAAGCACATTAAAACAAATAGATTTTTATTGGGAATCAGGAATATTTAATTCGCCAGAAGAAGCCATAGAGATTTGCAACGACTTAGAAGAAGAAATTAAATGTTTACAAAAACAATGCGAATTAAATACAAAATTTATAGATACACCAGAACATAAAAATTTCGCCTTTTATTATAGTGAAATCGAAATAACAAATAATTGCGTTTGGATAGATTTAGGCATAAAACAAGCCGTTTATTTAAGTCATTTTTCGTTTTACACCATGAAAACTTTAAATGATTCCTACGCAAAAAAAACAGAAGTATGGCTCGAATCATTAATTAAAAAAACAACTTTAATTAGCGGTGTGGCCGAAAAAACTCGTTTTCAGTTTTTTAACACCATGTACAAACAAATCCAACAACTAAAAACTAAAATTCAGGGGTGATAATTCGCCGTATATTAAAATTGCACTTTTTATTGTGCAATTTTAATCTGAAGCTCTTTTTTGTAAATCCTCGGAGCCGGTTGAGCGGCGGCGAGATTCTTGAATTTTTTGATTTCCAAAGTTATATTTAATATTTAAAAAAACTATTCTGGACTCGGGTTTATAAGTAGTAGGCATATAAATATTGCCTTGGAAAACCCCACCATTTCCTTCACGAAGGTTAAAAATATCTTTAATACTTAAGTTAAAATTAAACTTTTTATAGCTTTTTTGAATACCTAAATCAATTTGATAATAAGGCTCAACAAACCAAATATTCCAATACGAATCATGGTTATAATATGCACTCACCTCCATTTTAAAATTTTTAGGTAAAACAAAACTTTGTTGAGTGTTGATATTAAAACTAAAAATATCATACCCTACTACTCCCCAATTTAAATTAGAGGACATTTTATTGTAATACAACAAAGTATTCAATTGTGTTTTCCACCATTTTGTAATATTGATAGGAGAATTAAAATTAATATTATAGTTGTAAAAGTTATCCAAGTTTTCAACCGTATGAATCTGTTGTTGTAAAGCATCTTTTTGTTGAATAACCTGATTTATTAAACCCTGTGTATTGGAAGCACTTAAGGTAATAAAATATTTGTCTTTAATTCCAAAATTAACATTTAAAACATTGGTAGTTTGAGGATTTAAATTTGGATTTCCCTGATAAATATAAAAAGGATTGGATTGCGCCTGAAAAGGATTTAATTGATGATAATTGGGCCTATCAATTCGCCTTGTTGCCGAAACCGACCAACTAAATTTTTCGGGAATTTTATACGAAAAGCTTAAATTTGGAAAAAAATTTAGATAAGTTTTAAAAAAATCACTTTCGGATTTTGGTGACATTCCCTGAGCTACTGTTTGTTCCAATCTTAATCCAGCATCCCAACTCCACTTTTCTTTTAAAGTTTGTTGTAGTGTTGTATAGCTTGCAAAAATACCCTCTGTATATCTAAAATCATTGGAAGCATTTGTATTAAAAACAAGATTATTTTTACTAGTTCCATTAAAAGCCTCAAAATTATTTTGCGTGTTTACCCAACTTGCTTTTGCACCAACATTTAAAGTGAAATTATGCGCAAATTTTGTTTCATAATCGCTTTTAAAGTTTAAAATATCACTCACAGCGTTTCCTTTTTGTAATATATAAGTATTGGATTTTATATCATTATTTAAAAAATAAACATTAGTATTATTGGTTTCGTTTCCATTATTTCGTAAAGCAAAATCCACATCCATATTAAAATATGATTTTTCCGAAATTTGATTTTTAAAATTCACATTATGAGCTTGTGCTCCCCAATAATAAATAAAGTTTTGCACAGCTTCAATCTTATCATTTTTTTGTTTTTCAAAACCGCTAATTTCAACCAATGAGGGCTCCCACCCAAAGGTGTTTCCTTTATAAAAATTAAGTAAGTAACCTATAGTAATTTTATCATTTACAAAATAATCAATACCCATACGAGCATTAAAACCAATAGCATGATGCACACGGTGGAAACTACTAAAAAAGTTTGATGAGTTTTCGTTTTCATTCATTTTCATATCAAAAGTTCCCCTATGATCAAACATAGTGTTGTAATACCAACCACTTCCAAAAACATTTATTTTTTTATTTCGATAATTTACCGAGCCCGATGGAGTTATTTTATGCCAATTTCCGTAACCAGAATTTACCCCCAAAACACCATTATACCCTAATAACTTTCCTTTTTTAGTAACAATATTAATAATTCCCGCATTTCCAGCTGCATCAAATTTAGCAGGAGGATTTTCGTAAACCTCCACACGTTCTATTTCAGATGATGGAGTATTTTCTAATAATCTAACCAAATCATCTAAAGCCATGTTAGTAGTTTTACCATCAATAAAAATTTGCACATTTTGTTTTCCTTTTAAAGTAACACTTCCATCTTGATTAACAACTGCACCCGGAATTTTTTCTAAAATATCTTTACTATTTCCAGATTGTAAAATTGGCGATTCGGATACATTCATAATCAATCCTCTACCTGTTACTTCAATTAATGGTTTTTTAACCGTAATTTCTACCACATCCAAATCAAAACTAGATGAATTTAAATTTAAGTTTCCCAAATCATAATTCCCCGAAAAACTTTTAGTTTTATATGGTTTTATACCAAAATATTGTATCGAAACATAATACCTATCTATACTATTTGGTAAATTTAAACTAAAATAACCCGCAGTATCGCTTAAAGCTGTTGCTTTTAAAGTGCTGTCTTTTTCATCAAATAACAAAACATTAGCAAATGCAACAGGTTTATTGTTTGCATCAAAAAGTTTACCTTTTACTTCTTGTGCACTCACAATAAAACTGTAAACAAATAAAAAAAGAGTAAAGTAGTTTTTCAAAATAACATAATTCAATTCCCAACAAATCTAAGTAATATTGTTTGAATAACTATGCACATTATCATCGGACAAATACCATACATTAGCAAAAAAATGTAATCAAAATCAAATGCAAGAAGTTATTTTGTTTGTACTATTTATACCAAACTCTAAAATAAAAATTTAAAAAGAACATTTTATATAGAGTGCGCATCATGGATAAATAGATTTGAATATCAGATATTTGGAGAGGTACGAACAAGTAGAAAGGGAAAATACTCCTATTGGATTGATATTGTGCTCGGGTAAAAACGAGGAACATGTGGAGTTGTTACAATTAGATAAAAGCAATATTAAAGTAACAGATTACTTAACATTATTGCCATCGCAAAATGTATTAAAACAACAATTACAAAAAGATATCGAATTTGCAAAAAACCGAATCTCGCAAAATAATGTAAATTAATAACCTAAAAGATATATTTTTTAAAGGCAATGCCTAAGAACTTACCTTATTTACAAATTTTAATGGAATTATTTGTGTTTCCTAGGTTTATAAATAGCTTTAGAATCTTTTAATTGTGAGTAATCAAAATCAAATAAAAATAATTCTTTTAAATCTATATTTAAAGCACTAGCAATTTTTGCATAAGTTAAAATTTGAGGATTGGATTTACCGTTTTCGATAACCGATAAGTTTGGTGGCTCCATGTTAATCGTATAAGCCAAGTCCTTTAAAGAAATATTTTTTTGCGCACGAACAGCTTTTATCCTCGCTCCAATATTTTTTAACAAGTCTAAATCCGAACTTTTATACATCAAATATAAATTTCAGTTTTTTTCAATCAGTAAATGTTATGTATTTACATAATTATTTATATTTTTGCTGTACAAGTTTTGATTAATTTATCACAATGCCAATAGAACAGCGGAATCAGAGAAGCTTTTAGAGTAGGAAATCAAAAAAGAAAATTTAATATGAAAACAAAAATTACAACTTTAATTTTATCTTTAATTACTTCTATTTCTTTTGCCCAATTAACTTTTGTGAAGGAAATTACAGGATTTGATGACCTAGGATTTCCTGGCAGAAAACTTAATAGCACCGAAAATTTATTAGAAAATGGAAAATACATCATTGCAGAACCTACTTCTCAAATTGAGTATTCTAAAAAAATTAATTATGAAATACTTGACATGAATTTTACACTCTACAAAAAACTAAAACTTGATACTCTTGGAGGCTATTCAATTTGGAATAATCCAAAAATATCAGACCATTTGTTTAATACAGATGATAAAATTGAGTATTGGTATACTCTCGTTAACGCTAAAAATTGGGAATTAAAAAAAACAATAATAGCAGATGAAGATAATAATATATTACAAACAATTAATGGCGAATATTTTGGTATAAGCGATTTTTATGAATTTAATGGAAAAACCTATGTTAGAACGCATTCAAATAATAATTCTATTAAAATCTACGAAGTTGCAGGAAATCTACCATGCAATCAATGCAACAGCAAAACATCTAACACAAACACAACAAAATCAACTGCACCAAATTATGCATTTAAAATATTTCCAAACCCAACGGACGGTCAATTAAATATCGAATCGGATTTGGATGAATTAAACATGCAAATTAGAATATACTCCACATCAGGACAATTACAAAAAACAGATCCATTTTTCTATGGTACAAACTCTGTTAATGTATCATCCCTCGCATCAGGAACTTATGTAATCAATATAGTATCTGAAAAAGGATTTTTACATACAGAAAAATTTATAAAGAGATAAAAAATGCGATATAATGAATTCATTAAGAATAATTGCATTTTAAAATTATAAATTTTCACTAAATATAATATTCAATAAAACTAATAAACGATAAATGATGGAGATATTCATTTTAATTGTATCAGTAACTTACTTGAATATTAATAAAAAATTAGGTTTAATAAATTAACATAATATCATGATTTCAAGACAGATTGAGGAAATAGAAATGAAAGAGCGAGAAGATGATTTAATGAGAAATATGTTTTTTAAAAAATAACAAAATGAAATATTGGTTGCACAGAATTAAACATTGCAAAAAAGTATCTTATCAACTATTCGAATTAGGATATTTAACAATTGGATTCTCTGATTTAAATGATGAGAAAATTATTAAACTAGCATTAAAAGATCAAAAGAAAGAATTTAATGAAATTTGCAAAGAAAACTATATTAAAACAATTAAACAAAGTAATAATCTTTGGAGATTTTTAACCTTTAATAAAGGAGATATTATAATTGTACCTCAAGATAAAACATTTACTATTTGTGAAATTATAGATGATATTCCAAAATTAATTAAAGAAGTCTATGAAAAATTTGAGAATCATTTAAATGCAAAAGATATAAAGTTATATGAGGACAATAAAATTTACAAAAATAACGATCTTATTGACTTAGGCTTTGCAAGAAAAATTAAAATCTTACACAAAAATATTAATCGAAATGAATATCTTGATGAAAATCTTAAATCAATAATGAAAATTCGACAAACAAATGTTTTACTTGATAAATTTCAATCAAGTATACAAAATACGATAGAAAAATTAAAATCTAAAAAATCTATTTAGTAAGTAAAAAATTAAAAGAGAAAATTATTAGATTACACATCGATTATACACATAAACAGAATATATTGAAAATGGAAATATTAATATTTTTCGTAATTATAATTTTGATTATATTTAATAAGCAATTTTTTAAATCATTGCCGGATTCTATTATTAAGTTGGATGAGAGTAATGATGAAAATAATAGTAAAGATAAATTATCCCTAAATCCGATTCTTATTTTAACAATTATTGGACTTATTACAGGGTATTTGTTTTTCGGTAAAGTCCCGATAACTAAAGAATATATTGATATCGAAATTTTAATAAGAAAAAATGATTTTGGTTATAACAATAATGTATTAGGTAATTTAATTATTGATAATATTAGAGAAAAAATATTATTTACAGGAATAACTGGATTAGCCATAGGTTTATTTGTGAGTTATACAAATTTCAAAAAATAAATATGGTTTGGATTTATTTAAATTACAAAAAATAACTTAGATTGAAAAAAATACTTAAAATAATAATCGTATTACTTGTTATATTTTTTGATGTTTCTGCACAGCGAAAAATATACAAAGGTCCATACAATACAAGATATGGACATTTTTCTTATAGGAATAAAACTACTAATGCTGAATATGAATATATTGAAGATGCAAAAGGAAATAGAATTTATGATGGATATTTTAAATTTAATGCTAAAATGAGCACTTATAAAAAATATAGTGAAGATATAATTTTAGTTAATGGAAGATATTCAAAAAATTTAAAAGATGGTAAATGGACATATAAAATAGTAAGAAATTATTCTGATTTTAATAATGTGATTTATGAAGTAAACTATACAAAAGGTATATTAAATGGAAAATCAAAATTAAACGTTAATGATAAATATTTTTATGAAATATCATTTAAAGACAATCACTACATTGGAAAATTTGAATTTGTTTCAGAAAATATAAAAACAATAGGTGAATTCGATGAAAATGGTTTTTTAAAAAATAAAATTATTCAATATGAAAATTTTAATGGTTTTAAAAAATCAAGAACATTAGACTTTACTGAATTTGGTATTCTAAACTATATAATAGATAAAGATTTTTCTAATGGAAAAATCGACACAATTTACATTAATGAAATAAATAAAAAATTTGAACAAAGTAAAGAGTATAGTGAAATGTATGATGCGTACAAAATAGAAAATAATTGGTATTTTATAAAAAAATCAAATTTACGTGATGTTAATATATATTATCAATACAACAGACTAAATGATGATAAAATTTATTTTCAATATAGCACTCGAGAATGGGGACTAGATAATATAATAGGAGATTTATATACCATAATTCAAAATGATAATTATGGCGAAACGAATAAACTTTTTATTAAAGAATTTGAATACTGTAATGAATACGTAGAGTTAATTAATAATGCAATAGAAGATGAAAATAATAATGAATTAGAATATTCGTTTATAAATTATTATAAATCAAAAATATATAGAGAGAATAATTTTGTAAATAATAAATTAAATGATGTTATTAACCAGATGTTATCTACTATTGAGAATTCTCAATCAAATTTTGATTTAGATTTAGTTAAAGCAAATTTATATATTGATGTTTTATGGCATAAAACATTAGAATCTCAAAATTCTTTGGATGAAAATGCAAGAAATGACACTTCTGTTTTAAATAGAGAACAGTTAAATAAATTAATTTATTTAACTGAAAAATCAAAAAAAGTCAATTCTGATTATGAAAAGTACATAGCGTTAATTTATGAATCAAATAATTATATTGATAGAAATAATTACAATGACGCTATTGTATTATTAGAAGAAGCTTATCAAATTAATAAGTCCTTTGATTTATTGTCCAAAATTGATAGTTTAAAGATTTTAGAATTAATTAAATTATCTGATTATGAAATGGTAAATGGAAATTATTTTGAGGCATTAAAAAAACTAAAGGAAGCATTAAAAATTAAACAATCTAATGAATTATTATTAAAAATTAAAGAGGTTCAAAAAATTTTAGATTTTATACAAGAACGTAAATTTAAGTATTACAAAAGAGAGAATTATGATAAATTAAATTATCAAAATAAAATAAAAGAAATTGAATCGAATTTAAAAGAATATCTATACAAAAACTTTAACGGAGATATAAACGCTAAAATATTAATAACAATTGATACTAATGGAATTAATAAATTTGAAATTCATGATGCTTTACAAGCAAAAATTAACTACGAAAAGCTTTTGGATGTTTGTAATAAAACAAAATTTGGAGTTCTATTTATAAAAGGTTATTCTGTAAATACTAAAGATACTTTTCTTTTTACTATGAAAACAATTAAATCAGAAATGATAATTGAAAGAAAATTAGACTCAAATTTAGATGAATATAAAAATTCAGTAATTTATAAAATAAACAATAATAAATATTTAAATATGCCAAATGGATTATTAAAGTTAGATGTATACAATAAGATTATTAATCAAAATGAGAATATTTTATATCAACCAAAATCTTTCAAATATTACGGAAAACCAAGTAATGCATTTTTATCATTAATGATTCCTGGATTAGGAAATAGTAGAGTTGGTTTAGAAAATGGTTTAGAAGTTGGTACTATTGTGTATTCTACTATTGCACTAGGGATTGGGGCTAAATATTTATCTAATTATTATGCAGACAAATATATAAATGCCTCCACAAACGAAGATAAGGATCACTACTATTCATTACAAAACGGAACAAATTATGCATTTTATGGTTTAGTAGGATTAGGATTATTAACTTGGTCAGTAAATATTTATGAAGTTGCAAGTAAGGGATATGAAAATAAACGTAGCTCAAATGAATTTAAAAAAAGTATAAATTTAACTTATTTACCAACTAATAATTCCTTTAAATTAACAACTACTTTCTAGAAGGAACAATATTACTTCAACAATACAACACTTCCCATAAAAATAAAATAAGATTTTACAGCCGTTTAGTTTATACTCTGCTTTACATGATGTATTTTTGCATTTTAATTAAAAAAATATGCAAACACAAAAACGTATTGCTATACAAGGGATTGAAACTTCATTTCATGAGGTAGCGGCTCATAAATTTTTTGGAAAAGATGTGGTTTCGGTTGATTGTATGTCGTTTATCGAACTTTGCGAAAAGTTAAAAAATGATGAGGCGGATTTTGCGGTGATGGCTTTAGAAAACACTGTTGCGGGCTCCTTAATGCAAAATTATGGATTGTTGCAAGAGTATAATTTTAATATTATTGGCGAAGTATATTTACGTATAGAAATGATGTTGATGGCATTGCCTAATACTTTGCTTCAAGATGTACATACCATACAATCGCACCCAATAGCTTTGCGCCAATGTCATTTGTATTTAAACAGCTTAACACACTGTAAATTAGTTGAAAAGGAAGATACAGCTGCGGCAGCAAAAGAAATTGCCGAAAATAATTTGGTAGGCGTTGCGGCGGTTGCTAACCGTGCGGCGGCGGAATTATTTGGCATGGATATTTTGGTAGAGAATATCGAATCGAACCGAAATAATTTTACCCGATTTGTGATTTTAAGTAAAAATAAAGTGGTACACCCAAGCAATAACAAAGCTTCGTTGTTTTTTAATTTGGGGCATGCGCCAGGAAGTTTGGCAAAGGTGTTACAAATTTTTGCCGAATTTAATATCAACTTAACTAAAATACAAAGTGTACCAATTGTGGGAATTCCGTACAAATATAATTTCCACGTAGATTTAATTTGGGAAGAATATAAAAACTTTACCGATGCCTTAGAGTTGGTTAAACAACACACCGTAAACCTATCTATTTTAGGCGAATACAAAAAAGGCGAATTTAATTTTGAACTTGCTAAAAACTAATAAATGATTATACCAGTTGCTAACCGTTTGGGGAATGTAGAGGAATATTATTTCTCGAAAAAATTAAAGGAAATTAAAATTTTAAACGATAAAGGTGCTAATATTATCAATTTAGGAATTGGTAGTCCGGATTTACCCCCTAGCCCAGCAACTATCGAAGCTTTAAACCTTTGTGCGCAAAACGAAAAAAGTCATGGTTACCAAAGTTATACAGGTATTCCAGAGTTAAGAAATGCCATAAGTAATTGGATGGAAAAAACTTACAATGTTTCCACCAATCTCGAAAATGAAATTTTACCATTAATGGGCTCCAAGGAAGGAATCATGCATATCTCCATGACCTTTTTAAATCCAGGCGATAAAGTTTTGGTACCCAACCCTGGTTATCCAACATATTCATCAGTTTCTAACCTAGTTGGGGCTCAGATGATTCATTACGATTTAGATGAAAACAACAACTGGGCAATAGATATCGAAAAATTAAAAACTTTACCTTTAAACGAGGTAAAATTAATGTGGATTAATTTCCCTAATATGCCAACAGGAGCCGATTACGATTTTGATACCTTAAAACAATTGGTGGATTTAGCGCATCAACATAAATTTTTAATCATCAATGATAATCCATACTCATTGGTTTTAAACCCAAAACCGGGCAGTATTTTTAATATTCCGGGTGCAAAAGAGGTGGCAATCGAGTTAAATTCGTTAAGTAAATCGCACAATATGGCAGGCTGGCGTGTGGGTTGGTTGGCAGGGAAATCCGATTATGTAAACTCGGTTTTGCGCGTAAAATCCAACATGGATAGCGGTATGTTTTTAGGTTTACAAAAAGCTGCTGTAGAAGCCTTTAACAATTCATCAGATTGGCATAAACAACAAAATGAAATTTATGCTAATCGGAAAAAATTAGTTTTAGAAATATTTGATTATTTAGGATTATCCTACAATCCTAACAGCGTGGGCATGTTTGTTTGGGGAAAAATTAAAAATGATGCAATTGATGCCAGCGAATTGGTGGATAAAATTTTGTACGATGCTGGAGTTTTTATTACACCAGGTTTAATTTTTGGAAGCAACGGAAATCGTTATTTACGTGCCAGTTTATGCGCCAACGAAAATCAAATTAAAGAAGCTTTAGTTCGTATTCAATCAAAGTTATAATATATGTTTAAAACCATTGGGATTGTTGGTGTAGGTTTAATTGGTGGTTCGTTTGCAAAAAGTGCCAAAAAATTGGGCTTGTGCGAAAAAATAATCGGAATAGATATCAATCCCGATTATTTACAAACTGCTAAAAACCTTGGATTAATTGATGAATTTGGTGCTTTAGAAACGATGGTACCTTTGTGCGATTTTATAATTGTTGCCATTCCGGTAAATGCCACAAGGGCAGTTTTACCTAAAATTTTAAATTTGTGTACAAATCAAATTGTGGTGGATGCGGGCTCTACCAAAGCTGGAATTTGTGGCAGTGTAAAAAATCATGTACATCGCGCTAATTTTATTGCTGCACACCCTATAGCTGGAACAGAAAACAGCGGACCAGAGGCTGCCGTGGATGGTTTGTATGAAGGGAAAATGAATATTATTTGTGAATCAAATTTATCTAATCCAGAGTTTTTACAAAAGACTATAGCATTTTTTAATGCTTTGCAAATGAAAACTTTATTTATGGATGCGGAGGAACACGATAGACATATTGCTTATGTTTCGCATTTATCGCATATTAGTTCGTTTGTACTCGGACAAACTGTTTTAGAGATTGAAAAAGACGAGAAAAACATTTTTAATATGGCAGGTAGTGGTTTTGCTTCCACAGTACGTTTAGCCAAAAGTTCCCCACAAATGTGGGCTCCCATTTTTCAGCAAAACAAAGATGCATTAAGTACTGCTTTAAGCGCATACATTCAAAATTTGCAAAATT
>JACCEB010196983.1_pt1 | contig 13370 bp, 36 predicted proteins | sample 7454761 | NCBI WGS metagenome assembly JACCEB01 (sample SAMN15323454, study PRJNA562643) | freshwater metagenome | isolation source: river surface water | place: USA:Blue River Watershed | collected 2017-08-18 | reverse complement strand
GCGCGCCGCACCAAAGCAGCAGTCGAACGGAGTTCGACATGGTAGTAATGCCACACTACGTTTTGAATTAAGTTTGTACTAATCCTACCATAGCCTGTAGAATAGGTTTTGCACTATGCGCCTGGTGCAGGCACTTAATATTGATTTGTTTTGTACCTACGCTACCAAACACGTTTAAAAAGTACTTGCCGGTTTTGCACTGGTGCTACGCACCGACTTGAAGTGAAATGCAGTTGGACCAGAGCTAGCACACGCGTTTAAAAAGTACTTCTATTTTGCACTCTGGCGCAGAAACGCTGCGCAGATTGTTCAATGATTTCAATGGGTTAGAGGTGGCACATAAAGCGAGATCGAATCGTAGCAGCGGACAAAAAGCTGTGAAAAATCAATTGCTTAGCGGTCGGGGCGCTGCATTGCCTAACCTATTGTTATGCCACAGTTATTTTGTGTTTGCATGTTGCCTGAGAATTGTTTATAAAATATGAGTAGGCAGTAAAGAGAAGCCTAGCTAGATGCCGCGATAGCCTGCACCGCCTCCACCCTTCACACGGGCGGCCTGCACGGATGATACTGGATCGGTAAACACGCGCTGTAGGGATGGCCATCCTGCGTATGTTGAATAGGCTTCTGTTTACTGGCTATAGGAGAATGATATGACTCAGTGGTTTGTTCGTTACAGTGGCGGAATTGGTTTTCGTGTAAGCGGCGATACGCTGTTTGACGCGGTAGCAGCGGCTGAACAGCATATTGAGAAATACAATCTTAACCGCAATGCTATTATCGGCATTGAGTATCTGGCTTATTGAGAGGATAAATCATGGACGTGCTTATCGTTGTTTCTGCGGTTGCGTGGTGGACTTTTGCTGTGGTTGTGCTAATGATCATTGCTAATACCTCCGACTTTGATGATTACAAGAGTTTAGCTTTTGCTATTGCAATGGCTGTGTTCTGGCCGATCACTGCTGCTATAGTTGTGCCTGCTCTGATCTATCAAGCGTTGGTCGCAAGCGCCAGCCGTATCCGTATCGACCTCAAGAACCGGGGTATTCTGCGGGAGTTTGAAGATTGGCTTAAAACAAGAGATCAGTAAAATATCCTAGCGTTATCAATGCGTTAACGCTAGGGGCGCCCCGCCCTGTATGTTCAAGGACATACAGGGTTTTTTCTTAATGCACCTCGAAGTATGGGGTATGAGAGCACTCAACACGCTCAATCGGAGTCAAGCCTTCATCCTCAATGCCAAGTAGTTGCCAAGGTTGACGAAACTCCCATTCGTCGCGGTCAATGTCGCCGTTCATCCAGAGAGTTCGCAACCGTGTGTTGATTTCCTCAACGGTTCCTTGGATATAACCGGGTTCATTGTTGCTATCAACGTAGAGCAGCACATACATGATTCGCTCCTTATGCGAAAAGTGCAGATTGAGGTTCACCCACCAGCACATCCAGCAGGTCAAACCCATCGAGCAAATCGGCCAGCGCAGCAACGCGGTCAACCTCGTCCCAGTCTGCATACTCGACTTCGCCAGCCAGAATCACCCAATCGGTGCTGGTCATATCGCTCGGTTCGACAGCGGTATTCACCGTAGTCAACATAAAGTCATCGCCGCCATCGCGCCAGATTACGGTATAGGTAGTCATTGCAAGTCCTTTCAGAGGATTGTGAGTGATTCGACAGTGGATTCAGTATCGCGGAAATGGTAGTCGAAGTCAACAAACTCCTGCATGAACAGGTGGTTGATGAACTCGATATATTCGTCGTAAGTCATATCCATTTCGTTTTCCTTTCGATGATTATGTATAGGCTGATTCGTGCTGTGTTGCAAGCCCTAAATTACTGCGTAATATCAATAGCTTGGGCTATGGAGCGCCGGGGCTGCTAACCCCTTGTTTTTATTGGATGATTGTCACCTCTTGCCAGCAGAACAAGCCGTCTGCAAAGCAGCTTTCGATGCACGCTTCAATGCTTACGTTATCTTCGCGTGCAATTTCTGCTACTGACTGATTCGCACGAAGCCAGTTAAGCCCAGCTTCATGCGTGGCAAAGATGCAAAGTTCCTCGCCAATATCCCATTCACTCCAGAGTCGAAACATTATTCAACAACCTTTCCGTCGTCGTCCAGTTCCTCTGTGTTGACAAGCACCGCATAATCTGTGACTGATTCAAAAGTTGTTGCTTCCGAATCTTCCCAGTCTCCGTCTTGCACGAGTCGTCGGGCCTCTTCTTCAGAATCAGCTTCAAGCCACACAATTTGCGTTCCACGGAACGGCATACTGAAAGTATAGAGTTTGCTCATTTGCTTTTCTCCGGTTTGGCGGTGAGGGTCCAGTGCGTTCCGCTCTGTTGCATCTTTGTCACAACAGCAGCGGCTTTGATGCGGGCAGCGATAAGCGCCTCTTCTTGTGCCTCAATAACACGGGCAGCTTTGATGCGTGAATCGATAAGCGCCTCTTCTTGTGCCTCAATAGCACGGGCAGCCGCAAGATCTGCCTTGTTAAGAAACATGCTCATGCTAAGTTCGCTCATATAGTTCTCCTTTAACAGGCCGAGATTTCAAGAATGTCAGAGTTGAAGTGCGGTTGCAGACGGACTACTACATCCTCCCAAGTTTCAAAAGGATTTCCAGTAACGGGATCAGCATTACACCAAACATCATCATCGCATTCATCATCGCAGACGACGTTGAAATTGCTATCTTCTTCCAGTTGACCGTAACATTCAACGTCACGGCCTTCGTAGTGAACAATGTAGACATGAGGAGCTTCCATCTGATTTCCTTTCTTGATGATTAACTATAGCCCGAATCATGAGGATGATGCAAGCACAAAATAAACGTGTATCCTCAATGAGTTAGACAACGGGGCGCCGGGGTGGTTAACCCCTTGTTATCATTGGCTTTACCACCACACGCACTGGTCTCGCCAGAGTGTTTTCAGTTCTTTCCAGACCTCAATGACTCCATGCGCTACAACAGCAAACAGCACAACAGCCATAGTCCAAGGCCAAGAAAGCGGGTGCAGCATACGCAGCTTTTGACTTGCGCCACCGTATCCATCAGCCTGCCAAGCAATCATGCCCAGCGCATTCATGATTCGCAAGCCGAGCAAGCGATTCAGTTTATCTGCTTTATCTTCAGCAAAATAGTCCATATCAGTTCCCCATGATGCACATTGAGCGTGACGAGTCAGTAGTGTTTAGCACGAATTGCCCACCAGCTTCAACACAATCTTCTGCTTTCCAGTTGTTTACGACGCGGTTCATAGCTCCGATCAAAGCCAGAAGAAGGACAATTCCAAGAACCTGAAGTGTGAGTTTCATCGCTGTCTCCTTTGTTATCCTATTTATAGCCGCTGCATCATAAGCGGTCAATATGATTTAAAACTCATAAAATCAAAGAGTTACGTCCTACCGCGCCCCGCGCGCTAACCCATTGATAACATTGCATACTTTCCGTGTCATAAATGCAACAAAAAACCCCCGCATTGCTGCGGGGGCTTGCGTTACTTCCAGAGTAGGATCAACCTACCGAGTCGGGCGATTACTCGCCCTTCGGTTGCAGGTGGTCGATCAGGGCCTGAATCGCCTCTTTGGTGGCGTTCATGAACCCGTCCACCTCGAAAGGGGCGATGGCTTCCAGATCGCGCATCAGCTCCTTCTTGGTCGGGCCTTCGGCTTTAGCAGCCTTCGGGGCCTTCTCGGCGGCGACATACACGCCTTCCCGCACGAGTTTCGAGCGGACCGAACGAACGGCCTTGCCAATCGACTCAGCGATGGCCTCGACCGATTCCCCGGCCTGATACCGCTCCACAATGGCAGCGGTTTGCTCTTCGGTGTAGTTCACTTTACGTTCAGCAGCCATATCTCTATCTCCTTTAGCTGGCGTTGCTTTCTTCTTCAGTGAGATCTTTATACGCGATTCGCGGGCAGTCAGCAACAGTAAAAAACGCTTGACACGCACAAAATGGGGTTCGAATCATGGAAAAATATGTAATGAAATCAAGGACTTAGCCGCGGGGGCGCCACCCCAGCTAATCTATTGATTAGCAAGGGTTTTTTCTGCGTCATACCAACCGCGCCACCAACAGCGGGCGAATATATGTCCTTTTGTATAGGGGCAGACCTTAGCCCACCCCTTTAATTTCATATCGCGGCCCGCATTATAAGCAACTTGCTTATTTATTGCAAGGGACTCAGCTTGCGTTTTACTGGGAATACGCAATTTGAAGCAGACTCGAACCAGTTGCAGATTTGGGGAACGCCACAACCTCACCGCGAGGATACGGGCACTTTTCCACACCACAGGGCCAGACACTCGGCTGACCCTTTGTTTCCGCCCAGCAGTTGATTCCGCAGGTCGGACAAGTCCCAGATTTTGTCAACTGTTTTTTTGCCATCAGAAGCCCTCCTCACATGTGCTTTTGAGCGTTTGCCTTTGCGTAGTTTTTGAGACATAAACACCCTCCCTTACGAGTTTAGAACGAACCACCGATTCGCTACGGCTGATTGTTGCCCCGATCATAGCAGGTGTTGCGCCTTGCTGATAAGCCGCAATTACCGCGCTTGTCAGCCATTGCGGCCATGCTTTCCAGATCATTCCTATCTTCCCTCAGTTGATGATTATATATGCCATGATTCGTTTAGACATACAAGAGAAAAGAATGCTGCATTATCAATCAGTTAGCGCCGGGGCCGCCCCGCCCGCTAAGTAGTTGATATTATTGAGAAAAAAGTGGGGGCTTACGCCCCCACCGCCTCCAATTCAGGCTTGACACCGCGCACCAGTTGTGCATTGCCGTCGATGCCGAGTCGGGTGTTGATTTTTTTCCACACCGCGCCAGCAAGTTCCTTGGGCGACTTGACAACCGGCATTTTTTTCTTGCGCGACAGCGCCTTGACAAAAATGTCCGATTCGATCTCAACGTCCGACCACGCGATATGACGCTCCACAAAAGCGGCATTGACAAACTCGTAACGATATGCTTCCTCAGCCGAGGTCGAAACGAATCGGCCCGATGCGCTAGGATTCGCGACCGTGCCAAAATGTTGCGGAACCGACTCGCCCCAGAAATCCCAAATGTCAAGCAGTTCCACGCGATGATCCAGCCAGCGCGTGACTTTGCCGCCCGTCAGAGTCGAGACAGTTTCGGGCAAGTATTTGAAATCAAAGGCGGAATTGTAAGCCGCGCAGATGACTCGGTGGCCCGCCTGTTGCATTTCTGCAATCTGGCGGTTATATTCGGCGCGAACGGCCAGCACATCCGCAGGCTGAATCAGCTTGCTATAGGCGTCGTCAAAGTAGTGGCCCAGCTTTTCAGCGAAGAACGGCACATCATGCCGGAAAGCCTCACGAATCACATACGAGCCGCGCCCATACTCACGCCCGCGCTTGTCAATAGTTTTCCATGCCACATCGAACGCGATGCGCTTTTTCATAGTCGTTTCAATGTCCGTAACAACGAACAGGGTCGGGGCCTTAGCCATCACGCAGTATCCTTTTTTCTCTGCTTCCGTGCATTCTGTATCGCATGATTCGCGGGGCATTGCAAGCACAAAAAAATCGTTTAAAATCAATGGGTTAGCCGCGGGGGCGCTGCGGCACCTAAGTGCCTGATTTTAATAGTCTTCTTCGTCCTCTTCTGCTTCTTCCAGATCATTGTAGCAACTATCACACACATGACCGTCAGCATCGTCGTGACCACTCAAATTAATGACATTAAAATGCCAGCCGCAGCAAGCACAAGAATCAATCTCTTGCCAGACCATTTCTTCAACCTTTGCTTGATCCTCAAGCGATAGTTCAGCGTAATCATAGCCCCATTCTACATTGAATGAACCGTCCGACATTGATATAATATCTTCCGCGATTTCATCAAGAGTCGGAATGTGTGCAGGAACAGTGAAAATATCTAGAATCGAAGTTGTGGTAACAATCGATTCTATTTTATATTGCTGCTCTTCACGGTCCTTGATATTTAGCGCATGGTTTTTAGCAACCATTTCAGAATTGAAAAATCCGCTAACCTGATAACTGGTGTCGGGTCCAGTTACGCAAAGCAGACGGTATTTGATTTCTGTAGCCATGATTCTCTCCTGTGTTATCTCTTTATCGCATTTCATGCGAAACTACGCAAGCATAAAGAGTTGTTTGTTTTCAAGCATTTAGCGCCTACGGCGCCGTCCCTGCCAACCTATTGATTGGCAAGGGTTTTTTCAGTATTCACCCGACTGTAGAATCCCGTCATATACTGGACCGTTTTCCTCGATTTTAAGATCCTCATATGGACCGATAATAACGCGGTTCAGTTCCATTTTAGCGCATTCCAACGCGCCGACCATTTCATTGACCACGGCATATTTTAAGCCTTTGGTGCGAATGTAATTGGCGATGAATGTGGACACCAGAAAATTCAATTCTCCAGCATTTTCAGGAACCCAATCAAGACCAGTGGTCAGAAGTTCTTGTTCAACGTCATAGCGGGATTGTTGCGGGATGTAGGGCATTTTAAGCGACCTTTTGCAGAGTTTCACGGCCACGGCGGCCAAGTTGAGAGGCGATAGCGTAGAAAGCACCTTTGGTCAGGTTGTCAGTCTCCAACCAAGTCCAGAGGTGGTGATGCGTAAATGCAACATCCGAAATTGCATTGGGTTTGATCGAACGGCACTTGCCGACAGCATACACAGGCTTGCCCATGCCGTAGGCCATACCAATCTCAACCAACGCACCGCGCTGTTCTTCGGATTCATCTTCGCTGTATAGCAGCACGAAATCACTATCGCGCACATCTTCGTAGCACATTTGCCACAGCAGCGATTTGTTGTGCGTGACAATCGGGTCATCTTGCGTCAGGTCGATCCAACGCGCTTGAACGGGCAGACCAATCGTATCACGCAACGTCTTGAATTTGTCAGCGTGCCAGATTTTGCCAGCGGTATAGAATTTCATGGCAGGTTCCTTTTCTCTCTTGCCGATGATTATGTATGCCATGATTCGCATAGCGTTGCAATAGAAAAGAATGCTTTGTTTTCAATAGCTTAGCCGACGGGGCGCCACGGCTGCTAAAGTATTGATATTAATAAGTTTTTAATGCGGCAATAGCGGGGGTGGCCACCCCCGCTATCACTTCTTACACCTGTCCAAAGGACCGGAGCAGTTTTGGGTGATTAGCCCCGCCTTCACGCACATTGTCGCTGCACTTACACGTACCACAGTAAGCATCGGGTCAGTTCCAAACGGCTCAACTGACAAGACCGCCACTTCTTATTACCGACCGAGTGACCAGCCGTTCTAGAAACTAGGTAATCACTCCTCGTTTCTTCGATGATTATGTATAGCGTGATTCGCCATACTATGCAATAACAAAGAATGTAATGATTTCAATGCTTTAAGATAGGGTGCGCCCCGCCCCCTAACCCCTTGAACTCAAAGGGTTTTTGGTGAGCTGACCCGCTGTGGACTTGAACCACACACCCCCTCTGCGAAGTTGTCAAGTAGTCGCAGCTTCCTTGACAGGGCAGCACCATACGCGGGCCAAAGTGGTGGGGCCTTGCAGCCCCACCGATTCGTCAGGCAGCTTCCTGCACCGATTCGTCGGCATCCTCAGCCGGAGCGTCAGCCTCGGTTTCGAGATGCCGGATCAGAGCCGTCAGGGCTTCCTTCGTCGCATTGACAAAGCCCTCAATCGGCAGGTGCGGAGCCAGCGACTCGAGGTCGCGCAGAAGTTCCTTTTTCGTCGGACCTTCCTCACGCTTCGCCTTGGCGGGCTTTTCAGCCGCGACATAGACGCCCTCGCGGACCAGCTTGGACCGGACCGAACGGACAGCCTTGCCGATGGACTCGGCAATAGCTTCGACGGTTTCACCCGCCTGATACCGTTCGACGATAGCCGCCGTCATTTCTTCCGTGTAGTTCTGCTTTGCTTCCTTAGCCATGTCTCTATCTCCTATAGCTGGCGTTGGGTTTCTCTGTTTCCGTTCAATATATATAGCGCGAATCGCAGGGGCCAGCAAGTAGAAAATCACATCAGCAGCACGAATTGTTTGTTTTAAAATCAATCACTTAGCGGCGGGGGCGCTGGGCCAGCTAACCCATTGAGTTAGCTGGCTTTTTCTAACTGCATGTTGCTTCGAGAATGTTGCGATACCACGACAGCAACGGGACTCTAAACCCTGTTACTGTAAACTCACAAGTAGATCCTTCGATGATGCTGCCATACACATCTGAAGAATTAAACTTCAGAGCCAGCCAAGAATCTACGTTTTCAAAAGTTTCTTGATCTGTGAAGATCAGATACTTTGAACTTTGTTGGTCACCACTTCCTGTGACAACCCGTTCTTTATCTTGGATGATGAGTCCAGATACGGTTGTCATGGTTGCGAAGTGCGACCAAATGCTAAAGGTAATTGCTGCAACGAACAGAAATGCACCAAAAATACCAACCCACAGGCGTCCCGACATTTTTTACTCCTCGTCAGAATTTTCATCATTCGAATCATCACTGTGATCATTCGATTCGTCACCGTTCGAACTTCCACCGTTCGAATCGTCGCCGCGATCATTCGATTCGTCACCGTTCGAATCATCACTGTTATCATCCACCGCTGGCGGGCTGTAGCTGCTGCCGCCATCTTTGCTATCGTGCTGATAGCATTGATTATATACCGGTTTACCGTTTACATACACCACGCACTCAGGTTTGACACAAGCGACCAGAACCAGAGGCAGGGCGAGAAGAAGAAGTTTCATGTTTGTTTCCTTTCAGGAAAGTTGAAATATTACAGCGGTTGCCATGCAATGCTTGTAATGACGAGGTAGACCCCGTTTTCATCAGGCGACAGATTGCCGTGATGGTAGGTGAAGTAGTCGCACGCATCCGCAAGATGCTTTGCGTGGATGGTTTGCTCATACTTGCCTTCGATAAGGCCACTGGCCGCGACAGCTTCCCACGTGAAACGATAGTTGCCTTCCATGACCGTCTCTCCTTGCTTCGGTGAGATCTTTGTAGCGCGATTCGGTGGAGGTGTCAAGCGACTAAAAAAGTGTGTATTATCAATGGCTTGGGTCGCGGGGCGCCGCCCCTCCTAAGGGCTTGATTTAATTGACTAATCCGAAGACCGCGAAGCCTGCAACCACAACATTTGTGACAAACAAGCTACGATCTTTGTTCAGCATTGAGTGTCCGAGCCACGCAGCACAGGCAACCAAGCCAAATAGCAGCGCGATTTTTGTGTCAAAGCCAAGCGACAGCATTGCCATTTGACAGATAACGCCGATAGTTCCGATAATTCCAAACATAGCAGATTCCTTGTGTGGCGATCAATCGACCGCCGTTGCTCCGTATTCCATCGCCGCCTCATAGGACCAACCCATCGCACGGGCGGCATGATACGCGCCGATCATTGTCTCATGGCGCGACTCGGCCTTGGCCGATGCCACAACGGCGTCAGCCGCCGCACGCTTGCCTTCGCGCATCGCACGATAGATCGTGCGGTCGCTCTCGATTGCGCGCGTCCCCTGCGCGACCACCGTCGTCTTGCCGCCGCGAGCGGCGAATTCTGCTTTCAGAGCGTCGAGGTCGAGGGCCATGTCTATCTCCTATCTGGTATGCCTCTTTATAGGATGATTCGTAGCTATCGTCAAGCAGAAAAAAGCGTGTATTATCAATGGGTTAGCCGCGGCGGCGCCGCCCCTCCTAACTCATTGAGTTAGAAGGAGAATTTGGATGCCTAGAATGGCGACAGGCACGAAGGTGCGAATCATTTCCATGCAGAACCGAACTTTATCCATGTCAAGCCCCTTTCAGCTTGCGATTGACTTTGATTGCGTTAAGGCAGGCAACACCGATGCGGCGCATTTCTGCAACTACAGGTTTCGCATCGTCAAACATTACAACCGGAAGGCCAGCAAATTGACGCAGATTCCGCAGCCGCTGAATCTTGCGGCGCTTTAGCTTGGCATCCTTTACATGATTCTCCGAACCGTCAAGCGGACGGCACAGAATTTTGTGAGCGTCAAGCCCATGAGCGGCGAGATAGTCGTAATCGTCCTGATTCATTGCACGAGCCGTGCAGATCACCACATAATTTTCCGAACGATCAAGCGCCTTGAACGTGCGAGCCAGAGGCAGCAGCGAATCGCGGAAAATACTTTCCCGATTCTTGAGAGCAAAGTAACGGTCGAGATCCAGAGTCCCATCCGGTTTATTCGGCGTTCTGTGAGCCGAGTCGATAATCGTTTCATCCAGATCAAAGACAACTACGCGCTTGAACATCTGCATCTCCTTTGCTGATAAGTTACACTAGCCCGATTCGTTGGGCATTGCAAGCACAAAAAACGTAGTGTTTTCAATGAGTTAGCTGGCCGGGCACTGCCCTGCACAACTCATTGATTATGCAGGGTTTTTCTCAGCCGCAGAACTCGCTGAACTCAGCGAGAAACTGGTCACGAGTCGGATCATCTTTTGGGCAGATGATATTAAGAAAATAGTTGAATGCCGTATCCTGCTCAGGGTCCCAGTTAAAAACCATTTCAGCAGCCCAAACGTCGCGCAGAAAAGCAAAAGTGTCCATTTTTTGTGCGTCAGTCATGGCCATCTCCTCTGTTGATGATCCTGTATCGCATGATTCGTATGTTCTGTCAACTAGAAAAAAATCGTGTGTTATCAACAGCTTGGCTCGCGGGGGGCCGGCCTGCATAACCGCTTGATTATGCAGGCTTTTTTCTAACCGCAAAGCTGTTCCACAATATCCTTAGCCTCTCGCAGGCCGAGCCTTGCCGTGAAGCAATTGCGCAAAATCTTGATGGCCTCAATCTTGCGGCCTTCGACAGCCAATGTGCGCACATCCCGAAGGCTACGCTCATTGCACCCAGCGGCATAGTTGGAGGAATTGCTATCGGGAACGATTTCTCCGACAATTTTAGCGGCTTCCACCAGAGTCTTGGCAATATGCAAATTGCCGTAGCAGTCTTCAAGAATAAAACCGTTCTTGGCGGCTTTGATATTTTCCAGTTGCATGTCTATTTCCTCACAGATTGACAAGGCGATTACGGATGATGTAGGCTTCGGCTTGTGACGGTCCATCGGCAACCCAGTTGCGAATACGCCGCCCGCTTTGGTAGGTAACATAAGACGCAACAATCCAAACACCGTTCTCACATTCTACCTGATATTCGGTATCTGTCACAGCGCCGTTGTTAAACATTTCTGTTCTCCCTCTTGATAAGATAATACTAGCACGCGAATCAGCACACAGCAACTAGAATCTTTCCTTTGTTTATCAATCACTTACGAGTCGGGGCGGGACTAACTGTAATCCCTTGATTTTGCACGTTTTTTAGTTTCTATTCTGCACCTAATCTAGAACTACCATAAAATAATGAGTGCCTGCCAGAATTTCATTGCGCCAATCACGCACCATTTCCGAAAAGCAACTGTAATGAGCTTCGGTAAAACACCTGTCTATCGTTCTCACAATATAGGTCATTTTATAACTCCGGTTTTAAACTTACTTGAGCCGCTTGAGTGTTTTGGCGACCGAACCCTCTTTCAACCCTACGGTGAAGGCGACCGACACGATACGCTGATTCACCGCCCAAACCGACTCCGCGACCGACTCGGTGCGCTTGGCAAATTCCCAGTTATTGCCAGTTTTGGCAATGTTGCAGCCTTTGCAAAGGCATTGCAGATTGTCAGCCGTTGCCTTGCCGCCGTTCACTTCTGCAACGATATGGTCGCAGTCCAGAGCGAAGGCATAGTTTGCCGAACCGCCGAACCCGCAAGCGCGGCAGATATAAGCGTCACGGGCCAGAACCTTCGCGCGAACCGTTTCCGAGATCTTTGCCTTGCTCATCGCCATCTCCCTAGCTGATGATTCTTTATCGCACGGTTCCGCATGATTCGCAAGCGTAATCTGCGCGCCTAGACTCGCATTTATTTTCGCATAGCGTGTTTTTCCCTATTGACCACGCCCATGATTCGGGTGTAAAATACTGGCGCCAGGTGTGGCTATTCTGCCACACCAACCTTCGCAAGAAAAGCTGCATCAATATCGAGATTGACAGGGGTTCCCATGCGGCGGAACGATTCGCCTGCAACGTCAATCGACGCGGAAGCCAGATCCAGTTCCTGCATCGCAGCAATTTTCTTGCGAGGAACCCAGAGCGGTTTCATCTGTGCCGTCAGCGGAGCGCGGACAAAGGCAACGGCGGCTTCAGTTTCGCGGACAATGTAACCGAACATCTAGGTTTCTCCTCTTTTCCGATGATTCTTTATCGCATATCCCAGCATGATTCGCAAGAGCCTAGACTCGATAAAGTTTTGTTTCAGCGCGACGATTGCGCTTGACAACGATAGTGATTCGGGTGTATAATACTGGCGCGTGATTCGGGCTTGCGCCCGAATCTGTCAATCCTCATACATATCATCCATCACGCAGACCAATTCAAAATCCTCGGGATAGAACGTTTGTTCCAGCAGCGCCTGATGCTTTTCCAGCGCCTCGATACATGCAAGCCCTTGCATGTTTGTATCAATCGCATAGCTGTAGTCAGGGGCGTCAAGGCCGAACAGCGTGACGATAAGAGCGAATTTCATGGATCAGACTCCGATGATTGCGTTGACGAAGTGAAACAGCAGCACCGCTGCAAGAGTGACGAAGGGCAGGGCTATCATAGTTCCGATAAGGGCGATCAGGGCATTCATGTTGCTCTCCTCTGTTGATTCTTTATCGCATAGCTCGCAGTGATTCGCAAGAGCAAAGAATGCTGTGATTTCAATGACTTAGCGCGCTGGGCGCCGCGTCTGCTAACTCCTTGTTATTTCAGATCAATCTTGATCACGGGCAGAGGTTTGTTGACAAGATTGCCAGCCTCATCATATCCCCACGCTGCGCGATCATTGACGGTGAGCAGCTTTTCCGGCTGCGCCGACGGGAAGGTGACAACGGCCAGAGCCGCGAGGGCGAGGGCGGCGGCGATTTGCAGAGCGATCGAGAGTTTCATTTTTTCACCTTGATTTCTAACTTAGGTTTTGTGCTAGGGGCTCACGCCCCCATCACCTTGGCGAGGAAGGCGTCGCACACCGTCAGGTTGTGCAGGATGCCGACCCGCTCGCCGTCCTGCGCCGTCTGGATCCGGCGGCCCATCGCGTCCGACTCCTTGGCCGCCTCGATCTTTTTGCGGGGGATCCAGAGGGGCTTGACGCCCGCCTTGCCAGCGTCCGCCTCGGCCACGAATGCCAGCGCCGCATCCGTCACCCGCACCACGTATCCGACCATCTGTGCCATCTGCTGCATCCCCTGCTAGCTTTTCGATGATTCTTTATCGCATAGCGCCGAATGATTCGCAAGCAGAATCTTTGTGCCTACCCCGCACGAT
>JACCEB010503240.1_pt1 | contig 13371 bp, 8 predicted proteins | sample 7454761 | NCBI WGS metagenome assembly JACCEB01 (sample SAMN15323454, study PRJNA562643) | freshwater metagenome | isolation source: river surface water | place: USA:Blue River Watershed | collected 2017-08-18 | reverse complement strand
TCCGGGCTGCTGGCGACGATGTCGGCCGAGCGCACCACCCAGATGCTGACGCCTTCCTGCCGGCGCGTGTACACATCGCGCGCCATCTGCAGCGCCTGTGCGGAGTCAGACGCATGCAGGCTGCCGCAGTGCTTGTGCTCGAGGCCCTGTTTCGAGCGGATGAAAACTTCCCACAGCGGCCATTCTTTCAGTGCGGTGCTCATGCGGCCTCCTTCGTTGCGCGTGCTCCCTGCTTGCGTGCATGGGCGAGCGCGGCGTCGCGCACCCATTGCCCGTCATCGTTCGCCTTGACCCGCGTGGCCAGGCGCTCCTTGTTGCACGGCCCGTGGCCGTTGACGGTGTTCCAGAATTCGTCCCAGTCGATGCGGCCGTAGTCGTAATGGCCGCGCTGCTCGTTCCACTTCAGGTCAGGATCGGGCAGGGTGACGCCGAGCACCTGTGCCTGCGGCACGGTCGCGTCAACGAACTTCTGCCGCAGGTCGTCGTTCGAGATGCGCTTGATGCCCCAGCGCATGCCCTGCGCACTATTCGGGCTGTCGGCGTCCGGCGGGCCGAACATCGCGAGGCATTTCCACCACCAGCGGTTGACCGCGTCCTGCACCATGGCCTTCTGTTCGGCGGTGCCTTTCATCATCACCAGCAGCGCCTCGTAGCCTTGGCGCTGGTGGAAGGACTCCTCCTTGCAGACGCGCACCATCGCGCGCGCATACGGGCCGTACGAGCAGCGGCACAGCGGGATCTGGTTCATGATCGCCGCGCCGTCGACCAGCCAGCCGATCACGCCCACGTCGGCCCAGTTCAGCGTCGGGTAATTGAAGATCGAGCTGTATTTCGCGCGGCCGCTGTGCAGGTCGTCGAGCAGCTTGTCACGCGACACGCCCAGCGTCTCGGCGGCGGAGTACAGGTAGAGGCCGTGGCCGCCTTCATCCTGCACCTTGGCGATCAGGATCGCCTTGCGCTTGAGGCTGGGCGCGCGCGAGATCCAGTTCCCTTCGGGCAGCATGCCGACGATCTCGCTGTGCGCATGCTGGCTGATCTGCCGCACCAGTGTCTTGCGGTAGGCGGCGGGCATCCAGTCCTGCGGCTCGATGCGGCCGTCGGCGTCGATCTTCGCGTCGAAGGCGGCCTGTTTTGCCGGGTCTTCGGTGCTGGCCGCCAGCGGCGCCGGCTTGGCCTGCGTGCCGTCGCCGACAGTGAAAGATTGTGTGTACATGAGTCCTCCTTGCAAAACGTCGTTCAGGCGGTGTCAGTCGTTGCGCGGCCGTTCGTCGATCACACGTTTGGCCTTGCCGACCAGCGTGCGCGGTATCGAGTCCACGTCCAGCAGGGTGATCTTTGTCGAGATGCCGACATTGGTCTTGATGCGGTGCGCGAGTTCGTGCGCGACCGTCGCGCGTTCGTTCGCATTCATTCCGCTGCATTCGCGCTGCAGTTCGCAGCGTATCTCCATGTTGTCCATGTGGCCGTCGCGCGTCAGCACCAGCTGGTAGGTGCCGCCGAGCCGGGTGTCGCGCAGGATCTGCTCCTCGACCTGCGTCGGGAACACGTTCACGCCGCGGATGATCAGCATGTCGTCGGAGCGGCCGGTGAGCTTGCCGATCCGGCGGAACGAACGCGCGGTCGGCGGCAGCAGGCAGGTCAGGTCGCGGGTGCGGAAGCGGATCACCGGGAAGGCTTCCTTTGTCAGCGATGTGAACACCAGTTCGCCTTCCTCGCCGTCGGCCTTCACCTCGCCGGTCACGGGGTCGATGATCTCCGGGTAGAAATGGTCTTCCCAGACGACCGGGCCGTCCTTGGTCTCGATGCATTCGCTGGCCACGCCCGGGCCCATCACCTCGGTCAGCCCGTAGATGTCGATTGCGTCGATGCCGAGCTTCTTCTCGATCTCGGCACGCATCCCCTGGCCCCAGGGCTCGGCGCCGAAGATGCCGACCTTCAGCGAGATCTCCTGCGGCGACACCCCGAGCCGCTCGAACTCTTCGGCGATCACCAGCGAATACGACGGCGTGACCATGATCGCATCCGGCTTGAAATCAAGGATCTGCTGCACCTGCTTCTCGGTCTGCCCGCCCGACATCGGCACCACGCAGCAGCCGGCGCGCTCGATGCCATAGTGCGCGCCGAGGCCGCCGGTGAACATGCCGTAGCCATAGGCGTTGTGCACCATGTGGCCGGCGCGCAGGCCGGCGGCGCGCAGCGATCGCGCGACCACCTGCGCCCAGTGGTCGAGGTCGTTTTGCGTGTAGCCGGCCACCACCGGCTTGCCGGTCGTGCCGGACGATGCATGCAGCCGCGCCAGCTTCTCGCGCGGCACCGCGAACAGGCCGAACGGATAGTTCTCGCGCAGGTCGACCTTCGTCATGAACGGGAACTTCGCCAGGTCCGGCAGCTGCTTCATGTCATCCGGATGGACGCCGGCCGCCTCGCACTTCTGCCGGAACGCCGGCACGTTGTCATAGGTGTGCCGCAGCGTCCACTGCAGCCGCTGCAGCTGCAGCGCGGCGATCTCGTCGCGGCTTGCCGTCTCGATCGGGTCGAGTTCTGCGGCTTCTGCTTTTCTCACCAGCATGTGGGTCTCCTCCTTGTTCCGGCCGGGTCAGGCTTCTTTGAGCCCGTCGATGACCTGGCCGCTGATGCGTGCGCTCTTGCCGCGGAACAGCGCGACGATGCGGCCGTCAGCGGTGCGCACGCTGACGTCGTACACGCCGGTGCGTCCTGCCGCCGAACGTTCGATCGCCTCGGCTTCCAGCGTCTCGCCCTCGTGCGCCGGCGCGAGGAAGTCGATGTTCGCGGCAGACGCGACCGTGTTCTGGTTGTAGCTGTTGCACGCGTAAGCGAAGGCCGTGTCGGCCAGCGTGAAGATCATGCCGCCGTGGCAGATGTGGTGGCCGTTCACCATGTCACTGCGCACCGTCATCGCCAGCGTCGCTTGGCCGGCGTCGATTTTCACCAGCCGCATGCCGAGTGCCTGCGCGGTACGGTCGCGCGCCCACATCGCGCCGGCGGTGGCAGCGGCCAGTGCGGACGGGTTGGTCGGTAGCTCGTTGTGTTGTTCAGCCATGGATTTTCCCGCCGGAGTAGTAAACCTGTTGCAGCAGCGGCGAGATCCGGTAGCGGTCTTCGCCGTAGGATTCGCTCAGATGGGCCAGCACGGTGCGCACGGTGGCAACTCCGAGCACGTCGGCCCACGCGAGCGGGCCCTGCGGATAATTGACGCCCAGCTTCATCGCCGCGTCGGCAGCGGTCACGCTGCAGACGCCCTGATTGACTGCATCGGCTGCCTCGTTGGCCAGCATCGCCACGGTGCGCATCACCGCCAGCCCCGGCACGTCGGCGAAGCGCGATACCTGCAGGCCGGCGGCCTGCAGCAGCGCGGCTGCGGCCTCCGCACCGCCGGGTGCGCACTGCGCTGCGGCGGCAATCGCGATGCGGCTGGCCTGCGCATAGTCGAGCGCAAGATCGACCAGCACAAGGTTCGTCAGCCCAAGGTCGGACGCGCGCCTTGTCGCGCTGCGGCCATCGGTCACATACAGCACGGTATCGCCGGCGACGGCGATGCGGCCGTCCGGACTGCCGGTCTTCGTAAACGGGGCGCCGGCCGACTGCAGCCGGTCTGTCAGCGCCAGCGCGGCGGGCGACTCGCCGCAGATGCACAGCGTCGATGGCAAGGGCTGCGGCGCTTCGGCCGATGGCAGCGCGGTTGCGGCGCCTTCGCGATAGTCATAGAAGCCGCGGCCGCTCTTCTTGCCGAAGAAGCCGCCGTCGACCAGCTCCTGCTGGATCAGCGACGGCAGGAAGCGCGGGTCGTGGTAGAACGCGCTCCAGACGGATTTCGTCACCGCGAAGTTCACGTCATGGCCGATCATGTCCATCAGCTGGAACGGGCCCATGCGGAAGCCGCCGGCCTCGCGCATCACCGCATCGATGGTGGCGTAGTCGGCCGCGCCTTCCTGCGCCAGCCGCAGCGCCTCGGCGTAATACGGTCGGGCGACGCGGTTGACGATGAAGCCCGGCGTCGATTTCGCGTGCACCGGCACCTTGCCCCAGGCCTTCGCGGTGGCGAACAGCGTGTCCGCGACGGCGCGGTCGGTGGCCAGCCCGCTGACCACCTCGACCAGCGCCATCAGCGGCGCGGGATTGAAGAAGTGCAGGCCGGCCAGCCGTTCCGGACGGCGCAGCGCCGCGCCGATCGCGGTGATCGAGATCGACGAGGTATTGGTGCCAAGGATGCAGTCGTCGCCGACGATGGACTCGAGCCCGGCGAACAGCTTTTGCTTGGCGTCGAGATTCTCGACGATGGCCTCGACCACCAGCGCGGCGTCGGCCAGTTCGGACAGGTCGGCTGCGGCGATCAGGCGATTGCCTGCGGCCTGTGCGGCGGCGGCATCCATGCGGCCCTTGTCGGCGAGCTTGCCGAACTGTGCACGCAGGCCGTCGATCGCGGCCGCGGCCGCGCCTTCACGCGCATCCAGCAGCCTGACCGTGTGGCCGGCCGCAGCAGCAACCTGCGCGATGCCGGCGCCCATCGCGCCGGTGCCGACCACCGCGACCACGGCATTCGGGGGTAGGGGAGTTGTCATTCAGGTCGGCCTTGTGTGGTGTTGGACGGGGCGCGTTTCATCGTCTCACGCATGGCGGCGGCGCTGGACCACGACGAAGCGGTTGGCGACGAAAGCCGCATCCGAGTACGACGCGTTCGCCGCCGGGTTGCCGCCGGTGCCGTGGAAATCGGAGAAGGCGGCCGACTGGTTGACGAATACGCCGCCGGTCAGGTTGATCGACAGCGCGACCTTCGAGCGCAGCGTCGCGGCGGTCATCGCGTCGATCACGTCTTCGCTGGTCGAATAGACGCCGGCGGTGAGCGCGCCGTGCGTCGCCACCAGCCGCTCGGCAGCCGCGATCGCGGCCGCCGTGTCGGCGGCTTTCACGATGAAGCTGATCGGGCCGAAGCGCTCTTCGTTGTACGCAGCCGAGTCGCCCGCATCGCAGGCGACCAGCACCGGCGTGCGTACCTGCGCGGCGGGGAAATCGGGATTGTCGAGCTTGCCGGATGCCAACACCACGCGGCCATACGCGCCGCTGTCGGCCTCGGCGATGCGCGCCAGCGTGTCTTCCGACTGGATGGCGCCGAGCACCGACAGCGCGACCTCGGGCTTGGACAGGAAGCCGCTGACGGCCTTCGCAAGGTCGGCACAGACCTCGTCATACGACTTGTGTCCTTCGTCGGTGGCAATGCCGCCGGCCGGCACGAAGATCGCCTGCGTGGTCGTGCACATCTGGCCCGAGTACAGCGACAGCGTGAACGCGAGGTTGCCGAGCATGCGCTTGTAGGCATCGGTCGAGTCGATCACGATGTTGTTCACGCCGGCCAGCTCCGCATACACGCGCGCTTGCCGGCAATGGTCGATCAGCCACTGGCCGAAGGCATTGCTGCCGGTGAAGTCCACCGACTTCACTGCCGGATGCGTGACCAGCTTCTGCGTGGTCGAGCGCTGTTCGGCAACGCACAGGCTGACGAGGTTCGGGTCGATGCCGTTCTCGGCCAGCACCGCGCGCAGCGTGCGCACCGTGATCGCCGCCGGCAGCACCGCGTTGCCGTGCGGCTTGACGATCACGGCATTGCCGGTTGCCAGCGCGGCGAACAGGCCGGGGTAGGTGTTCCATGTCGGGAAAGTGCCGCAGCCGACCACGACCGCGACGCCGCGCCCGACGATCTCGAAATGCTTCTTCATCACCAGCGGCGGGTTCTTGCCCTGGGGCTTTTCCCATGTGGCTTCCGACGGCACGAAGCTCTGCTCGCGCCATGCCCATGCGACGGCCTCGAGGCCGCGGTCCTGCGCATGCGGCGCGCCGGCCTGGAAGGCCATCATCCAGCCCTGGCCAGTGGTCATCATCACGGCGTGTGCGAGTTCAAAGCTCTGCTGGTTCAGCCGCGCGAGCATCTCCAGGCAAATGCCGGTACGGCCATCGACGCCGGCCTGCTGCCACGACGGCATGGCGGCCTGCGCGGCGGCGACCAGCGCATCGGGGTCGCAGACCGGATAGGCGACGCCGAGCGCGACGCCGTACGGCGAGCTCTCGCGCTCATGCCAGCCGCTTTCTCCCGGCTGGTTCAGCGCGAAGCGCTGGCCGAGCAGCGCGTCGAAGGCGGCCTTGCCGGCCGCATCAGCGCCTTCGCCATACGTCCTCGGGCTGGGCATCTCGCCATACGGCGACCAGTAGGAACGGGTACGGATGGCGTCGAGCGCGCCGTCCAGCGTGGCGCGGTGCTTGTCCAGCAAGGGGTGAGGCATCAGGGTCTCCGGCGGGAATCAGGGTTCGGGTAGGCGTCGGTCGGGCCGACTGAAGTCGATAACGATACAACAAAATGCTTTACTCATCAACGAAAGGTATCAAAAAATACCGTGATGAGCGTTATTGGGGTCGAGATGTCCATGAAGGGCACCATCCCGGCTCCGCCTCTCGCCCATGGCCGTGTCCTCCTGAGTGGAGCCATGGATTGGGCGATGATGGGTTTTGGCGTGTGTCGGTAGTGACGATTTAAAGGATGCGGCCTTCACTCTCGTCATCCTGGCAGCAGACGGAATCCCGTGATTTCGGGGCGTGAGTGCGCGATTGGCCTGCCTCGCGGCAAGGTGAATTTAAGGATACAAAAAATTCAGATAAAGTACGCCGAAGGTATCGAATTGGTCGCCGATGCCGCACCATCCTCTTGCGCCACCGTACGCGCGTTCAGCCGCGGGCGGCCGTCACGTCCGCTTGCTCAGGCTGGCCGCGCCTGGCCACCCAGCGGCCGAACGCTTCGGCATCCATCGGCTTGGCATACAGGTAGCCTTGCGCCGCATCGCAGCCGCGCTGCCGCAGCCATGCCGCCTGTTCAGGCGTTTCCACGCCTTCGGCGATCGAGGTCAGCCCCAGATCGGCGGACATTGAAATGACCGCCTGCACGATCGAAGCGCTGTCCGAGTCGGTCATCAGGTCGCGCACGAAGCTCTGGTCGATTTTCAGCTTGTCGATGCTGAAGCGCTTCAAATGGGACAGCGACGAATAGCCGGTGCCGAAGTCGTCGATGGACAGGCGCACGCCCAGGTCGTGCAGGGACTGGATCAGTGCGATCGCGCGCTCGGGGTCGTCGGCCACGGCGCTCTCGGTCAGCTCAATCTCCAGTGCATGCGCGGGCAGGCCGCTCTCGGCAAGCACCTGCGCCACCTGCTCGGCAAAGCGCTCCTGCCGGAACTGCACCGCTGACACGTTGACCGCCACCGTCATCTGGCCTAGCCCGGCGTCGCGCCAGGCCTTGCACTGCGCGGCAGCTGTCTTCATCACCCATGCGCCGAGCGGCAGGATCAGCCCGCTTTCCTCGGCGACCGGCACGAACTCGTCCGGCGAGCGCATGCCGACGACCGGGTCGTGCCACCGCAGCAGCGCCTCGCAGCCGACCAGCTCGCCGCTGCTCATCGCAAGCTGCGGCTGGTAGCAGAGGCGGAATTCGCCGTCGCGCAGTGCGCGATGCAGCGCGTTCTCGGTCTGCAGCAAAGCGGTGACCTGCTGCTGCAGGGCCGCCGAGTGGAAGCGGAACGCGTTGCCGCCGGCCTGCTTGGCCCGGTACATCGCCAGGTCGCTGGCCTGCAGCAGCGCATCGACATCCTGGCCGTCGGCCGGGAAGGTCGCAATGCCGATCGATGCCGGCATCACCAGCTGTTGCCCGTTCAGGCTGATCGGCTGCGACAGCGCGTCGAGCAGCTTTTGCGCCGTGTGCGCGGCGTCGTCGGCGTCAGCCTCGGGCAACAGCACGGTGAATTCGTCGCCGCCGTTACGCGAAACGGTCACGCCGTCATCGACGGCTTGCAGCAGCCGGTGCGTCACCTCGACCAGCAGCGTGTCGCCGACGTTGTGCCCGAGCGATTCATTGACGTTGCGGAAGCGGTCGAGATCCACGTAGAGCACCGCCAGCGGGGTGCGATGGCGCTGCGCCTCGGCCAGCGCCAGCTGCAGCCGGTCGCGCAGCAGCAGCCGGTTCGGCAAGTCGGTCAGCGCATCATGATGGGTCAGGTGCTGCAGCCGCTGCTCGGTGGCCTTGCGCTGGGTGATGTCGCTGAAAATTGCATAGTAGTGGCGCACGTCGCCGTCAGGCGCCCGGTCGACGTTAATCGTCAGCCACTCGAGGAAGAGCTGGCCGTCCTTGCGCCGGTTCCAGATCTCGCCCTGCCAGCGTCCTTCGGTGCGCACCTGCTGCCACAGCTGCCGGTAGAACGCCGCGTCGTGTCGGCCCGACGAGATCACTGACGGCTTCTTGCCCATGACTTCGGCCTGCGCATAGCCGGTGATGTCGGTGAATGCCTGGTTCACGGCCACGATGTGCGTGGCCGCGTCGCAGATCATGATGCCTTCGAGGCTGTGCATGAAGAGGTTGGCCTGCAGCTGCTGTTCGGCCGCGCGCTCGCGCACGACGGTCAGGTCGGTGTGCGTGCCGATCACGCGCACCGGGTTGCCGTCTTCGTCGCGGTCGATTACCTTGCCGCGGTCGAGGATCCATTTGTAGCCGCCGTCCTTGCAGCGCACCCGGTGCTCGTTGCTGTAATTGGGCGTCCGGCCCTCGAGCATGCGCCGCAAGTCGGCCAGCACGTCGGGCATGTCGTCCGGATGCACGCGGCTTTCCCATTCCGACAGGCCGTTGCCGATCTCGGCCGGCTCATGCCCGAGCATCGCCTTCCACTGGTTGGAGAAGAACACCGTGTTGCTCGGCACATGCCAGTCCCACAGGCCCAGTTCGCTGCTGTCGATCGCGTAGCGCCAGCGTTCCTCGGCGGTGCGCAGATTGTCCTGGTCGCGCTTGAACTGCGTGACGTCCTCGGCGAAGATCGCGACCGTCTCGACGCGGCCGTCGACGACCTTGCAGGGCCGGCATTCCCATCGCAGCCACAGCACCGAGCCGTCGGCACGGACGAAGCGCTCGTCTTCGCAGCGCGTGACGTCGCCGTCGAGCGCGAGACGGTGGATGGCCGACCATTTTGCGGCGGCGTGCGGCGCGACCTCGCCGTGCAGGTGGCCGACAACCGCGTCGGCAGACAGGCCGAATTCACTAAGCCAGCGCTGGCTGGCCACCAGGTAGCGCATGTCGCGGTCGAACAGCGCGACGGCGGCCGGCACATGGCGCACGAAGGTTGACATCAGCTGTTCGCGATCGCCCAGCGCAGCCGTCAGCCGCGCCTGTCGCTCCGTCTCGCGCCGCACCAGCACGTACAGCATGACGGCAGTCAGCAGCACGAAGGCCGTGCCTTTGAGCGACTGCAGGATCGCCGGCAGGCCGGCCGGCAGCCAGGTATGGAGCAACCAGTCGGAGCCCCAGATCCATGTGGCGGCGAGGATCAGGTAAATCGACGCGATTTTCAGGGCGGCGAGGTTCATTGGCATGCGTTCAGCGGTGTTCAGGTGGCCTGCCCGGCGAGGCCATGCCGGATTATGCCTGCATCGAGAGCACGGCCGGCATGGCGCCGGCGGCGGCTGTCAGGCAAAAAAATCTTCCTGACCGGCGGTCAGCTGCCATTGCGATTTGCCGGAACGCTTGGCCGCGTACATCGCGTGGTCGGCAAAACTGATCAGGGTTTCCGGCGTTTGCGCGTCCGACGGGTACAGCGCCACGCCCATGCTGATGCCGTAATGCAGGTCCTGGTCTTTCCAGCTGCAGGGCCGGTTCGCGGTCTCCATGATGCGATCGAGGATGGGCAGGGCCTGGTCGATATGGTGGATGCCGGACAGCAGCAGCACGAATTCGTCGCCGCCAAGCCGGAACGCGACGTCGCTCTGGCGCAGGCAGTTTTCCAGCCGCCGCGCGACCTGGATCAGCAGGTCGTCGCCGGCGTCGTGGCCGTAGCGGTCGTTGACGGACTTGAATTCGTCGAGATCGAGGAAACAGATCGCGAAGCCGCTGCCTTGCTTGTCGCTGCCGGCGATCATCCGCACCAGCTGCTCGCGCAGCATGTGCCGGTTCGGCAGCCCGGTCAGGCTGTCGCGGTAGGCGACCGACGTCAGTTGCCGCTGTATCTGCAGCAGGCCGCTTTCTCGCGCCTCGAATTGCTGGTGGGTCTGCCTCAGCATCAGGCCGAGGATCAGCATCAGGCCCGTGCCCATGCCGGTCAACACCCAGGTGACCTGGCTTTGCAGGCTGAGCAGCGCGGCGTCATAGGCGGACGACTTCATCTGCACGCGCAGCCGTCCCACCCGGATCGGCGCGCCGATCTCGACCCAGCTCTCGGCGATCCCGTCGATGAAGCGAACCTGCGACCAATCCGCCGGCATGGCGGCGCTGCCGGCGTCGAACAGCGCCAGCGGCTGCTGCGTGTCGGGATCCCGTTGCACATGCGCGACCACCTTGCCGCTACCGTCCAGCAGCAGCGCCGACAGCAGGTTTTCGGTCGACATGGCCTGTACCAGCCGCGACTCGAGCGCGCCGTAATCGCGCGTGATCAGGTCGTCATAGACTGCATTTGCCAGACCCATCGCCACCAGCCGCGCCGACCGTTCCTGGCTGGCGCGCTGGATTTCCTCGGTCTTGTTCGAAATCCAGAACACGAGGATCAGGCTGCTGATGACCAGCGCCAGCCCGGCCCCGATCAGCGACAGCCACAGGCGCCGCCTTGACACCGAGCCCAGCCGCCGCGGCCGCATCGCGTCAGTCATCGGCCGCCACCACGAATTTGTCCAGCCGCAGCTGTTCGAGCGGCGCGTAATCGCGCGCGTAGTCCGCCGCCACCGGGCGGGGAATCTGTATGTCGTCCAGCAGCTGTTGCCCGGCCGCGGTGGATGCCAGCTGCAGGAAGGCGCGCACCAGCTTGTCGCGCTGCGCGGCCGGCACCCGCGGGTGGGCGACGAAGGGATGGGGCGCGTAGCTTGGCGTCTCGTGCAGCACGCGCAATTGAGAGCGCAGCCTGTCGGGCTCGCGCTCGAGCGTGTTGTTGACCGCGCCGCCGGCCGGCATGTCGCCGAGCGCGACCGCGCGCAGCACGTTCGCGTGGGTCTTCACGTAGACCGGCGTGATGCGGATGCCCCTGGAAGCCAGCTCGGCGCGAATCAGCAGCGACGCGGCGAACGCGTTCGGGGCCGGGAAGGCCACTTTCTGTCCGTCCAGCTGCTGCAGCCGGTCGGCGCCGCTCTCCGCATGTACTACCAGCACGCCGCTCAGCTTGACCTTGCCGTCGCGGATCAGCGGCGCATACGCGTGCGCGCGGCGCGCCATCACCAGGTGGTACGGATTGACGAAAGCGAAGTCGGGCCGGCCTGACATCAGCTCGTGCTCGAAGGCCGGTATGGTCGAGGCGATCCGCAGCTCGAGGCACAGGCCGGCGGCCTTGCCGATTTCATCGAGCACCGGCGCCCAGCGGCCGAACAGCGTCGCCGGCGCGATCTGCGGCACCACGTCGACGCGATACGCTTGCGGCGCCGTCTTGTTGCCGAGGCATTCCGCCGGCGCGACCTGCGCATGCAGCGCCAGCGCGGCGGCCAGCGCGGGCGCGGCGCGGCGGAGCATCCCGGGCGGGGAATGGGTTTTCGTCACGGACGCTATACCGTTCTATATTCTTTATGTTGTTTGACGAGGGCGGCATTTCTTGCGCGCCGCGTTGGCTGATTATGCCGCAGCGGGAGGCAGTTGGCCGCTTCTGCTTGCCGATTTGGCATAATCTTAAAAAAAAGAGATCGATATCGGTGCTGTCATCGCGGAGAAAGGCGGTCCGCCGTGGCCGCGAAAACGGTTGAGGGACCTCAGGTGAACAAGAAAAAGATCATTGCGGTGCTGACCGGCGTGCCTTTCCTCGGTGCGCTCGGTGCATTTGTCCTCTACCTGCTGTTCGGCTACCTGGCGGTCGATCCGCTGGCCCGGCGCGCGCTTCCGTGGGTCGGCGAGAACATGCTGGCCAGCCGGATCGCGGTGCGCGAGGTGAAATTCGATCCGCTCAGCCTCGAGCTGACCGTCAGTGATTTCAGGCTCAGCCGGCCAGACGGCGCCGTGCTGGCCGGCTTCGGGCAGCTGTATGTCGACCTGCAGGCTGACAGCCTGTTCCGCCTTGCCTGGCACTTGCGCGACATCCGCATCACCCGTCCCGAGATCAACCTTGAAGTCGGCAAGGACGGCAAGCTCAACTGGGCCGAAGTGATCGCAAAGCTCAGCCAGGACAAAAAGCCCTCGTCCACCATGCCGCGCGTGGTGATCGACAGCCTGAAGATCGACGGCGGCCGCCTGCAATATGCGGAGCTGAACCGCGCAGAGCCTTTTCGCACCGGCCTTGCGCCGCTGTCGCTCGAACTCGGGCGTTTCTCGACCTTGCCCGAAGACCGCGGCGATTACCTGGTCGCGGCCGAACTGGCGGGGCTGGGCGGACGCCTGCGCTGGAAGGGCGACCTCGGCGTCAACCCGCTGGCGTCGGCCGGCGCCGTCGAGTTGCAGGGGCTGAAGCTGGCGGGACTGCTGGCGCTGGCACGCCAGCCCGATCTGCCGCTGACGCTGTCCGGCGGCGAACTCGGCCTGCGTTTCGGCTATGACTTTGCGATGGTCGCCGGCAAGCGGCAGCCGTACCCGCAGCTGCGCCTGTCGCAGGTGGGCGTGGACGTGAAAGACGTCGCCGGCGCGCTGGGGCCGCGCACGACGCTGGCGCTGCAAAGCCTGGCCACCACCGTACCGGCCGTCGACGTCAGCATTGACGGCAAGGCGAGCGTGCACATTCGTCCGTTTGACGCCGGCGCGTCCGGGCTGCAGCTGCGGCATGAAGGGCAACCCTTGTTCACGCTTGCGCGCGTTCAGGTGACGGGCATCGACGTCCGGCCCGACGAGCGCCGGCTGGCGGTCGCCGCCGTCGCGCTGGAGCAGGGCGCCGTGCGCGCCACGCGCAACCGGGACGGCACGCTCGACTGGCTGCAGCTCGTGCCGGCCGCGGGCAAGCCGAGGGCAGGCGCACCGGAGGGTGCGGCGGACGTTGCCGGCAAGAGCGCTGCCAGGGACCCTGGCCCCTTCCGTTACGAAATTGGCGAGTTCAGGCTGGACGGCTGGAAGCTGGCGCTGGAAGACCGCACGTTCATGCAGCCGCTGCAAGCGAAGGTCGACCGCGTCGACGCCCGGCTACAGCTGGGCGACGCCGGTGACGGCCTGCGCATTGGCGGGCTGGACGTGAAGCTGGCCGCGCTGAGCCTGCAGGCGGCCGGACAGGCGCAGCCGGCGGCGCAGCTGGCGCGCGTCGCGCTGTCCGGCGGCGAGGTGGCCGTTGGCGAGCGGCGCGTGCGTGCCGCCGCGCTCGACCTGTCGGGACTGCAGACCAAAGTGGTCGTCAATCCCGACAAGTCGCTCGACTGGGCCGCGCTGCTGCGGCCTGCCGTCGCTGC
>JACCEB011097350.1_pt1 | contig 13375 bp, 7 predicted proteins | sample 7454761 | NCBI WGS metagenome assembly JACCEB01 (sample SAMN15323454, study PRJNA562643) | freshwater metagenome | isolation source: river surface water | place: USA:Blue River Watershed | collected 2017-08-18 | reverse complement strand
TCTGAATCAAGTGTTTCTAAAACATCTCATACATCAGTTGAATCTTCATCTGATAATGAAACATCTGTAAATAAAAACTCAGTTACTGATGAAAATAAAGAAATGTTATCAACATCTGTCAGTGTAAACACCGACGATATTAATATGGTTTCTGATTATTAAATTATTTAATTATTACAATATAAAATCTATCTTTTTTGATTTAGATTTTTTATTAGTTTTACAAACTTTTTCAAAATCTAAAAATATTTCTTGATTGATATCTTCATTATCAACTTTATTTTGTTCCATAAACTCGTTAATTTCATCTATAAATTTTTGGATTTCTAGAATGTAATTTTTTGATGTTTTAGGTTTGGTAGTTTGACTAGATTGTTCAGTTTTGTTTTGTTCTACTAGTTCATTCTTGGTCAAAGCTTTTTTATTTTTAATTTCAATTAAGAGTTCTAATGCAGATTTTTCTTTAACTCCATCATGGTTGTCTTTATCATTATCATTGTTAACAATAGTTAGATCCAATGTTTGTTTCTTTTTACTTGTTTTAGGTTCCTTGGGTGGTTTAGGTTCCTTTGGTGGTTTAGGTTCCTTGGGTGGTTTAGGTTCCTTGGGTGGTTTAGGTTCCTTTGGTGGTTTAGGTTCCTTTGGTGGTTTAGGTTCCTTTGGTGGTTTAGGTTCTCGAACTTTCTTAATTTTAGGTGCTGAATGATTATCAATAAATTCTTTGAATATGTTAATCGCATCTTTATCAACAAGTTCTAAAAATTGAAGTGCTGGATTCATGATTTGATTTGTTAGATAAAATAGGTAATCAAGTTCTAAATTATTTTCTTTGATAAATGCTGGGGTTTCAATCATATCACCTTGTAATAATTTACTTCCATCTGTTGGTACTGGAACTTTAATAACAGCAAATTCAATACGATCACCAGATTGAGGTGTATTACCAGGATCACGTTGAGCTATTTTTTCAGCTAGATAAACATGACCAATCTTTTTCCAGTCTTTATATGATTCTTTTAATTTCAAAGTTTTGCTTGTGAGGAAATATTTGATATCATATTTACCATCAAACATATTTTGAATACATTTTCGAGTATAGTCTTTTGCTCCTTGAGGACTACGATGATTAATTAAGTAATCAATAATACCTCCACAAATTTCTTTAACAATAGGAGCATTGTCACGACGTTTTAATACAATACCCATAAAATCTTGTTTAAATTTGTTAGGATTAAATTCATATTTATTACCCACATAACGTTTTTTTGTTAAAATGGCAAAAGGCCAAAATGTTTTTTCATATTCACAATCGTGTGGAAATGGCAATCTAGATTTAATAGTTTCACCAGATAATTTACCCATTTCCATACCATATTCCAAAGTTCTTTTATCCGTGATAGCTTGACCACCTTCATAAATATCAATCAAATATAATTTCTTTTTATCATTTGTCATATCAAAGTCCCATCTTGGTTGTACCCAATAATAAATATATTTTTCTTCATCCATTTGACTCATATCTAAATATCTCATTTGGGTATTAACAAAATTAATAACTTTATTATAATGATTTTGTTTATCCAAGTCAAAACTTAATCCTAAATCTTTTTGAATAAAATCTTCCATAATTTCTTCTAATGTTTTCTTACCATTATTTTTATTATAATTATCAATAAATAATACAGTATGAGCATTTAATTTTTCTTCATCAAAGTTAAGACCCATATCTTGATCACTAATTAGATTCTTAATTAATAAGTCACTCATAGTATTCAAATCTAGGTTTTTATTTGCTCCAATAAAATCAGTCAAGTAATGATGAATTTTTTCATTCGAATTTTTCTCTGGCTTATTAGTAGTATTAGTATCTGTATTTGTAACATCAACTAAATATTTATTAATTATTTTACTAAGTTCTTTTCTTTCTCCAGAGTAGACCCATTTTTCTTTAATTGTTTTTTCCATTAGGTCTTTACATAATTTACCAAGTTTATTTGAATCCAAGTTTAGTTCATTTGCAAATGGAAAACAATTAGGAGTATCTTTAATAAATCTTATTGCAAAGTTATTTATATCATTATCAGATGGCATAGAATACTTGTTAGTAAATATATTATTCATATGTCCCATAATTGGTTCTAATAAATAATTCTTTCTATTTTCATACAAGTTCTCTGCAACCAATCTAATTTTAGCTAATTGATGTTCTGCCCATTGTGTTAATTTAATATCAAACATAAATGTATAATTCTTTTCTACAAGTTCAGCTAAAGTCCATAACCATGGAATATAACTTTCTTGCATATATTCTTTAACAAATTGTTTAATTCTTTCTTCCAATGGTAGAATAATTGCATGATGAGTTGGTTCAGGCATAGTTTCAGGTGGTTCTGGTAATTGCAGCTCAGATATTTTACTATCCGAATAATATTCATCAAATACTTTATTAAATATTTCACGCTCTTTTGGACCAAAAAATGGTTCAATTAATATTTTACCAAAAGCCACTATTTTCTTCCATACTTTTAGTGCAGTTGGCTTAGATACTAAAGCTGTATTTTCCCTGAAGCGATAGCAACTAAATATAGAATCGGTGTCTCCATACCTAATAACTGGTTGGAAGGTTATCATCTTAATATCTTTTTCAACATATTTTTTAAGATCACCAATTAATTCTTGGTCATTCCGTGCTTTTAATTCCAAGTCCAATAAATGTTCTACTTTATCATTTTCATCATTTGCATAAAAATGTTTTAACCCATTAATAATCCATGGTAGAAATTCTTCATCATATCTTTTAGCTAGAATCAACATTTCACGACCAGTTGATGTGGTACAAGCTGCAATATCACGTTTACATACAGGAGATGTAGATGCACCAAGTTGCCCGTAAAGAGAATTAGCAGTTACTTTGACGGCTAATTGTTTTGCATCTAAAATCTTATATTTAAATGGATCTTTTTCATTTTTCATTTGTTTTTTAACGGCTTTACGTTCTTTTAAAAGATTATCCAAAATAGTTGGGATTACACCAAGTTTATTTTCTATTTGTGCAAATCGTCTATATTGAATTGAACCATCCGATTCTCTAAAGTTTGCATTATAATATTTGATTCCCGGTAAGTTATCAAATTCTGAATCTTCTACAATTGTCTCATGACTCATATTTTTATGAAGGATTGATGACGGATATAAACTAGCATAATCTTTAGTAGCTAATGCTTCATAATCAACTTTTGGTACTGGATCAAAAACAATAGCACCTTCGTAACTTGTTGATTCTGATTCAACTTCTTCACGTTTTTTAGATTTACATTTTGGACAGTCCCATTTATTTAGATATTCATTTTTGCATTTTAAACATCTATACATTTTATCTACTTTTAAAACTGGAAATGCATACTTTTGTTTTCTAAATTCTTTCAGACATAGTGAAAACAATTTAATACCTTGACCGCGAATAAATAGATAAGATAATGGTACATAACAGACATTTGCCATTTCTATGTTTTTAGTAACTACTTCTAACTTATTCATTAAAAGATTAACTAACTTGCAATCTTTTACACAGTATTTTGCCACAATAGCTCTGTCTTCAGCAGATCCTTTTTGAAGTCTAAAAATATCTTTGGGACCAACATCATCCTTTGCTTGTGACCAATTAATGACACCGCCTAATTTAGCAGTATCAAGTTCAGCAGCTAAAAAGCTATCACCTTTTACTATAATTTTTTTATTAGCAGATTCAACACCAAGTACCAAATACTTTTCACCGACTTCATCTGATACAAATCCTTTGATTACCTCCAAATGAATAAAATCATTGGGTGCAATATCTTGAACAGAATCACAACAAAGTTCAAACTTATTATCATCTAGTGCTTGATATGAATTTACTTGACCTCTAATAAACTTTGAAGCAATATAATCAAGTTTATAACAAGGCAAGTTAAAAGTTTTTTGTACATCTTTCATCAAGTCGATATGAATTCTTCCTGGTGTATCCCAAAATCGAAGTAAATTTTCACCAAGTGCTGAAGATGCTAATTTCATTTCTTTAAAATTACATTTAAAATTTTTTAATTTAGACATATAAGCCATTTCAATTTCAAGACCCAATATTTCTTTACATCTGTCATACATATATTTTTCATCAAAAAAGAATGTATTATAACCAGTAATAATATCACAATCATTATTATTAATTTCATTTAAAAATTGTAACATCAAGTCTTGTTCTGTTTCACAACTTTCAACAATAGTATTTTCTACAGGAGCTGTTTTTTCCAGACAAGCAATGTATTGACGATATGGTGTAGATTGACCAATGTATGTATAAGTTGCACCTATTTGAATTACACAATCACCTTTACGTTTTGCTTGTGGAAATTCACCATCGATACTATTACATTCAATATCAAACGAACAGATTCTCAAAGGTGCATTATGATCTTTTTTAATTGGATTTAAGTTTCTCCAATCAACATGAATTTCGATATCACATCTTGATTCTTTTTCATCAGGATCAGTAATTATTTCATATTTTGAAGTCTCAACCCATGAACAACCACTAATTTCCCTAATGTGAAAACACCGCAACATTGGTGGAAGATTGGCTTCATATAATTTAAATTTTGTTGGTTTAGACAATTCTTGAATACTTGGAATACTAATTTCATTATTGTCAAAATAACTTTTATATTTTTTCATACCATCTGCATTAGTAAACACTAATCGAGCAAAATAATATTCTTTATCGTTGGTAAAACCTTCAGCTCTCTTAAGTTTAACTAATTGCATTTCTTTTAAAGTTGATTTAAACTTGTAGAATACTTTTTTATTCTCTTTACTTTTAAAGTATGTTTCCATTTTATCAACAATATCTTCCAAAATTGCTTTGGATTTGTGTTGTAGTTTATTTGGTAATAACAAATAAAAGTATGGAGTATAACCAATTATTTTTGCATAAACAGATTTTCCATCATCACAACGTCCAAATGAATGGATTATAAAATTTCCAGGTATATCATTATCTTCGTCACAATCACCATCTTCATCAACAGGTACTTCATGACCTTCTAACCAATCATACAACTGAAATTCGATGCTATCTTTAATAATTTGCTTATTATTCATTACTATAATTATATTATATATAAAAGAATTCTTTATCAATTTTTATATATTGATAATAAATTAAACGAATTACACAAAATTATTTTTTCAATAATTTAGAGTATAATTTTTAAGGGAATTATCAATAATATTTTCAATTGATGAGTACGGTAATGTAATTATATTATTTTGTCCACAATAATAGGTAATTATATTAGATACAACATCAATGATATAATTGTTAATTGGTAAACAGTGTACAATAACTTTAAATGCTATAACATAAGGGTCTGAATTATCCATATTAATAGATTAAATTAATGTCTATAAATATTTAAATTCAATATTTTTTAATTTAATAATTGTGTTTTTATTTTTTTTATTATATAATTTATATTATAATGTCAAACACAAAAACAGTTGTTATGTTAAGTTATGATTTGGAAAATAATTCTACCAATTCTACCAATTATTTTATTAAAAATCTTTTAGAAGTTGAAAATAAACTAGCTCATATGTATAATTTTATAAACATTATTATTACTAATAAAAATAATTTAAATATACAAGATAACAGTTTTACTATTCTCAATGATAGTAAAGATAAATGTATATCAGATAAATTAAATAATGGACTTAAATATTGTAAAAATATTAATTATGATTATGTATTTATTATGGAAACAAATAATATAATTGATGCGGAAATTCTTGACGCATATTATTATTATATGGATGATAATTATGATTTTATTAATTTACTAAATATGTACTACTATAATATAGATAACAAACAATTATATTTTTGGAATGGTTTTGTAGAAGATAGAAAGAATGATTTTGTAAGTATTGGTAAATGTTTATCAAAAAGTTTAATTTCAAAATTAAATTATAATGGATGGGAAAGTAATCTTAATACCTATTTAGATTTATCATTAATAAATAGACTTAAAAGACTTGATAATATTCAAGATATAACATTAGATATTAAAAATTTTGGTTTCGCATGTGAAATAATATCTAATAGTACTTTTAATCAAATATCTAAAATTAAAAAATTATGTAATCTACAAACATCAAATATATATTATAAATATATTACAAATATAATTAATTCAACAATCAATTCAACAAATAATTCAACAAAATCTATTTCTATGCCATCTAATATTAAAACAAATAATTCTAACAAGTTTCTATCAACTAAAAGTAATGATTTGGTTTATAATCTTTTTAAAAATACAATTAGTGATAAAAAAGTTATCACTGATGTAATTCATAAATTAGTTGATAATCCAAATATTATTAAAACTGTAATGGGTGGTCAAATACAAACATCACAAATTGTAAATTTAATTATGTCAAACCCATCATTACTCAAACATATAATGGATAATATTAATATTGACACAAATAAAACAAATGATTTTGTTCAAAACATTATCAAAAATATGATATTAAAAGATGGCTTTAATTTTGGTTTAAATAAAAATGATGGTAATAATATTCATGACCATTATGATAATGACGATGATGATAACGATAATTATAACAATGATAATGACAACGACAAAGACAATGATAATTATAACAATGAACACTATGATAATAATGATGAACACTATGATAATAATGATAATAATTATGATGAAAAAAATATTAATACCAATGAATTTATCAAATATGATCACAAAAATAATAATTATATAAACAATACTCTTAATAATACACCCAATAATCCACCTAATAATGCACCCAATAATCCACCTAATAATGCACCCAATAATCCACCTAATAATGCACCCAATAATTTATTAACAAAAACAAAAAATAATTTAGGACAATCTGTTTTTAATGAATTAAAATCAACTAAAAAAATAGAGAAAATTGTACCTGTTGTAAATAATACACCACAACCAGTTAGTGATCACATTGTTAAAATAAAATTAATTCAATCAAAATATCATAAAAATTCTAATATGATGAAATTAATTTTATCAAATAATAACTAATAACTAAATAATATTAATATTTAATTATTATATATTGATTTTTTAAATTTTAGTAAATTAAATTGACTTAAATCAAAATTATTTACTTCTCCATTTAATGGATTATATAAAATAAATTTATTTACTTGATATTCTTTCTTCTTTAATAAATAACCATATAGTAAAACTTGACTGATATTAGATATTGTTGCTATTTCATTATAATTTGATACAGAAGATTTAATTTCAATAATTGTATCATCACACAATATATCTATTTCACCTCTAACACTACCGAATGAAACTGTATAATGAGTATATATTTCTTTTGGTTTTAAACTATTGATCATTTTACATATTCCTTTTTCTAGTTCCAAATAATAATTAAAAGCCAATTGACTAATTAATAAATCTTTATAAATATTAATTGTTTCTGAATTAAAATTATTTGATACCTTATATGTGCTAATATAAAATATATGTTCTAATATATTTCTCCAGTCTGTTTGTGGATCTATATATTCCAAATATATCTTTTTAGGAAAACTTGTATCTTTATGGATTAAATTAAGATCAAATTTTTTAACTTTTTTTGGGAAATTAATTTGAATCATTTTGGATATTAAATAATCAATAAAAGTTCCAATTATAGTTTTATATGATAATTTTTCAATATGTCTAGGTATTTCAAACATCTTATTAATTGAACTTCTTGTGTTAACCAAGGAATTAATTTGTTCTGATATTTTATTATAACCAATAAATCTTAAATAGTTTTGAACATCTTTGGATATTATTAATGTTGGATTAAAATTTTCTATGGTTACCCCACACCCAGTATAGAGATCAGTATTTAGTTCTCTAATTAATGGACTTATTGTCATTTGACTATCTGGATGTAAATCTTCTGTATAAGTTATAAATAAATATTTTTTTGCTCTTGAAGCTGCTACATAAAATAATCTTCTTTCTTCATCAACCTCTTCTAATTCATCTAGATAATATTTAGTTCTTACAGATGGAAAATTTTTACAATCCATATCTATTATATACACATATTCCCATTCTAAACCTTTCGCACCATGAACAGTAGTCAAATACAGAACATTTTCTAAATTAGTTTCAACTTCTTGATTCAAATATAAATCATTAATAAATTGTTCTAATGATGAATTTTTAAGATAATTTAACAAATTATAAAAATCTGCTAATTTACCATCAATGTTTGATTCTTTCTTAAAAATCCATAATTTTTCCAAATAACTTATAATAAATCTTGCTTTGTCAATATCTCTTTTAATTTTTTTCAAATATAAAATTGTATCATATAAATTAGATAATGTTAATCCAGCTTTTTCCTTATTTAAATTATTCAAGTTATTCAAGTTAGAATCAACATGATTTTTTATTAAACCCATAATGTCATTAGTACCAGATGATATACTATCTAATATGTCATTTGCTTTCTTTATCCCATATCCTGGATGAAGACTAATAATTCTTTTCCAATGAATAGAACTTTTTGGATTAATCAATACTGTTAAAAATGCTAAAAAGTCTTTAATATGTGATTTATCTAATAATGATAAACCAATATGTTTAACGGTTGGTATTTTATTTCCCATTAAATGTAACTCAATATCATCTAATAAATTATTTTTTCTTGCTAATATTACCATATCTGAAAACTTTACACCTTCTTGATTCTTTTTAATAATATCTTGAACTATCCATTTATATTGTTCTGGTTGTGATTTAAAACAAAAAACACATGGTTTTAATCCAAACTTTTCTTGTTTAGAAATAACTGATTTTTCAAATTGATTTGAATTATGAGATATAATATCTTGACAAAAATCAACAATTGATGGCGATGAACGATAATTTTCTGCTAGTAAATACATCTTTTGTGATTTAGATGGATCATTAAATGTCTTTTTAAAATCTAATATATATTTGACAGATGATCCTCTAAATGCATAAATTGCTTGTGCATCATCTCCTACCACCATAATTTTACTTTTAGCTGATAGTTTTAATAAGATATAATTTTGCACAGGATTAACATCTTGATATTCATCAAAAAATACATATTTTATTTTATTTTTAAATACTTCTGATTTATCGTCATCTAAAAATTTACTAAATTGAATCATCAAGTCATTAAAATCCACAATATTTTCTTTTTTCTTTTTACTTTGATATAATTTATAAATATAATTAAATTCTTTGTAATATTTTTCCAAATTATTTTTCTTCAATACTAATTTCATATCAAAAGGGTAAGTGGTCGAAGCTTGGTCAATTATTAATTGAATTTTTGATTTGATAATATTAATTTCATCTTCATCTAATTGTTGTAATGTGGAATTTTCATTGATTAAATCTCTTAAATAATCTCTAACATCTTTTTCATCTAATACCGTATAATTAATGTCATTATATTCTTGTAATACTTTATAACCAAGCCCGTGAAGTGAACCAACATGATATGGTATTTTGTTTGGTAAGATTTTACTTAATCTACTTAACATTTCCATCCCAGCTTTTTTAGTAAATGTAATTAATAGAGTTTCTTCAGGAGTAATCGAAGATGTATATGTTCCTTGTGGAACTATAACCGATGGTGTATATGTTCCCGGTGGAACTATTATTTTATTATCCAAAATCATTTTAACATATCTAGCTATCAAAGTATGTGTTTTTCCTGAACCAGGGCATGCTACAACCAATATATTATCTTCTGTTGCATTAACTATTTGTTCTTGTTGTTCGCTCAATTTTAAATTTTCTAAAATTAAATCATCGGAAAAACTAGCTAATTGTTTTTCTATTTGGATCATTTCATTTTCTATTTGAAAAATTCTTTTTTGTTGTTCTATCAATTCTATCTTTAGTAAATCTCTTTTTCCTGTTAGATTACTTAAAGAACCATTTGGGTCAGGTTTTAATTCAATTGTTGTTTTGTCAAGTCCATTCATTTTTGATTTGTTAATACTATTATTATATGATATTTCTTTAAATTGTATTTTTTATGGAACTTCTGGAACATAAACAAGTTTTGATGATTTAATTACAAAAGTATTTTTCTTAGTTATTTATTTGTCCTGTGAACTTGAAAACACCACCCTTGACTTCCATGCCATATATGATGCCACCAACGACATCACCATAAATATCAAATTTAATGGTAGATCCAGTAAGGGACTTTCCGCTATATGCCTTAACAGCCTTAAGCATTGCATCACGAGTTGTAGCTCCTTTTGCAATACAATTTAATAATACGTTTGTAGCATTAATGGACTCAATAGCGTAAACTCCTGAAGAAACACCCATCTTCTTCTTGAAATCTGCTTCAAGCTTTGCATCAATATCAGCAAGTGTGACTGATCCTGATGTAAAACGAGCACCTTCGAGAACTGATGCTGGAACAAGAGTTAGTAAGCTTGGTGAAAAAACGCCGTCGCTGCCTGCAAGAATTCCTTTGTATCCACTATCACGTAGTTGCTTGAAGAATAGTGCAGCCTGTGAGAAGTAACCGATGTAAATAACAACGTTTGCACCTGTAGTCTTAACCTTAGCGATTGTTGCAGACAAGTCATTTATATTGGCAGATACGCTATCAAATCCAGCTGATTGACCAGCAGGAATTGTAGGCTTCATGTAATTAACTAGACTAACACCATAAATTGATTTGTCATCAACTATGAATACCTTAGGTGATGAAACACCCTTTGTAGCTAACTTAAATAGTAATGGACCCTGCTCTTTATCGGTTGATACTACACGGTGGAACACTGGAAAACCAATTATTCCATCAGCTGGTGCTGTTAGTGATACACGGGTTGCAGATGGAGATATAAGAGCCATTCCAACAGGCTTATAATATTGTAGTGATGCAATTGTTGCACCTGAATAAGCGGGTCCTACAATACCAAGAATCTTTTTATCAGATACAGCACCTGGAACAACTGTTACAGCTACTGCTGGATCTCCCTGATCATCGATTGAAACAAGATTAATCTTGATATTCTTGTTTTTTGCTTCGAATAGTTTGATTGCATATTTAATTGCATTTTGCTCATCAATACCTAATGATGCTTCTGGACCTGTTAATGGGCCTTGATAACCAATTGTGTATGTTTTTACTGCTCTTATATTACTATCATTGGAATTATCAAGTTCTAGTTCATCCATATCACTTTCCAATAATTCATTTGAATTATTTAAGGAAATAATAGTTGAATTAATCCCATTTATAATTTCGACATTATTGGAATCTAATAAAAATTTTGGAATAGACGTTGTATTATGTTTAATATTAATAACTTTTTTGGTCATAAAATATTGTTATGATTATATATTAACTATTAGACATTTTTTTATAAAAAATTGAAAATTTAATCCAAATATGTTATTTAAACTAACAATTTATGTCGAACCCTCACATCCCACAAGCATATAATGACTATATTGGTGTCGAATCTGAATCTCGTGAATACAAGGAATTTACCTTTAATCTTGCGGGGATGGACATTGATATGCAACTCGCTGAACAGTACTGTCAGTCAAATCAATTTGATTTTAACACCAATGTGATTCGCAATCTCAAGCGATATTTTAAGGTTTTCATTCCCAAATACACATGTGGTTTTCTAAATTCAAACATCGATGGTGACTTTTTTATTGGTATTAATGATTATGGATTTGCTAAAGGAATTCCATATCAAGGTGAATTACCTGTTGATTATCTCCAATCAAAACTGGTTGGAATCATTCAAAAATTTGTTAGAATTAATCATGGTATTCATCACAGTATTAATATAGAACAATTTGTCAAAATTAACTTTTTTAAGATTGACAAACCGGGTAAACCTGATGAACCAGTAAATAAACGTTTTACAGACTATCTTAAGGAAAAAGCTGAATACATGAAACGTTATCGCGAATACATTGAAAAAATAGAATCTTGGAGAATTAGGTTTTTCTTTTTTCACCAAAAACTTGTTGATTTGGTTAATAATTATGAAACTCGTATAATGTTAATTGAATATATTAAACATCATGATCCAACAAATTGTGTAATAAAATTGTTGGAAGGTGATTATCAACTAGAATATAAGGACCATGATGCGATCCTTGCAATTAAGGAAAACAAATCTGAACCATATTACTGGGTTTGTAAATGGAAAGATGAAATGGTTGATTACATTCGCTCCCAACGCCCTGCACTTATTATGGATTTTAATCAAAATACTCCAATGAATTTAATTACTAGCCCAAATGAAATGATTCCTTATTGGGTAAATTCAAATCCAGATATGAATTTGTATGTGTGTCATGTTCAATTTATGACCTCACATATTCCTTTTGTCTATGGTAGGGATTCAAATTCAAATTCCAATTCATATTTTCAATATTATGATTTGCATAAAAAGTGGATTAGTTGTTATCGCACTACTTTGCCAAATGGTGATCCTGTATGTAACCCATTTAAATTTTAATTTAGTTTAGTTTTGTTTAGTTAAGGTTAAATAAATAAAGATTTTTGTTAACTTCAGCTAATAATTCATCTCTAATATTTAATAAATCACTATCTGTAAATTTGGTTTGTAATGATTCTAAATATTTTTTAGCTTGTTCATATAATATAACTATACCACTATCATCAATATATGTTGGTTCTATTTTAATTGAGCTAAGTATTGGTTTTAATTTATATCTACCAATAAATACTTCGACAAATTTATCTACTAAATCACCTAATACTGAATTAAATCTATCTGAAGCTACATGTCTAGCATATGAGGTAGTATTCCAATGATATAATTTATTAGCAAGTTGAAAAGTAAAGAAAAATTTAACAATTTCATTAATATCTTGTTGAGAAACCATTTTTATTTAATATAAATTAATTTAGATATTTTTATTTTTTTAAACTATTTTTTTTAAAATAAAAATATTTATTGGATTTTAATGGGTATGAGTATAAGCTGATAGTACCCGAGCACTTGGATCAATATAATCCTTAACTTCTTTTCCATTAGCAGACCATTTTGGTTGCCAATAATGAGGAATAATATTTAAACGTTTTTCACCAAAAAATTCCACAAATACTTTTTTGTAGTAGTATTGTTCTTTTGTCACACAATTCCATTTTGATTTTTCATTGGCAAATTCTTCATCTGATACTTGGGTATCAATATGTTCTTGAATAATTTGAAACCATGATTTTTCTTTTGATGAAACACCATCTGAAAAAGCTTCTT
>JACCEB010258235.1_pt1 | contig 13379 bp, 7 predicted proteins | sample 7454761 | NCBI WGS metagenome assembly JACCEB01 (sample SAMN15323454, study PRJNA562643) | freshwater metagenome | isolation source: river surface water | place: USA:Blue River Watershed | collected 2017-08-18 | reverse complement strand
TTCGGGGTGGGATTCCGAGCGCGTTGGTCAGCCTGCCGCTTCGGTACATGCACAGCATTGTGGAGATGTGCGACCTGAAGGATGTGGAAAAGGTCATTGATTTGCTGGTCGCCTTTGTCGCGTCGGTGTCTTCGAAGGACCGATTCTCTCACCAGCTTTAGCCCGGAGGATTGTTGTGGTTTCGAAGTTTCCTGAGTTGGAAGGGTTGACGGTGACGGTTGACCGCGTGCTTTACGTTCCTCACCTGCGCAAGAGTTCGGTGGATGCCCACCCGTTTGTTTACTACATCACGATCCACAATCATTCCGGACATGTGGTGACGGTTTATGGAAGGAAGTGGGTCGTGACGTCTGAGAACGGCGAGATGGTGGTGGTGGAGGGGGATGGGGTGGTCGGTAAGACGCCGCGGCTCGAGAGTGGGGATGCGTTTTCGTACAATTCGAGTCATTCGGTGATGTGCAACAGCGTTGCGGAAGGCTCGTACTTGTGTGTCACCGAGGAGCAGGACCGCGTGGTGGTGAGGATTCCGCCGTTCCGGATGGATTTGCCGGTGGCGTGATGGGGTGATGGGGGAGTGAGGATTGGCTATCTGTCTATGGGAAGCGGGTTTCAGGCTCTCGTCGAGGAACCACGGGTTCGCCAGGTGGCGAGTTTTGATGCGTTGTTGAAAACTCCGTTTGAAGGCGACGTGAACGCGCTCTGTTGGCCGCGCACTCTTCCCGGCGATTTCGGAGAAGTGGTGGCCAAACTGGCGGGAGGGACGGGCATTGTTGCGGTTAGCGACGAGGAAGTTGCTGCCCTTGCCTTGTCCCCTCAGGGACGGCTCGCTGCCGATGCGTTGATTGCCGATCAGCGGTTGCTTCGGGCGCACGATTTGGATCCGGTTTTGAACTGTATCCACGATTGCGTACGCGGGCCGGATGCGGGGATTGTTCCGACCGATGTGACATCCTTTCACGTGGATAGCTCGCCCATCGAGGTGGACACCTGGCTGTGCACCTATTTTGGCGCATCGAGCGAGGGCGTGGTGAATGAGGACGCAGTCCGGAAGGTGGACATTCCGGAGGTGCGGGCAGCTCTCCTCGCAGAGCACGGGGGGACGGACGACGAAGCTTTTTCGGATTACTTGCGCGACTGCTCTTACGAGTACCATTACGCGTTGAGGCAGGGGGCTCGGCCCTATTCGTTTGGCCGATTTGCTCTTTGGCGGATTGCGACGCTCTGGCCGGGAAACCCCGTTCTGCCGTGCATTCATCGAGCTCCCGAAAATCATCCGGGCTCGCCGCGTCTGCTCCTGATTAGTTGAGCTTTGTGGCGGAGCGGTTGAGCGATTTAGCCAGTCAGATGGGGTGTGGTGACGCTCTGTGGTCCCTCGGATTCACATAACAAAATTGTCCAAACTTGCATTTCATTGGCAGAGGGCAGACCGAGATGGTGTGCGATCTGTGGACGTCGACTCTGCTTTTGCAGGCCGCCTGTCTCGAAAGTTGCTTACTTCTGAAGTTATGAACGTGTTCTCCCGAGTGTTCGTCCCGTGGGTCTTGTGTTGCGTGGTGGCTCAAGCTGCTCCGAAGCCATTGTTTGATGGAAAAACGTTTACTGGTTGGGAGGGTGACACCGAGAAGGTCTGGCGCATCGAGCAGGGCGAAATTGTGGCGGGTCAGCCTGATGTGAAGCAGGCGCGGAACGAGTTTCTTGTGACGACGCGCGACTACGCGGACTTTGAGCTGACGCTTCGTTATCGGCGCGGCAGCAACAACGGGGGTGTTCAGATTCGGAGCGAGCGGGTGCCGAATCACCATGAGATGAAGGGGTACCAGGCGGACTTTGCGCCTGGCATTGACGGGTTCCTGTACGACGAGTCGAGGCGGAACCGATTTCTTGCGCTGTTTGACATTGAAAAGGGGCCGATGGAAGCGCCGCCCGAGGGGACGGGTGCGGCGATTAAGCGGGCGAATCAGACGGCGAAGGAAGTGTCGGAGCGGCTCAAGTTGGGTGAATGGAATCACTATCGCATTCGTTGTGAGGGGCCACGGATTCAGTTGTGGGTCAATGACGTACAGACCGTGGACTTTACGGAAAAGGACGGAGCCATCCCGTTAAAGGGAAAGATTGGGATTCAGATTCACGGGGGGGCGACGGAGATTCGCTACAAGGACATTCAGATTGAGGAGCTGGGGGGTGAAGCGCCGAAGTCTCAGGCGGCAGGCAACCCGATGGAGGTTAGGAAGTCGGACACGGTCGCGCTTGTGGGAGGGTCAAACATTGAGCGGACGCGGTTTCATGGGTTTCTGCAGGCGCAACTGATTGGCGCGGTGGCTGACGGGGGGATTCGCGTGCGGAATTTCGGGTGGGAGGGGGACACGGTTTTTGAGCAGTGGCGTGATGCGGGATCGACGGATCCGTCGAAAAGTTGGAGGCAGCAGCGAGATTGGCGTGAGCAGTTGCGCGAGGCGGGAGCGACGCTGGTGCTGGCGCAGTTTGGGCAGATGGAATCCTTGCGTGGCGAGGCTGGTCTGGGCGCATTTGTCGCGGCTTACGAAGGGTTGGTGCGCGAGTTCATGGCTGAAGGGCGGCGCGTGGTCCTGATGAGTCCCACGCGGTTCGAGGGAGCAATGGAGTCGCATAATGCTGCGCTCAAAATCTATGCGGATTCGGTGCGGACGTTAGCGGCGCGGCTCGGGGTTGGGTTCGTTGACCTGACTGGGATTGTGCCCGAGGGTGCGGGTCAGGCATTGACAGAAAATGGGTGGCAATGGAATGAGGCGGGGCATCGGGCGGTGGCTTCGGCTATCGGCAAAGCGTTGAAAGTACGAACGGTGGTGAATGAGGCGGCGCGCCGCGAAATCTTGGAAGCGGAGCGTCTGTGGTTCGATTACTGGAGGCCGATGAACTGGGCGTTTCTGACGGGTGACCGCACGGGGGTTGCGTATTCCAAGGATTGGAAGGATGCCTCGAAACGCATTTTTCCTCAGGAGATGCAGGACTTCTTGCCACTTCTCGATCGGGCTGACGCGAATGTTTGGGCGGCTTTTGCGGGGAAACCGGCGGTTCCGGTCGGGGTGCGTTCCTCAATCCCGGTCGAGTCTGGTGCGGTTGCTCCGCAGACGCCTGAGGAGGAGTTGGCGAGTTTCAAAGTTGCAGAGGGATTTGAGGTGAACCTGTTTGCGAGCGAGCGGGATGGGATCGTTAAACCGATTCAGATGCGTTGGGATGAGCGCGGGCGATTGTGGGTGGCGTGCGCGGTGAGCTATCCGCAAATCAAGCCGGGGGAGAAAGCGAACGACTACGTGCTCGTGTGTGAGGATACGGATGGGGATGGGCGTGCGGACAAGTTTCACAAGTTTGTTGAAGGGCTCTTCATGCCGAGCGGGATCGAGTTGGGAGATGGCGGCCTCTATGTTGCTCAGGGAACGGAGCTTTTGCACTTCAAGGACACTGATGGAGATGGGCGTGCGGACGCGAAGCGGATTGTCCTTGGGGGGTTTGGTACGGCTGACTCGCACCAGATGATCAACGGGTTGAACTGGGGATTTGGGGGCGAGCTTTGGTTCACACAAGGGCACCACATCTATTCGCGGGTGGAGACGCCGTTCGGAGTTGAAACGTTGAATCGAGCGGGCATTTGGAGATGGCGTCCGCGAACGGGCCATCTGGATCCTTTCTTCCAGTTTTCCTCTGCCGGCGCGAATTGCTGGGGCGTTTTCACTACGGAGTACGGGCAGCCGTTTCACAAAAGTGGCGCCAATAGTGGCGCATGGTTTTGCACCCCGGGATTGGTTCGTTCCTCGCTGGCGGTGAATGCGCAAGCGATGAACCTTTTTCACGCTCCCATCAAGCAGGTGGGGATGGAGTTTCTTCGGAGCAGTCATTTCCCCGAAGAGATGCAGGGACGAGCGGTGATCGGCGGCTACTACGCCAACTTGCTCGAATGGCATTCGTTAAAGCGGGAGAACGGTGTGTTTCGTTCGGAGCGGTTACCGAATCTGATTGAGACGAAAAACAATGTGTTTCGTCCCGTGGAAGTTCGAAACGGGCCTGACGGAGCGATTTACTTGGCTGATTGGTACAATCCAATCATCGGGCACTATCAGGCGAGCTATCGTCATCCTGATCGTGATAAGCAACATGGACGAGTTTGGCGCGTGACGATGAAGGGACGTCCGCTGGCGAAGCGAGTGGATTTGGGGCGTTTATCGGTGACGGGGCTGTTGGAGCAAGTGGACTCACCGGAGGGGTGGGCGCAGTACCAAGCGAAACGGTTGTTGTTTGAGCGCGCGACGTCCGAAGTTGTGCCGGCGCTTGACGCATGGGTGAGCGGACTGGCGAAGGACGGCCTCGGTGCGGAGTACCGCCGATTGCAAGCGTTGGCGCTGTTTGAGGCGCACGAGACGGTGCGTCCTGAGTTGCTCAAGCGCCTGTTGCGCTCGGAGACACCGGACGTTCGTGCTTATGCGACGCGCGTGCTTTCGACCTGGGCGAGGGACGGGCGATTGCCTGAGGCGTTGGTGTTATTGGAGGTTCAGGTTGCTGACGATGACGCGTTGGTGCGACTCGAGGCGGTGGTTGCGGCGAGCTACGTGGCTGATGTTCGTGCGGCGGCAATTGCGGCGAAGGCGTTGGATAAGGATTTTAATCCGTATCATCAGCATGCGTTAACGAAGACGCTTCATGTCTTGAATCGGGTCTGGGCTCCCGAGGTTGATCGGGGTGCGACTGTGTTTGATCGGGACGAGCACCTGCTGTTTGCCCTGCAGAATGGTTGGGTGGAGAATAATCCTGAGGATTTTCGAAGTTTGAGCGGAGCGGCAGTGGCCTACCGGCCGAGCCCCAATGCGCGTGCGGCAGCCATCATGAAGGCGCAGGTGACCAAGAACGCGGGAAGCCCCGAGCGCATGCTGCGGTGGCTCCGTGCGTTTGCGGGCATTGCTTCGGCGGAAGACGTCCCGTTTCTGATGGAGCACGGGTCGCGGGATCCGTCCGTGCTGGGGGCCATCAAGACCGCTAAGCCCGAGGGCGCGGAGCACTTCGTGAAAATGTTATTTTCTGACCCGTCGGCACCGGTGCGCGGGCATGGAGCGCGGTTGGCGGGGCTGTGGAAGCTGGGTGTGTTGTTGGACGTGTTGCGTCCGCTGGCGGACGATTCGCATCCGTTTGTTCGGGAACAGGCGGTGGGCGCGTTGTTGGCGATTGAGCCGGAGCGCGGAGTGGAGAAAGCGTTGAAGCTGATGGGTGTGGCGAAGGACGTGAAGGAGATTACGGGAGCGATGGGGGCGATTTTGGGGCGCGCCGACACGCAAGCGCTGTTTGTGAAGGCGCTGAGCAAGGGGGACGCTGTATCGCCATCGGCGGCGAGGCTTGGGTTGCAGGCCCTGAATTTGGCGGGGAAAGCGGATCCGCGCGTCGCGCAAGCGTTGATGGGTGCTGCGGGGATGAACACTGCGTTGCCCCCGTATACGAAGGACTACATTAGCAAGGTGGTGAAGGCGGCGCAGACCGTTGGGGATGCGGCGGAAGGAAAGAAGGTTTACGAGATGGCGGGTTGCGTGACGTGTCATATGCCGGGTGCGGCGCAGAGTCGCATTGGGCCGGATTTGAGTGCGATCAGTCGTGGTCTGCCGATTGATATGATTGTGACGGAGGTGGTTTGGCCGGGGTTGAACGTGAAGGAGAACTTTGAGGCGGCGAATGTGGTGTTGAAGGACGGTTCGGTTGTGACGGGGTTTAAGCACACGGACACGGCGGAGGCGATTGCTGTTCGGGAGCTGACGGGTTCGATACGAACCATCAAGAAATCGGACGCTCAGAGCATCAAGGTGGGAGGGACGTTGATGCCTGAGGGATTGACGGGAAATCTCAATGAGACGCAGCTTGCGCATTTGATTCGGTACCTCAGCGAACTGGGCAAGTAGCTGGGATTGGCGCGGCAGTTTCGTGGGATCGAGGGGCGTCTTCTGCGGCGTGGCTACGGGGATTCGTGGCATGCCTCGTGCGCATTGGTCGAGGCCTACAGAGAGCAACCCTACGACACTCAATCTTTTGGATAAGGAATGGGTGTTTCGGTGGGTGTTTCTGAGGGAGAACCAAACATTTTTTATGGACCAGAAACTGGAGGGCACTCCGAGTGTCGAAATCAAGTTGGAGGGGCGCACGGTGGTTCGCTCAGAAGTCCAGAATAACTGGGGGACGCGTTTACAATGGCGGCTCCTCAAGGAGGGGAAAGAGATTGCGACGGGTCCGGTGGGGCCTGATTCAGCATTCGATTTGCCTGACCTTCAGCAAGGACGCTATCAGGTTGTTGTTCAGCAGTTTCATTATGTGAACTACAAGAAGACGCCGGACGGAAAGTTTACGGACAGCAAGTACGTCGACATCTGCAAGCCGTTGGATTTTTCGGTTTAAACACCCAGTCAAAGGAGGTCCCATGTTACACGTTGGAAGCACAAATATTCCCCTTTGCTCTGGGGTAGATCGGCGCAGTTTTTTGCAAGCGGGTGCAGCCGCGATGGCGGGTATGACGTTGCCGAACTTGTTTCGGCTGCAGGCGGCGGGTGCGGTGGATGAGAAGAAGGCGAAGATTCGCAACTGTATCACTCTCTTCATGGTGGGTTCCCCGGGGCACCTGGATACATGGGACATGAAACCGGATGCGCCGGAGGACATCCGCGGGAAGTTCAAACCGATTTCCACGAGCGTTCCGGGGACTCAAATTTGTGAACATTTCCCGAGGATGGCCCGCGTGATGGATCGGGTGGCCTTGATTCGGAGTCTTCATTACAACACGGGGGCTTCGCACGAAAACGGGCAGCGTTGGATGATGACGGGGCACGACTTTAACGCGGCGAACAAGCAGCCGCACATGGGCTCGGTGGTGTCGCGGGTTTTTGGTCAGCGCGGGGATTTGCCCTCCTCGATTATTCTTCCGGCAGCGATTGGGAACACGGGGACATCGACTCCGCACGGTCAGGAGAGTGCTTACCTTGGCAGCGCTCATCAGCCGTTTTTCTTGGGGAACGATCCTGCATTGTCCACGTTCAAAGTGGCTGACCTTCAGTCGCCTGCTGGGCATGAGGAGTTTCGCATTGCTGCACGGCGCAAGCTGCTGAGTGAGGTGGACCATTTGCAGCGTCATGTGGAGGCGGGTTCCATGTTGGAGCGCGACACGGCGTATGCGCGCGCGTTCAACCTGCTCACCAATCCAGAATCGAAGAAGGCATTTGATTTGTCGGAGGAGTCTTCGAAGTTGAGAGATCGCTATGGACGCAACACGTTCGGTCAGAGCTGTCTCCTTGCTCGCCGATTGATAGAGCGGGGTTCGCGGTTTGTGACCGTGAACCAGTTCGATACGGTGTTCGGTATCTCGTGTTGGGACATGCACGCGGACGGGAGCAGTTTGAACAACACTTACGCGGATTATGAGCACGTGCTTTGTCCGCAGTTTGACTTGGCATTTACGGCTCTGTTGGAGGATTTGGAGCAGCGAGGGTTACTTGAGGAGACGGTGATTTCGGTGATTAGCGAGTTTGGTCGGACGCCGAAGCTGAATCCGAAGGGTGGACGCGATCATTATCCGTCCGCATGGACGAACTTCCTCGCGGGCGGGCCGATTCGTGGGGGGAAGGTGATTGGTTCGACGGATAAAATTGGTGCGGCGCCGCACGATCGACCGGTGACGCCGCCGATGGTGGTTGCCTCGATTTATCAGGCGATGGGCATTGATTTGGAAACCACGATGCTGCCTGGACCGGGCGGGCGACCGGTTCGGTTCATCGAGGCGGAGCCAATCCGAGAGCTGTTTGCTTAAGTGCTATGCGAGGCTGGAAGCAGCTCCGTGGGCTTGGTTTGCTTGCGGCGGTGATGTTGGTGCCGGTGGTGGGTGAGGCTGCGCCGCCGGTTGTGACGGGGGTGAATGTTCGGGGGTTCCGGACAGGGGGAGCCACTGCGATTACGGTGACGGGGGGTGACCTGTTGCCGAATCCTCGGTTTGTGTCCACGGGCGCGATTGCGCGTCAGCGCGTGCTGGAGGGGGCGGTCGCGGGGAAGGTGACGATTGAGGTGGAGTTGGCGTCCGACGCGCGCGCGGGTTTGGAGAATGTTTGGCTGGTGACGGATGGGGGCGTGTCGTCGCGGTTGGTGTTTGCGGTGGATGGATTTCTGCAACAACCGATGGAGGCAAAGGTGGAAACGATGCCGGTGTCGGTTCATGGAAATTTATCGGGAGCGCAGGTGGCGGAATCGCGTTTTGCGGGGAAGCAGGGGCAGGAGTTGTTGTTGGAGGTGGAAGCGCAGCGGATGGACAGCAAGTTGCGTCCAGTGCTGAGGTTGTTCGGTCCGGATGGCGTGCTGGTGGCATGGAGCGGACCGATGAGTGGGCTGCGAGGAGACACGCGTTTGGGGGTGCGAATTCCGAAGGATGGCGAGTACCGCGTCGAGTTGCGGGATCTGCAATATGCGGCGACGGCCCCTGCGCACTTTCGGATGAAGATTGGGGAATGGGTTCCGGTTGATTCGGTGTTTCCGGCGATGGTTCAGGCGGGCGTTTCGGCGGAGGTCGAAGCGGTTTCATTGAAGGGGCCCGTGGGCAAGATGGAGGTGAAGGCGGCGGCGACTGGCCGTGCGGTTCCGACGGGCTGGCCACGGGGATTGAGTGCCACGGGGTCCGGCGCGTTGGTTTGGTTGAGTCCACTGAAGCAGGCGGTTGAAAATCGGAAGGGTGATGAGGTTCAGGCGTTGGAGGGGCTTCCGGTTTCAGTGAATGGCCGGATTGGGGCGGCTTGGGAGGTGGATCGGTATTTGGTGCCGGTTGAGCCGGAATCGGAGGTGGAGGTCGGCTTGCTTGCGGATGCGTTGGGTTCGCCGTTGGACGGGGAGGTGGAGTTGACGGATGAGAAGGGGGCGCGGCTTGCGGTGAATGACGATGTTGCGACGGGGCCTGATGCGCGGTTGACGTTCAAGGTGCCGAAGGGGGTGACTCGACTGATTGCTGCGGTGCGCGACGTTTCTGGGAATGCGGGGCCGGCACACGTTTACTGTTTGCAGGTGATGCCGAAGGCTGCGCAATCGTCAGAGGGCGGCTATCGGCTCCGTCTGGCGGAGGACGCTTTGAATATTCCGAGGGGCGGTGCCGGCGTGGTGCGTGTTGAGGCGTTGCGCGAAGGGTACGACGGGCCAATCGCGGTGAAGGCGGCGGGATTGCCCGGAGGCTATCGGTTGGAGGGAACGGAAATCCCCGCGGAGGCTTCGGGGACCCTGATATCCATCCGACGCGAGAAAGAGGCGACTCCTGCCGTGGTTTCATTCCTCGGTGAACGTGAGGGCAAGTCGCTGGCCGCTCGGGTGGAGGCGGTGCCGGGGGGAAGATTGCCGCCTTGGTTGGAGGAAGCGTTTGTGGTCGCGGAGAGTGCTGCGGACGAATCGGGCTTCCGTGCGGAATGGGCGGATGACGTCTCTGCGAAACGAATGCCGCTTTCGGGGAAGGCGGTGTTGAAAGTGAAGTGCGTTCGTCCCGTTGGACACGACGGCCCTGTGCGGTTGACGCTTTTGACGAGTCAGGCTCGACAGCTCGATGCAAAGGGTGCGGTGCAGGCGATGAAGATGTTACGCGAGGAAAAGGCCGTATTGATTGAGGAGGACAAGAAGGCGCAGACAGCGTTTGATGCGATTGCTGCGGCTGACAAAGCACTGAAGGCGGCCCAAGCCGCCGTTGATGCTGCGGCGAAAAAGGGGGAGGTTGGCGAACCTTTGAGCAAAGCGCTTTCAGACGCTCAGGCGAAGCGCGCTCTGGCGCAGGAGGAAGCCAACAAGGCTGCTGCGGCGGCGAAAAACGAGGCGGAGATGGTTTTGTTGATTCCGCCAGATCTTGTCGAGGTGCCGCACATGGTCTCGCTCAAAGCAGAGTTGTTGAAGCGTGACCGAAAGACGGTGGAGTCATTCACCTATTTGCCTGTGGCGAAGATTCCGGTGGTGAATCCGGTGGTGCTCAAGTTTCCGGCGGAGGTTGCGGCGACCGTGGAGCCGAAAAAGGGCGGGGTACTCGAGATTAAGGGGGAGATTGAGCGGACGGATGACGCGAAGGGTGACGTCACCGTTTCGTTGTCTGGATTGCCGGCTGGATTGAATGCTCCTGCGGTGACGGTCAAGGCTGCGGACCGCGCATTTGCCTTCAAAATCAATCTCCCTGCGGCGTTTAAGCCGGGTGAGTTTCCTGCGGTAAAAGTGTCTGCCACGAGCAAGCCGTTTGGACAGGTTCAGGTAAAGACACGGGATTTCCCGCTCACGCTCAAAGTGGTCGCGGCGGATGACGCCGCGCAGAAGACATCCGGTTAAACATGAAAACGATTTCCCAGAAAACGGCCATTGCTCTGTTGATCTTCGCTGCTGTGTCGGTGTGGGGTTACGCGGCCGAACGGTTTTCGGTGCATCCGCAGGCCATGACATTGAAGCATTTGGGCCGTGCGCATTCGTTGATTGCGGGGGTTGAGGGGGAGGACGGGTATGACACCGATGTCACGGATCAATCGGTGTTTGCGAGTGCGAACCCTGCGGTAGCGACGGTGGATTCTCAGGGATGGGTTAAACCGGTCTCGAATGGAAAAACGGAGGTGACGGTTCGTCACGGGAAGCATGTGTTTCAGGTGGCAGTGGAGGTGGCTTTACCTCAGTCGGCTCAGAAGGTGAGTTTTCGAGAAGACGTGATGCCGGTGCTTTCGAAGGGGACCTGTAACATGGGGGCGTGCCATGGTTATTCGCTGGGGAAGAACGGGTTCAAGCTTTCGCTGCGCGGGGCTGATCCCGAGAAAGATTATCCTGCGTTGACGGACGAGTTTGGGGAGCGGCGGCTGAACCGGCATCATCCGGAGGCGAGTCTTCTTTTGTTGAAGGGCACGGGGGAGGTTCCGCACGAGGGTGGCGTGAAACTCGACAAGGGATCTCCGATGTACGATCTCGTGTTGCGATGGATTGGGGAAGGTGCGCGGGATGACGACCCCAAAATGCCGAAGTTGGAGTCGATTAAAATGGTGCCAGAGAAGGTGACGGCTCGTTCGGGGAGTCGGCATCGGTTCCAAGTGGTGGCGCGGTACTCGGATGGGACGCTGCGCGACGTCTCGAAAGACAGTATTTACACGGTCAATACCGAACGGATTGCCCGTTCCGATGATGATGGTTTGGTGACGGTTACAGAGCTTGGCGAATCCGCAATCATTGCGCGGTACGAGAATCTGTTTGCCGTTTCGAATCTGATTGTTCTGCCGCAGGACAAGGGGTTTCGTCCGACGCCGGTTCCCACCGAAGGGGTGGTGGATCGTCACGTGATTGCAAAGTTGAATGACTTGAGAATCACGCCGTCTGCGGTGGTGGATGATGAGACCTTTTTGCGCCGCGTTTCGATTGATTTGATTGGATTGCAGCCGACTCCGTCCGAGCGCGCTGCCTTCGTTGCGGATCCTGCGTCGGACAAGCGTGCGAAGCAGGTGGAGGCGCTGATGGGGCGTCCGGAGTTTATTGATTGGTGGACGTTAAAGTGGGGGGATTTGCTCCAAAACTCGCGGAACACGGCGAGTGATCCTGCGGTGTACGCCTTCCGGGAATGGATTCGGTCTGCGGTGGCGATGAACATGCCGTTGGACCGATTTGCGCGGGAGTTGCTGACGGCGCGGGGAGGTTATTCTGACCATGCGGCCTCGGCGTATTTCACGGTGAGTAAGGATACGGACGATACGATTCAGCGTGCGACACAGGTGTTTTGTGGTGTGCGGATGCTGTGCGCGCGGTGTCATCCGCATCCGTTCGAAAACTGGACACAGACGGACTACTACGGATTGCACAGCTTCTTTAATCAGGTTGCGACCAAGGTGGATACGCGGCAGGCGGGGGCGACGAATGCGAAGACGGTGGTGGTGAACTTGAAGACGGGGCCGTCTACGAATCCGAGGACGCGGAAGCCGGAGCCGCCGCGTTACCTTGGGGGCGGTGTGGCGGCGTTGGCTGAGACGGGGGACCGGCGTGAGGACTATGCGCGGTGGCTGACGGCGGGGGAGAATCCTCACTTTGCGCGGAGTTTGGTGAACCGGTTTTGGAGCTACTTTTTTCACCGAGGCATCATTGATCCCGTGGACGATTTGAGATCGACGAGTCCGCCGATTAATCCGGCGTTGCTGGATGCGTTGACGGCGGATTTTGTGAAGAGCGGGTTCGATATGCGGCATTTGGTGCGAGTGATTGTGAACTCTCAGGCGTACCAGCGGAGTTCGGTGCCGAACGATTCCAACACGCATGATGACGCGAACTTTTCGAAAGCGATTCCGCGGCGGATTCCGGCGGAGGCGTTGTTGGACTCTTTGGTGCAGGCCACGGGGGTGAAGGAGAACTTTGGTGGCGTTCCGGCGGGATTCACTGCGGCTCAGCTCCCGGATGGCAATGTGCAGAGCAGTTTCCTTTCGTTATTTGGGAAGCCTCAACGCATGGAAGCCTGTGAATGTGAGCGGGATACTGGAACTAACATGTTGCAGGCGCTTCACTTCATTAACGGGCAATCGATTCTGAATCGCGTTTCGAATGCGAGCGGGAGACCGGCGCTTTTGTTGAAGGAGAAGGTGTCGGATGAACAGGCTGTTGAGCAGTTATACCTGTGGTCGTTGTCGAGGCTTCCATCGGTGGGCGAGCGGGAGGCGGGTCTTCGCTTTTTTGGGGAGTACGGGGAGAAGCGTGCAGAGGCGATGCAGGATTTGATGTGGGCGCTGTTGAACAGTCGCGACTTCATGATGCTTCGATGAATCAGAACATTCTTTTGAAAGTGTTGGTGGCTTGGGGAATCGCAGCCGGATCTGCGGTTGCCGAGCCAATGAGTTTTGAGCGCGAAGTGTGGCCGATTTTTCGGCGTCACTGTGTGGCGTGCCACGCGGAGGGGAAGGCGAAGGGAGGGTTGCGGATGGACACTGCGGATGGGTTGACCAAGGGCGGAGAGACGGGTGCGTTGTTCGTGGCTGGGAAGCCGGATGAGAGTTTGCTCATTTCGCAAGTGTCGGGCGAAAAGCCGGAGATGCCGGAGAAGGAGCCGCCGTTGTCGGCCCAGAAGGTCAAGATTCTCCGCGAATGGATCGCGCAAGGCGCTAAGATCGATAAGGTTCCGAAGATAGTTGTTCCTGCGGTCAAGGTGCCTGAGGTCTATGCGACTGCACCGGCGGTTACTGCGGTTGCACTGAGCCCGGACGGCAAGCGGGGCGTGGTGGGGTGCCGTAGTGAGGTCGTGATAGTCGATGTGGACGAGGGCAAGGTGATGAAGCGAATCCCGACGGGAATGGATTTGGTGAACGACGTTGCGTTCAGCCCGGATGGCGGGCTCGTTGCCGTTTCGGGAGGGTATCCTCAGCAGTGGGGAG
>JACCEB010047550.1_pt1 | contig 13381 bp, 15 predicted proteins | sample 7454761 | NCBI WGS metagenome assembly JACCEB01 (sample SAMN15323454, study PRJNA562643) | freshwater metagenome | isolation source: river surface water | place: USA:Blue River Watershed | collected 2017-08-18 | reverse complement strand
TTTTTTTTTTAGAATCATTAATATTTTTATTTGCATCACCAGATTGATTTATTATTTCTGTTGTTTTCTTTTTTTTTATATCTTTTTTATTATTTTTATTATTTATTTCTTCTTTATGTTCTATTTTTTCACCAGTATTTTTGATAAAATCTAATTCTTTTTCTAATTCTTCATTTAAATCTATTTTATTATTTTTGGTCTCTTGGATTTTTTTAAATTCAAGTTCCAATTCTTCAATTTTATCATTGTTAATTAATAATGATTTTTTTTTATTTTTTTTATTATTAACATTCATAATTTTGTCTATAGTAATTAAATTTATTATTATTATAAATCAATTTTTATAATAAAAAAAAAAATAAAATGAATAAATTAATTACTCACACATCAAAAAAATATTAAACAAGTAAAAACTTAATTATTTTTTATGATTATCATGAAAAATTTCTCTTAGTTTCAAATATCTTTCACCATCAGTAAGTTCTTTTGATTCTTCGCCAATATTTCTATAAGAGTTAGAATCACGACTTAACAATGATTTCATATTAGCATTTGATATTTTAATCTTTTTCTTTTCTATGATAACACGAATTCTTTCAAGTTTCTCTTCATCTGATACTTCCTGATAACCTACACCAATTTTTCTATAAACAATAGGGTCATATCCAAATAATGATTTAAGTTCAGCGTTCATTTATAATTGATTATATATACATTAGGTATATTTAATCAAAATCAATTTTTATTTTAAATCAATCTGTAAAAGTAAAGTTAATATTTGATACTTTTTTACCAAAAATTTTTACTAAATCTGAATTAAATCTTCTTGGAATAGTTACCTTTGTTAATTGATTATCAGAAAAGGCATCATTACCAATAGAAATAACAGAATTAGGTATTGTTAATGAAACTAGTTTATTTTTAGAAAAAGCTATTTCACCAATATCTGTAATAGAGTCAGGTAAATCAATTGATGTTAAATTATTAGTTGCAAAAGCAATTTTACCAATTTTTTTAACAGAATTAGGTATGGTTACAGATGTTAAAAGATTGCTTGCAAAAGATGTTTGACTAATTTCTGTAAGAGAATCAGGTATTACAATTGATGTTAATTTATTTTGTGCAAAAGCAGCATATCCTAAACTTGTAACTGAATTTGGTATTATGACTGATGTTAATTGGTTATCACTAAAAGCACCTCTACCAATAGTAGTAACAGAATCAGGTATAATAAGTGAGGTTAATTTATTATGACCAAAAGCATCTTCTCCAATAGTTGTTACAGAATTTGGTATATCGACATTAGTTAATTGATTACCAAAAAAAGCTCTTTTACCAATTGTAGTAACAGAACTTGGTATAATTACAAATGGTATTATGTTATTTGCAAAAGCTTCTTCTTCTATTATTTTTACTGTAGCTGGTATCGAAACAGGAATTGTTAACCAAATCGCATTATATCTACTAACACTTTCAATATTACCTCCTAATTTAATTATATAATTTTGGTCATCTAATACATTATTTATATTAAATTTTTGTGCATTTTTAATACTATAACGTAATATAGTATTTAATTTAGGAACATCCATTATCCATCCTGTATAAGGATAATCTTTAACATATTTATTATATATAGTTAATAATTTGCATTTATTATAATATTTAACACATTTTTTTTTGTTAACTTCATCCACAATCATATTACAAATTGCACAATTAACATTTAGATTAACTTCAGGAGCTACTTTAATATTAATTTCAGGTAAAGAATCCCAATTAATGTTATTTAATGTAATTTTATCAAAACCAGATATTTTTTTAATAAAATCTTTACAATCTGAAAATTCTAACGCATAAGAAGCTATATTTTGAGATACTGGAAATGGTAAAGAATTTTTAATTTGATTATCTAGAACAATTTGATTTCCAGTATTAGTTTGATTTTCAGTATTAGTTTGATTTTCAGTATTAGTTTGATTAGTAAATTGAGTTTGATTAGTTGTTCCTCCTATCTGTTTATTTTTTAGTTCAAGATATTTATTTTTGTATTTTAAATATTTAGATTTATAATCCATTAGTATATAATTTAATTCATATAAAAAAACTTTTTAATTTATAATTATTTTAGAATAAACAAACTTACCTAATATCAAAAAGATGTAAGACTACAAAAAATTATAATATTAAAAATAATACAATACTGGTTGATTAAAAAATTAATCATCATCTGATAAATAATTCATATATTCTCTTGAATTTATATAATTAGCACATTTTATTACATCATCAATAATATTATTACATAATCCTTTTTCCTTAACATAATTTATAATTTTTAAATTACCTTGTTTAGCAGTTTCATACAGAGTATAAATATCCCACTTACAACCTTTTGATAAAGCAAATTTAAAACATTCTAATTGGTCATGAATAATTGCATAATGTGTAGTATTTTCATCCATTTTATAACCAGAGTCTATTAAATATTTTAAACAATTTAAATGTCCATAAGCAGCAGTATAAGAAATAACTTCAGTATCAATAATATATTCATTTTCTAATAAATATTTTAAACAATCTAAATGTCCATTTTTAGCTGCAGAAATAGTTACATTATTAGAACTATCACCCCAATCACATCCTTTTTCATTTGCATAAATTAAACAATCTAAATGTCCATAATAAGCAGCTCTACATATAGTTCTATCATCCCAATCACAACCGTTTTCATGCAGATACATTAAACAATCTAAATGTCCACCTTGAGCAGCTGATGCTATTGTTTCTTCATTACATTCGCAACCATTTTCGAACAAATATTTTAAACAATCAAAATATCCATTTTTAGCAGCCAAAATTGATACATTATTTGAAATATTACTCCAATCACATCCATTTTCATGTGCATATTTTAAACAATCTAAATGTCCATAATCAACAGCTTTATATACTGTACTTGAACTCCAATCACAACCATTCTCATGTGCATATTTCAAACAATCTAAATGTCCACCTTGAGCAGCAAAAGCTGGTACCTGTTCATCCCATTCACATCCATTTTCATGTGCATATTTTAAACAATCTAAATGTCCATTACTTGCAGCCAATTCAGTTATCTGTTGACTCCACCTACAACCATTTTCATGTGCATACTTTAAACAAGATAAATGACCTTTAATTGCTGCAACTATAGTTACTTCTGTATCCCATTCACAACCATTTTCAAATAAATATTTTAAACAGATTAAATGACCATTATCAGTAGAACTAATCATCATTTTTTTAGTTAAAGGAACATTATAGTTTTTATGGTAATATTTTAATAAATCAATATATCCAAACGATGAAGCTTTAATACAAATTTCATTATAAGTATTAGATTTGATAATAATATTAATTTGCTTAATTAAATCATAATCAAAAAATCGCTCTTCTAATATTTTTATATTAGAAGATAACTGTTCTTTGTTTTCATATACATATGTATAAATTTCATCAGGATATGCATAAACACCCCAATATCTAATTATTTCAATAATATTTAATAACGAATTAAAATCCGTAAGAATAATACTTTCTAAATAATATTCAGAGGGAAAATATAATGTATGTTCATCACTATATTCTAAAATAAGTTCAGAATATAATTGGGAATTTTTCAAGTATTCTGGTATACTCTCTTTTTGAATGTTCATCTTAAGTTTAGATTAGTAGTTGTAATAATTATTATAAGTAAGATTATATTTCAATTTTTTTTATAGTTTTATAAATTTTTAGATTTCTTATAAACTTTTTTATATTTTAATTTACAACACACACACAAATAAATAAATAATTATATATTTTTTAATAAAAAGTAATAAGGATAAATAGTTAATAGTAAAAAATTAGTGAAAATTATGATAAAAAGTATAATTGTAAAATTATTTATATTATTAAGCTTAAAAAGCTTAATTTAGCTTAAAAAAGCTTAATAAAGCTTAATAAATATATAAAACAAATTAAATTTTTTCAAACTTTAGTACATATAAAAGTTTAACAATGGTCAATTATATTTGTCAAACTTGTAATAAGAGATTTAATAAAAAATCAAATTTTATTTATCATACACAAAATAGAAAGAATAGTTGTAAACTAAATAATATATTTATTCCCAATATTCCAAATTATTCCGAAGCCATTCCAAAAAATTCCGAAAAAATTAAAAATGATAGCGATTATAAAAGTGACGAAACAGAACAAAATAAAAAAAGTTGGTAGACCAATAAAATAAATCAGCTTCTTTTACATCTTTTTGCTCTTAATTCCATAGTTAAATTTTCAATTTCATTAGCAACTTTTGTTTTACCATTAGTTTCAATATAGTTTTCAAATAATTCTATAATTTTAGCATTAACCTGAATATAATTTGTGGGGTCAATAACTTCTTTTTTAGCTTTAATTCTAATGTTATTAACAAATAATATTAGTCCAAGCCAATTACTTCTGCTAACTCCAGTTTGAATAAAAATTTTTTCATTGATTAATCGAGAAGCTGTAAGTGCAGGAGGCAATTTACGCATATAAAATTTGATTACAAATATATATTAATTTTTAATCAAATTTTTACTAATAATTTATTTAACATCCATGTAAAAGTTTATTATAAAACATGGTTTCTTCATGTGGATTTTGACCAGATATATCCATATTTGGTAAAGTAAAAGGTATTAAATTTAATTTTTGACAAACATAAGAAAAACCAATTTGGTCTTGAGTAGTATATTTTAAAGTTTGTAAATACCATAAATCTAAAAATTGTTGTACTTCTTCATCATGTTGAAGAAAAGCTACAAAACAAGTTATCCATACCCCTAAATGTTGAGTATGTGAATTTATATTTTTAAAATACTCATCATTATAACCATCTCCTAAATAACATTTGTATTGGTAATCAATATCTTGGTATGGTTGAGATTGATTATTCCAGATAGTACTTGTATATCTAAAAAAATGAGAAGCATTTACTTCAGACTGTAATTTTCCAAAACGTTTTTCATGATGCCAACCTATAATTTTAACTTTATAAATATTATTAAGTATATATTCACTAACTTTATCATAAATAATTTGAATAGTACCATCTAACCAAACTACAACATCATATTTTTTCAAAATTGGTATTTCTCTAAAAGATTGTTTGTAATATTTAGCAATATTAAAAGTATGTTTATTTTTGGATAAAGAATTAATATAAATACCATTATCTAATTTACTTTTTTTAACAAAATGATATGGGGTTGTATCGATTATCCAACCGTTACTAACTATATCTTTATTATCTGTAAAACAAATAAAATCAGTTTCTACAGTTTGTTTTGTAAATGCTTTACATGTAGATTCATAATTACCATAAATAGCTGTAATAAAACAAATTTTAGCCATAAAATTATAATTTATAAATTTACCAGAGATAATAAAAAATTAATATTTAATTAAAGACAATAATTAAATATAGTCAAATAGGATACTAAATATTTGAGTTAAAGTTAAATATATTATTATAAAATGTATAATTACCAACATTAGTAACAAAATTAGGTATTGTTAGTAATGTCTAAGTATTTTCATAAAATAGATTGTTAAATTATTATTATTATGGTTCAACTGGGATTTTGCCTTTATTTGGACAAACAAATGTGTGAGAAAATAATGTAGTATCATTTGGATTTGCAGGAGATGATGTTCCTGTAACTGTATTACATATAGGACACTTATATATTTTTTCACCTCTATTGTTTCTTAAAACTTCAACAACAAATGTTTCTCTACGAGTTGGACTTACTGTAGGAGCTGGACTTGCTGTAGGAAACTTGAAACCAACTAATCTAGTTTCATGACTAGTAGGTGAAATAATTGCTTTACCACAGCTCATTCCACCACATGAATAAGTTGTTCTAACCGGAGCAATTCTAAATAATTCATTAGAAAAATCATTCATCATTTCAATAATACGTGCAGTTGTTAAGCCTCCATCATAAACATCTGGAACTGGAGAGTCAATATGAAATAAAGTTATATTTTGTATTCTTGCAGATCTTTTATCTAAAATTTGTTTAATTTGTGTTAGTTTTCTTTTTTGTTCTAAATAATCAGTTGGTGATTCATGTGTTAAAAATGATCCAGTACTATCATCAGGTAATATAAATTTACCACCAATCGCGATACAATTTACAAGATTATATGTTGAAAGTGGTCCAGTACCAAAATTTATAATTGCGTGTTCTTGGGGGAATTCAGTTTCTCTTTCATTTTCAGTAATGATTTGTATATCAGCACCACCTATTTGTCTATTTTTAAGTTCCAAATATTTGTTTTTGTATTTTAAATATTTAGCTTTATAATCCATTTGATATATATATAATAAATAACATATATTATTTATTGGTATAATTTATGTAAAAGTAAATTTTATTTTTATAAAGTTAACAGTTTTGTTTTTACAGCGAGGTCAATTTTAAATGAGACAATTTTAGAGTAATAAACATATTTTAACTCAATGTCTTTTAATTAACCACTACTATAAAAATTTGGTTATAGCCCCATCAAGAATTTGATGTTTTACATGGGGATGAAGTCGTTTTTATTTCTTCACGGGTAAAAGCTTTCGGTCTTTCACCTGTTTTTTTTATGTGTTCTACTATGTTTAACATATTTTGAACCGCATTTTTATCTCTATTGTGAATAATTGTGCATAGTAATTGGTTTAGTTCTCCTTCTGGATTGGAAACTGTATGTTTCAATAAACCATTTACTAATACTTTCTTATTCTTCTTTTTGTCTTTTGGCTTACTAGATAATCTCGTTAAAAATTTATCAAGCTCTTGGTGACAACAATTACATAATTTTGATGTTCTAAATTCGTTAATAAGGAATACTTTATAACCTGCATTTTTGAATATTCTTCTAAACTTTTTACAGATTACAGGTTCTACACCCTTCATATTATGTTGTCCTTTATCGTGGTCTCCAAAAGTAATTAATACTTTATCAGGTGTTCCAAATTTATTTTTAAAGTTGTCAATCATTTTAGCCTCGGATTTCTGAGTGTTTATAAATCTATTTAACTTAAATTTTCTAAAAAAATCTTGTTGATAATGTTCATATAATAATTTATTTACTTTATTTTTTTCAATTATATATTTTTTAAAGTCATTATAATCAACAGTTTTACTATTTAATACACTTAATGTAGATTCAATTTGTTTTACAGTTTGATTGTTTATTTTAGTTTCTTTATTAACTTCGTGAGTAATTTTGGTATATTTTTTAGTTCTTGTTTCTAATCTTCTCTGATTTTGTGTATATCTGAATGTTTCCAAATTGTCTTTTTCATCTCTTGAACCACAATAAACCAAATCGCTACATCCAGGATCCAGCGATACATTTTTCATTTTTCTCAATTCTTCTGTTAATTCTATTTTTTCTATATATTCACAATCTGTTTGTTCTTTATATTTTTTTCCTTTCTGTTTTTTTACTGGTTCTCCTTTTTCATCTACTCTAACAAATAAAATACTTATTGAAACACCATCTGTTTTTATCATATAGTTAAATTGATATTTATTTTTTTTGAATACTCTTTTATTAGTTCTAAAAAAATAATCCCATAATAATTGTTGATTGTTACCTTGTTTATAATTATAATTATCAATGTTATGAACATTACCATTGATATCTCTGTTTTTATATTTTTGACTATTTTTAATTTCTTCTTGATTCTCCTTATTATCTTCTTTTTCTTTATCAATCGTTTTTAATGATTTATCTAAAAAGTTATTAATCAACCCACAACTATCGACGGTTATATTTGTTGATATAATATTAGTTCTTAACGGTATTACATTAAATAATCTGATTTGTTTTTTCTTCTTTTCATCATCTTCATCCTTAATATTTTACATTTTCTTTTGTTTTCTTCATTTTCAACCCTATTACATATTCCACAGTCAATATTCAAATTAACTTCAGGTGCAATATTAATAGGTATTTCAGGTAAAGTATCCCAGTTAAAAAGATTTAATTGTGTTCTGTCTAATTCAGTTATTTGTCTTATAAAATCTTTACAATTTAACAATGATGTTATTTCCCTAGATAACTCGACTGGGAAATCTGTTGTTCCACTTGTTCCTCCTAATTGTTTATTTCTAAGTTGTAAATATTTATTCTTATATTTTAAATATTTAGTTTTATAATCCATTTTATTAAGATCTTAAATACAATTCACTAAATTTTATTATTATTTTTTGGTCACGAGTCTTCCAAAAAACTATATAATATTTTTTTGTCAAAAATACTATTTTGATACTTTTTATTGGATAGGTATCAAAATTTGTTTTGATTCTGGATAAACAATCGCACATATTTCTTATAACTCTAATTCTTATATGAACACCTGGATAAATTTGTTGTAAATATCCAGACCATAACTCTGGTTCCAATATTAATTCATCTAACTCTAGTTTAATAAAACGCACATCTGGTTTATCATAATAACATGCTCTTGCGAGTGTAACAAATGGATGTGCACGTGGTTTATCTAATTTTTCTAATACGAATTGTATATTGTTCATTATTATAAATAATATTAAATAAATAATTACTATACAAAATTCAATTTTTTATTACTGAATCTAAAACTCAATCTGATTTATAAGGTCATTAACTTGTTCTGTTAATGTTTTTATAATTTTAGTTCTAACAGTAAAATAATCTCCACAATCAACAATATCCTCAATAGTAATATTTTGTTTATCCTTTGATTTAGTAGATTTATTTTTTCTAATTCTAAAATTATTTAACTCTGAATAATCTTTCTTATCTATATTAAAATTTTTGTCTAATCTATCTAAAAGTATTTCAGTAACATCACTACTTAACATAGAGTTTTCTTGTTCAAAAGTATTAGTTGTTTGATACATTTCTTATTATATTATGTATTTATTTATAAATATTATAAAATTTCAATTTTTATTAGACCAGTTTGATATTATTATAAAAATTGAAATATTTTATATTATAACCATCTATCACACGTATAGGATAATTATATACTATTAGACTATTATAGATAACAAATGGGGAAAAACTGTTGTAAAAACATTCTGGGATTTACATTGCTCTGTTGTTTTAGCACATTCATGGTATCTACATTTGTAGGACTAGGAGAGATATATACAGGATGTTACATACCAGAACAAGACATTACCCCAGTATACCAAACTAATTCAACTATTCCTTTACCAGGAACAGGTATTAAAGGATTTGGTTCTGGACCAATTAATTCTGCTTTGAGAACTGTCGGATTTCCTAGTAATAAACAGTTATGTCCGCGTTGGAACCATTACGTTAGCCCTATTATAGAGATAGATGTTAAAACAAAAAGAGAAGAGAAAAAGAACAAAGAAATAATAACTTATGATTATTATATCAAAACAACCAGATGCACAATAGTATTTGAAGATGAAAAGTATCCTGAACCTGATAAGTTCTATTCAATTGGTAGATATTTACAAATTGTTAGAAACAACCCAGACGATGGTATAGGAGTTGGAGATTATGATAATTGTATCGAATACAATGAAGCATTAGATAGTACAAAAAATGGATACGGGTTTATATTTTCGCTGATTCCAATTTCATGTGTATTTGTTATTATTTCAATAATGTATGATTTTGAAGCTGATAAAGGTTATTATTTATGGATTCCGATTTATACAGGAATTATTGGGTTTCCATTTGCATTGCTGTTTGTGATTGGTCGAGAAACCTTAAAAATTACTATAAAATTTATCGAGTACATGACAGTTTATTTCAATAACATTAAATCTTATATTCAAGGAGTTTTTAACAGTATTTGGACACAATATAACAATAATTACACACGCACACGAACAAATCCTGATGTAGAACTAGTACCTATAGCAATTGTTCCGGGTCGAGATGATGTAGTTCGAGAGTGTGCGGTTTGTTTTGGAGAAAGTGAACCTGAAAATATAATTAGGGCATTGTGTGCCGAATACCATAGAGTTAATCCAGATAGTTCGGGTCACAGTTGTCATGATACATATTGGCATCCCGAGTGCTTTGCAACATCGCTAAATTATAGAAGCTCTTGTCCAAGTTGTCGCAGAGAGATTAATAGGGAGAATATGTCTCCGGATTGGTTAAATCTTATGGTTTGAATTGTAAATTGTAAATTTTTTATATAAAAAATGCTAACACACTGAAACAACACAAATTATATAAAAAAAGTTTTATAACTGTAAGAAATTAATTAGTTTTATTGGTATTTTTTTTATCCATTATTTGTAATGCGATTTTATCTAATCCTGTTATAACAAAATGAGTAAATGTTATTGGCCATAATCCAGCTTCAAAAACTCCAAAAAATGTATAGGATATAACGTTTTCAAATAATTGTGAAACTGGACGTTCTGATTTTGTAAAACTTTTTATTCCAATATACAATCCTGTACCAATATTTTTGAATAACATAAAATTCATAATTTTTATTTGGATTGGTAAGTTTTTCCAATCAATATAAGCGCTATTTACATATTCCATTTTTTTTATTATATTATAATAAATATTAAAAAGTTAAATCAATTTTTTACTTGAAATATTCTGTTTCATAATAATAAGGGCTATCACCAGCTTCATCCCATTGAAAACTTGTAATCCAATTACATTCATTACAAATAAAAACATCAGTTCCATAAGCATCACCATTCCATCTACAAGCAGCTTTATGTTCTGATATATTTATATTGTTGCTTTCACATTTAACACATTTTTTATAATCGTTTTTAAAGAATTTAATTCGTGATTCGTCAGACTGGTCTCCACACTTAAATTGTCCATTACTTAAAATGAAAATATTCTCATAAGCTGGTATTGGATTGTTTGTATGCATATATAATAATATTATTATTTATATAATAATATAATACAATATAATATTCAATTTTTATATTTGTAGAATATATTTGGCTTCATTGATTAACTTGTTAAAATGTGTTGAGAAAATTTCTATTCCAGGTTGATATTCGTTAATATTGTTCAAAACTTGAACTCCTATTACCTCAATAACTTTTTGTACTTTTGGTGATTTACCTGATCTTGATTTTAATAATTCAAGAAAAATACTGGATCTCAAAATACCATCCCAATCTTTAATATTTTGTTTGTCTTGTTCTGAATTTAAAAGAGGAACTAGTATACCATGAATAATTATTTTAAGAAGTATATTTTGTTCAGCATTTGTTTCATAATTATGTGTTATTACACCTTTAGCTTCATTAAATGAAACCTCTTCTAAATTTGATTTTAGGAATATATCACATATTATTCTAGAAATATCAACACATGGATGAGAATATATTAAATTTTGTTCTGGAATTAAATCTATACAAATATTATCATCATCAGTATACTTATATATATTATTTAGAGATAGTTTTCTTCCTTTAACTTTTAAATTCTTGTTTCTATAAGATAATCTAATTTTTTCAACATTATCGTTTATTATATTTGTAACCCCATATTCTTTTTTATTAATATATAATCTTCTTCTAAACAATACAATACTTACTTGTTCAAATTGAGTAGTATCTGTATGACAAGTTTGTTTAAGCATTGCACTTGTAAAATATTCCATTACCAATTTTTCACTTACTAAAATTATGTTATTTATTAATAAATGGTCTTGCATAGTATTTATACTAATCAATTTATCTGTTGGATTTTTTTCATTAAAGAATTTTACAAATTGTCCTTGTACAACACCTGAAACATTACTTGAAGAGTTTGTACCTGTACTTGAGGTTAAATTTCTTTTCCATAAACTAGAACCAACAAAATTAATATCATGAACATCTTGACAAAAAAGTTTTTTATATTCAGTATATATTTTATTTAGATTAATAGAATCATTAAGAACATTTGCATCAGCATCACATTTACTTTTTTCAAAAATTATAAATTGAATAATATTTTTTGTAAATACTTGAATAAATTTATCCCAATAATCTCCTAAAGAATAAACAATTTTATAAGAATCTTTTAATAAATCTAATCCAATATTACCAAGTAATATATTTTCTTCAATATTTAATAACAAATACTCATCACTAATAAAAATATTGTCTACTATTTGTTTATTTAATAAATAAACATTAGATTGACTATTATTTTTAAGATAATTTAATATATATTTATTTTTTCGTGATGGTCTAATTATAGTTTTTGGTGAAAAATAATCTTGTAATTTATCATAAGATGTAATAAAAATTATTACATTTTTTTTACTTACTAAACCATTAATCTCTATTATATCTATTTGGTTATCTATTATATATTTTTTGTTAGAATTTATAAAATTTAAATAATCTGGGTATTGTGTATTTTCTATATTAAAAATATCATTAAGATTATTATTAGTTATAAAATTATACATATCATCATTTTTTTGAAAAATTAAATAGGAAACATGTAAATCATCTTCAAAATGTACATTTATTAAATCTGCTTTTATTTGTAAGTTGTATATGTTTGTACTAGTTTTATAATTTATTTCATCAACTATCGATATACTAATATTCGTTAATTGATTAACATTTTCTCGATACCAGTCTAAAGCGTTTACACAGAAAGGGTCTTTTAATTTACCTCCTTCAAATCTAGTTATTTCTACACCAATATTTTCAATATTAAAATTATGTTCTAATAGTATTTTTATAAAGTTAAAAATAGAAATATCAGGGGATTGATAATGTCCTGTTAGATTTGAAATCTCAACAATATTATAATCATTATTTATAATAATCCAACCAGCAGATGAAACCAATTTACCTTTTGACAAACTAGTATGATTAATTTGTGTATTATTTGTATTTGTTTTATCAATAACATAAACTTTTCCATATAAATCAGTAACATAAATTAATCTTTTAAATTCTGATGTATTAGAAGGTATAATACTTTCTAAATAATTTGAAGTAATTCTATTATTCTCCAATATACATTCAAAATCAGCTAATTCTTTATCAGTAAAATATGTAACAATTTTATCATAATTATTATAAACATCAATGAAATTAACATAATAATTATTTTTAAATGGAACAGAATTATTTTTTTTATAAATTTGTATCATTTTATTAAAATTATTAGCAACAGCAGATGGTCTGTGTAAATAATCTCTAACTTCGGCTGTGTAATCTGGTGCATAGTTAATCAAAGGATATTTAGTATTTCCACCAACTTGATTTTTAAGTTTATAATATTTGGTTTTATATTTTAAATATTTAGAATAGTAATCCATATATTATTATTTAAC
>JACCEB011583119.1_pt1 | contig 13384 bp, 14 predicted proteins | sample 7454761 | NCBI WGS metagenome assembly JACCEB01 (sample SAMN15323454, study PRJNA562643) | freshwater metagenome | isolation source: river surface water | place: USA:Blue River Watershed | collected 2017-08-18 | reverse complement strand
AGCATACGTGCCTTGAAGTCCTCGATGGCCATCAACTTGGCCAGAGAATCGGCTTCGCCCTGACGCATGGCGGCTCGCTTGCTGATGCCTGCGAGGCCTTGCTGGGCCATGCCCTGTGCCATGCCTTGTACGCCCTGAAGGGGGCTGTAGTCCTGACCAAGTGCGGCCTGCAGGGTGTCCCTGCTTCCCCTGTAATCGCCTAGTGAGAGTTGTTGCATTGTTAAGTGGTTGCGGCGGCGGCACCCTGAGCGTGAAGGGATGCGAACATCACGACTTCATCGACGGGGGTCGGGTTAGTGCCTACGTAAGGTGCGGCGGCGGCAAGAATGGTTCCTGCGGCGGCGGACTGCCTGATTTGCTGGGAGCGGATGGCTCCAGCGGAATGAGCCTCGACAGCCGAGGCACAGACATCGGCAACAAGTTGGGATTCGATGGGCACGACAAGGGGCATGGCCGTAGTAGCCTGATAAGTAATTCCCATGAGGGCCTGAGCCAGCCTAGAGGCAGACTCGTGGACCATCAGTTGCTTTTCCTGAGTGGCCAGCACTCCGAATCCAGCGACACTGCTATGGCCACCGCCCATGGCGGCACTCATGCCAGCCAAAAACTGGTCGTAGGCGACGTTGGGGGTTGTAGGAGTGCCGCCATAGACGTCGGTCTTAATCAGGCCGAGAAGGGTCTGATACTCGGTCCTAGCCGTGTTGGCTAGGGTGGTCACTACATCGGTGTAGCGAGTCTTTAGGGTGGTTCCTACGTTGAGTTCCCCTTCAGCCCAGTCGCCAGCAGGGTCAACGATGTCCTTCAGCAGTTTAGCCGTGTAATCCAGTTCCGACTTCGGGTCCCTAGTTTTGAACGTAAACCCGCTCCCATTGAGGTCTTGGGAGTAGTCTTGGTAGGGTTTGTCAGGATAGGCCATTAAAAGACGTTAAAGATGGAGCGTCCAGCGATACTGCCGTCCACTGTGCACGAATAGAATAGGGGTCTTCCTGACTTTACAACGACTTCCAGCATGGCTCCGACGGACTTTTTCCCAGCCAAAGCACGTCGAACCGCATGGCCTACGTTGCCGTTCAGTTGGTCGAGCGTCATTCGTCCGTCTGGATTGATGGCGTTAAAGTAGAAATCCACCTCAGCCTGACCCTTGGTATCCAGAGTCAGCGTACAAGCGTCGTAACGCTTCTCAAAGTCGGTCCTGAAATTGTAGTTTCTGGTCTTAAACGACGACTGGAACTGCACTCCGTCGTCATTCGCACCGTTTTCAAGTTGGTAGATGTCGCCGTCTTTGCCAACGGCCCACAGGCAAAGCACACCATTCTGGTTTCTCGCCGTCATGATGGACTTAAACTCGACTCCGTAGGTGTCTACGGATTCGAACATGCTGGGCAAAAGAGGGTTTATGACCAGAATTCTGTCCAGAGCGTAGTTTGTCTGATTTGGCAGAAGCAGGTAATACCTCCCCATAAAGGTCGTAGCGACGGCCTTTTGCATTTCGGCGGCGGGGACGTTTTGCAGGACGTCTTCGATTGGGTTGGAAATCGGTCCCTGCCCCTCCACGAAGCCCTTGGACATGTCGATGGCGTAGATGCCGTCATGGCCAAGGTAGAAAATCTGGCCAGCGACCTCGCCCACGCTGTCTTTTGCAAGGATGCCTTCTTGAGAGGTGAGCAGGTTGGCCTTGTGGAAGTAGTCAGCCGTCGGTTTGCCAGACTCTAGGCTCATGGACGGAAGGCCAAAGGTCACCTCATACACGGAACGGGTGCCGAATGCGTACAACTTCCTGACTTGGTTGGAGTAGTGAATGGCTTGAATCTTGTCGTACGTTCCCTGAACAAGAGAGATGGTGTCTCCGTTGAACGGCTGGATTCCGCCGAAAAGACTTACCCAAATTTGGTCGTTCTTGGCGTAAGCCATGCGTCCAAGGATGTTGGTGCATGACGTAAAATCATACTCACCGCTCCAATTAACGGCGTTAGAGGCTTCCACGGTACCAAGCGTTTGGTAACCCTGACCCCTGACCTGACGATACGGCCTAGGTCCATTAGGCACGATTTGCAGGCCAGACGGATTGGTCGTGCAATACTTGTTAAGGACGCCGTTCTTCCAGACGTAGATGTAGTCTGCGTTTGAGCCATAGGCGGCGGCGGCGTAGTCGGCGTCTCCAGCGACAACGTCGTTGTGGGCCTTTTGCATTCCGAGCCGTGGCGTCATCACGCCCTCAACAATACGCATGTTGACGCACTGCGTAAGTATGCCCTTCTGAGGGTCAAGTGATGCGGAGTTTGGGTATGATGCGAAACCGCCGAAGGCAACCTCGCCGTCTTGTTGAAATTCTCTAAGCATAGGAAAAAAACTCTGCTGGCTCGTTGGTGAACTGTCCAGACGTGGTATGGACTAGAACTGGGTTGGGTGGGATTCTCCAGCCAGATGCGGTCAGAGGGCCAGTGTAGCCATCATAGCCTTCCACGTATACAGTGTGCGTTTCTGCGGCATAAGGAAGAAGCCAAGGGCTGAACAACTCATAGTCCAAAAGCGGAAATACTGGCGTGTAATTCCAAGACACGGAGTTGCCTCCTTGGTCTACGCCGCTTCCAGATACGTTCTTCGTCGTCTGACCAGCAGGCATAGGACCCGCCTGCCAGTGGCTCCAACTGTACCTAATTACGTCATTAGCGTTAGCACCAGACCAGATTCCGTTCTGGGTAAAAGCGAGCGTGTTTGTGCCAGACGCAGACAAATCTAGGCTTGAAGGATGCTGGCTATGAACCGTGGCGTAAGGAGCCTGACCGTATCCAGCATCATAGTTCACTATGTTTCCAGATTCGTCATAGTACCTAGCCTCGATGCTGATTGTGTCGCTTGATGGGTACCCAATTTCGGCTCTCGCTACTGGCCCAGAAGTGACTTGTTGCCTGTAGGGAGGTGGCGGCTGTGGGTCATCTGGTGCGAACGTCAGAAATGCACCAGTTCCATACACCTTTACACGGGCAAGGTTGTAAAAGTCCTTCATTTGCCACGCATTCATGGTTTCCATGTCCCAGAGTATCCCACTTGGAGTGATAGGGTAGTCGTAATAGACGTAGGCATTGGCCATCACATGGCACGTAATTGAGAATCCAGCGGTTACGACGCTCATACCCTGTTGAAGTAGTATCTGGCGGAATTAAGTGCAGTCCCGTACTTAAGACGCTCTGACATGATGGACGTGAAAAGCAGTTGGGTTATCGTAGCAACTCCGTTATTGTAAGATACGTGTGCCGCCTTAAGCCAAGCCTCAGTAAGCGTGTTCTGCGTGTAAGGGCTCCAGTCCTTTACGACGCTCCAAATGACCTCGTTTGGGTACGTATTCGATACGCAAGTCACCTTTAGTAGCACGGAATGCTCTCCGTTTTCTGTCAAGGTATGCTGGTATGCTGGATTGGAAAGCGTCACATTGTTGATAGAACCGTCCCTGATGCTCAAGACGGCACCATTTGCCGTTACCTTCCACGGATGGTCGCCTCCACCTACTGGAGGCTCTGTTTCGGTGGTAGGAGTTTTCGTCCAAATGACGTCGCTTTTCCAGACTTGGTTTACTGACTGCCAGTTCGTCACCAAAGCGACCACGATGTCGGAACTGGTTATGCTGGCCTCTGGCACAGAAGATAGGCACCACTTACTGATTGGCGTTTCTGCGGATGGGTCGTCAACTTCCCTGTGCAGGATGACGTAGTTCCTTCCCTGCATGCCAGCCCTAGGCCACTCTGCGTACCCCTTGTCTGCAGAGATAGCCGTCGCAGAGCCATAGGTAGCCCTGCCGTGACCAGAAATCTGGTGAATCTTGGCCGAGCCAGTGACTACTGCGTAGTCCTTGTACTGCAACTCAGTCCTGTTGTAGGCTTTTGACTTCTGCAGTCCGTCCTGAGTGACCTTGTTTGACCTGTGCGGCCAAGACTTCTGAATTTGCTGTCCATGAGCCTCTATGGACTCTTTCTCGCTTACCCTGCCAAGGTAGCACCTAAGCGGAAATCCAGACGCTATCTCGACCTGAAACGGATACTGCTTGTCTACGCCAGAAGTCCTGACGCTCGTAATCCTTCGTTTGGTCGGATGAAACATGCACCTTAGGAGTAATAGCCACCGTTGCCGTCAGAATAGTAGCCAGAAGTGAACTCGTAGCCGTAATACTGATAGGAATAAGAGTAATCCCAATAGTAGCCTCCGTTGCCGTCATTGTACTCTGTTCCGCTGTAGGAACCGTTTTCGTACTGAGTTCCGTTAATGTCTATGTAGTTCGTGCCATTGGACGTGTTTCCAGTGGTGGTACCGTATTCAGGGTAGGACGGAACTTGTTCCGTGTACACACCACCCGTGCCATCGCTGTAGTAATTGTATCCGTCGTAGGTAGTAATGTACGTTCCGTAATCGTAGTACGTCGAGCCAGTTCCATTGTACTCTGCCTGACCCATTCCATTTGAAATGACGTCATAGGTGCTTTGGCCAATCGTGTAATCTACGTTGTCGATTCCGTAGTAAATAGGCGTTGAGCCGCTTCCTACGACAAAGCCTTGGTAATAATACACCACATTTCCGTCGCTATAGGTGTATCCGCCCTGACCATCATGGCTGTAGTACCTAGTCGCGTTCCCTACCTGATAACTGGTTCCGTCTAGTTCGTAGTAAACGCCAGTATCTCCTTCGTAGAATACGCTGGTCGTGTTGTAAGTAGTAAACGAGGTCAGATAAAGACTTCCAGAGCCGTCATGCCTGATTTCGCCAGTGTTATAGCCGTTTTCGTAGTTGTTAGCGTTTTGGTCAAAATAAAGATAACTTGGCTCCGTAAATAGGCTGGTGGCAACCACGGTTCCAGCAGGCTTATACCTTACATTGAAACCATTGGAGTAATCAAGGTACTCGCCGCCAGTACCATTGGCAACGAGGTTTACGTCATAGATTTCTTGATAATCAGTATATGTAGTCTCTCCGTACGTATAACTAAGCAACTGACCACCGTAGACCTCCGTCTTGTTCAGACCCGTAGCAACGCCTAGGATGGTTCCAGCCGCTGGAAAGTCTGGTCCGTCGGTGGTTCCGTTAAGGGTCAGTTCGTTATTACGAGGTCCGCCCAATCTCCTGTCGTCCCTAAAGGGCATCAGGACTCGAAGTAGTAGACGTAACCTTCGCCAATGGCCCAGAACTCGCCGTTGTAGCCGTTGAGTTCGAAAGAGCCACCGTCATGCTTGTTGGCGTTCTTTTCGTGGGTAAGGCTGATAGGGTCACCAGCACCATCAGGCTGAAGATACATGCCCATGACGATGGAGTCAGAGGTATTGACGACGCCGAATAGCCTGCGGGAGCGGCAGGAGTCGAGCACCTTGGCCTTGGTGACGTTGTTAAAGGTCTTAACGTTGACCTTAGGGATTTGATAGGGGAGGTCTTTGCAACTCATGTTAGTAATTTCGGAAGTTTATCGGCCTCGTCGAGCCCTGCTGGCGGAGCGTCTGGTCGAGGGCCGAGTCGAGGGCTTTTGCGTAATCGGCCTCAGCGGCCTGAGCGGCCTCAATTTCGCTGGTTGAGCGACGGTAGTCGGCGTGGACTCCGTGGATGAGAGCGTTGGCGAACAGTTTTGGGATGGAGATTCGTGACCAAGAACCAATCGTAGGAATCGAGCCAGTGCCCGACGGAGTTGAACCAGTGTAGACATAAAAATCACCCTGAACAGGGTATCCAGCGACAGGGACAAGCGAACCGCTTTCGCTACCAGCGTCGTAATAGACCTGAGCGTTTGTCCTGTAAGACTGGTTGGTGTTCCAAGCGTCACCGTAGAGCCTCGGAGACTCTTTGCGGCTTTCCACCCAGACGTTTGGGTTGGTCTTGCTCCTGAGGTTGATGACGTTGTCAATCAACTCGAAGTCAAGTTGGCTGGCGGACTTGGACAAAGGGTCCTTGTCCCAGATGGTCAGGACCTGACCAATAGAGGGGTCGAAGTTAACTTGGCGACGCTCATTGACCAATGTGACGGTGCAAGGCGTCAGAACCTTGAGGTCGGTCCATTCGTTAGTCTCCCAGATGGTCCTGAGCCTCATGGAGGCTAGGTCACGGACCATGGCGAACCGCTCTGGGGTGGTCAGGTTCCTGTCCAGACCGCAGAGTTGCAGGCTGGAATGCAGGATGTCGCTGAAGTTGACTGAACGCATTAAGAAAGGGAACGGCCAAAGCCGTCAACGAGGAGGGTGGTTTTCTCCGCTTTGGAGTTCACCCTGCACTCTGGATTGTCACGCAGGAATTTCTGCATGAAATCTTTGTCCCGCCAGCAAGCGTATCCCAGTCTCTGTCCCCAGTAATGGTAGGACTCCTCTGGGATACGTGCAGTTAGTTGACCAAGCCCTTCAACATGGCGGTGTTGAAGTTGGTTCAGTTGGGCCAGAGCCTTTTTGGTCGCTTCGGCTTGGGCCTTACGGAGGTTCCATCCCGTCCGAAACTCCTCAAGCATGGGCTTGAGAAGTTCATCGGGGATGGACTCATGGATGGACTGAATGCCAGCCATGACCTCTGTGGGTTAGGAGTTGTTGGACTTGTAGTCGAACATGCCGAACGTCAGGGGGCTGTGGCAGAGCAGAGCCGCCATGGCCTCCATCATGCGGCGAGGACCACCACCGTTTTCGGTGAGTTCCCTGACCTGAGCGATGTTACCGCCGTAGCGGACTTCGAGCATGTCCCACGGGATGACGAAGCCCTTGCATCGGGCGTTGTCGAGGTGGAGTTCGGCTCGCTTCTTGGCGACGGCGTAAGCGGCGTTGCGGTCAGCGGCAGAGGACGTAGCGGCGGCAACGACGAGGTTGTCGGCGGTCAGTGCACCCTGCTGTGCGGCGACGAGGGCCGTCTTCTTGGCTTCGACGTTAGCGGCAGAGACGGAGATGACACCAGAGGTGTTGCCGTCGCCCGTCTGGGCCTTGACTCGGTTGGACTCAGTGGCGGTGTGGCCGTCATAGAGTTTGAACTTCTGGACGCCACCTTCGGCGTACTCGACGATGGTGTACGGGTTCACGCCAGCGTGGAGGAACTGCGACGGGATGAGGGCCAACTTACCGAAGTCACCTTCGAAGTAGTCAACCGACGCCTTGATGGTGTCAGCCGAAGCGTCACGGGTGGCACGAATGCCAGTGCTGGAAGACGGACCAGCGGGAGCACGGGTCGTGTAGACGAGTTCCGTGAACTGACGCTTGAGTTTGGTGCCGACGACAGCCTCGTGGTTCTTGAACTGGCCAGTCTGCTCATAGACCGAGGTCATGAGGTCCTGAACGGTGTTCTCGTTGAGGGTATCGCAGAGGGCACCAGTGCCGACGATGGACGTCTCAGGGGTGACGAAGTTCTCGTCGATGGGGCGGATGGACTGGTTCTGGACGCCATACTTGTCAGCATTGGTCGTCGCAGTGGCCTTGTCCTTCTTAATCCACGAGGTCAGGCATCGGGTGCGATACGGGGTCGTACCGTCGTCGATGGCAGGCATGATGTCCGAGGTGAAGGTGATTTCCATCGAACGCTTGAGGTCGATGGTGGCCTTCGCCAACTGACGGGAGAGTTCGTCCTTAACACCAGCGATGTTGAGGATGTCCTGCGTCAGGTTAGACACGTGAACCGCACGGCGGAACAGGTGGATGTTGTTTTCCACTTCAGTGCGGTAACCGATGGTGTACTGCTTGAAGTCGGAGTTGGTGCTCGGGTTGGTCGGGTCAACGTCCTTGCCGTCAAGAATGCCGAGTTCGACAGACGGTTCGGGGTTGCGGTCAACCTGCCAGCGGAACGTGGTATTTCCGGGCTTGGAGCCACGCTTTGCCATGGAGGAGATGGGAGTCTCCTTGGCATCGACGTTGGTGATGAGGTCCGAGAGTTCTTCTCGGATACCCACACGGGCACCCTGAAGCGGACGCTGATTCTGGAACTGGGACTCGAATAGAGAAGCCATGTTGATGATGATTTGGGTTTCTCAGATGAACTTGTTTTTGAACACGTCGGTCAAATCGTCGAGCGAGGAGGTCTGCCTGTAGCGGGTTTCAGCCTGCTTGGCCTTCACGATGTCGGGCTTTTTGGCCTGCGACGGAGGGAGGGACGAGTAGGTCGGCTGGACGGGAACCTTCTGCTGGACAGGATTCCCAGTACGGGACGCCTGCTTCTGCTGTTGGTAGGACACCATGCCATTGGCAAGGTGAGCGGCGTAGATTTCGTAGTCGGGGAACTTGGTGACTTCAGGGACCGCCTCGATAAAGCGTTTGGCCATGATGGCTCGCTTGTCGGAGGGGTCATTGAGCCACGGGAATTCCTTTCGAGCGGCGGCTTTGAACTGCTTGCTCTTCTCCACGTAGTCCATCTGCTTCGGCAGGAAATCCTCCATGGCACGGATGGCGTTGACTTTCGCCTTCGCAATCTGCTCCTTGTCGATGGGCTCCTTGCCGTCTTCGTAGTATCCGTCAGGGTAACGTTCACAAAACAGGCGGATTTCCTTCTGTCGCTCGTACTCGGCCTCGATTTTATCCTCCGAATCCAGTTTGCCGAAAGGGTTGTTGGCATTCTGGGGAGTGGCCTGACGACGCTTGAGCGACTCAAGTTCTTCCTCTAGTTTCTTAGCACGTTCCTCAGCCTCTTTCCGCTGGGCGGTCAACTTGGAGATACGCTTGTCAACGCCCTTGGGCGTAACCTGCGGTTGCTCCTCGGTTTCCTGCTCCTGCGATTCTTCTTCGGTGCTTTCGGTTGCGACTTCGGCCTCATCTGAGACAGCCTCGTCCACCGTTTCCTCTGGTTCAACAGCCTGAGGTTCTGTTTCCTGCTGACCGTCAGCGAGGGCTCGCCCAAAGAATTGGGTGAGTTTTTCATCATCGGCGAGGTCGGTACGCTCGCTCTGTTGGGCCATGAGCGGATTAACCTCGGGCTCAAGTCCGAGGGATTCGGTGTTATCCGTGTTATTAGGTTCCATAGTCAGCGTTACTTAGCACGCAGAAGTAGTCGCAAGGTTGTATGTTTGGGGTCGGATGCAAGGCGGAGCGTATGCGTCAGCCGTTTTGACTCGGATTGACGTGCTTTCCTTCCCTGACCTTGTCCATGTATTCCTTGTTGGCCTGAAAAAGTCGGAGCAGGTCGTTGAAAGCGGCGACTCTACCGCTGTAGTACGCCCTCTCCTCGCCAAGAGTCTTCGCTTCCATGACCCTGATGAGGTCGTTCTGGAAGTTTTCGTCCGTGATGAGCAGTACGGCCTTGTACAAAGCCGTTGCGTCTGTGTTTGAGAACCCGAACGCCTTGGTGTTTTCGTCGATTTCAGCCATAAATTACAGCATGCCTCCCATTTGCAGAGGGCTGGGCACTCCGCCAGCCTGCGGTTGAGCCTGTTGGGGTGCCTGTTGGGGTGCGGCCTGCTGTTCCTGCATAGCCTGACCCATTTCCTGCTGAATCTGCTCGGAGGCAGGCGACACGCCGATGCGTCCGATGGTCTTATTCTTCTGCTGTTCGACGGACATCTGGAGGTTCTTGGTGTAGTTCTCCAGCAGAATCTGGAAGATTCGGTCCCCTTGAGCCGCCTGAGCCGCCTTCGGGTTCTTTTGCAAGATTTCCTGAAGGTACTGCATCTTGGATTCTGCGGCAGGGTCGTTTTCGACGTACATGGCCTCGTTGCCGAGCATCATCATGCCGACGTCGTTGATGACGTCCTTGTACAGTTTCTGGGATGCGGTGGTCTGGTCGATGACCAGTTCCCTTGCGGCGTCAGGAGAGATGGCCTCGATGACCAACTTGACCAACTTGTTCCTGTCGATGACGCCGCCGCTATCAAGCGGGACGACGGTTTCGACGATGGCCTTCAGTTTCTCCATGACGAACTCGGGGTCGGTGTCACGTACGTCAAAGCGTACGTTGAAATCGTACTGGCTATGAATGTCGGACATGTTCTGCTTGAGCGGAGCACCAGTGATTCGAGTGACCTCTTCCTCGGGCATGAACTGAAGGCACAGGCTGAACAACTGCTTGTAGCACTGGGTCCAGAACTGGAGCCAGTTGTTGACCTGCAACTGTTGCATCATGCGTACCTTGTTCGGGTCGATGCTCTCTCCGACGATGAAGCCGTAGAAGTTTCCAAGGTTAGTCTCAATCTGCTGAATGATGCTGATGGCGTACTCGGCCTTGCCCTGCGGAGGCTCCATCCAAGTGTAGTCATCCTTGGTGGAAACTGGGAGCACCTGTCCCGGAGCAATCCTATTCAAAGCACCCACTCGCTTGACCACTTTTACGGGGGGCATGATTTCAAGTGCGGTCCTGTCACGGAACGCATCATGCTGTGCCTTCACCTCATCCTGCTCCGTCTTGGAGATTTCAGGGATGCCACGGCTTTCTGTGACCTGACGTCGGGTCATCTCGAACCTGATTGCCACGAACGGATACTCTCCGTGGGCATAGTTCAGCATGTCCTGAATGGCGTACAGTTCGTTGCCGACCTGCGGGGAGAACACGGTGTAGTAGATGGAGGCGATGTCGTTCTCGTCCAACTGCCTGTAGTACGCCCAGACCACCTCGATGAGGTTGTCGCCACGCTGGATGTTCGAATTGAGCATCGTGGTGGTCGGAACAAGGTTCGGGTCGTTGAAGTAGAAGTGGTTTCCAGAGGTCTTGACTGCGGCCTCAATGAACTCGGGGTCCCATCCAGCGTTCTTCTGCATGGAACGGAGTTCCACTTCGGTCATGTACTGCCTGCGGAAGATGACACGGGCACTCTGAAGGTCGGAAGTCTCTGGAGGGAAGCACACTTCGTCGTACGGCTTGAGTGCGGTGACCTTTGGCAGGTTCTTCTGGATGTAGATTTCCTCCAGTTCACCTTGACCCTCGTCACGCATCTTGGTGACGAACTTCTTGATGTCCTTCTGCTTCATCTGCGGAAGAACCTGCTTGCAGAGTTCGATGGCGTACTCCTCCTTGTTGGGGTCTAGGATAGCCGTAATGAGTTCCTGAGTCTGGCCTCCAGTGCCCATCGCCTGCTCCTGTTGCTGAACGGCGTACAGTTCCTCCATGGTCATGGTCTGGCGACGGATGCCAATCTGCCTATCCCACGTAATTTGGGCCACGGACCAGCCGTAGGTAAGCATGTAGTCGGCGATAAGTTCAGACTCACGCTGGAGTTCGGGCTTCAACTTGGTTTCTACCAGCCAACGCATGAGGTTGGTTGCAGACGAAGCCGCCATGGCGTCGTTTACCTCGGTTCCTCCCACCTTGAGGGTCGAAGCGTTGAACGAGGTCATGAGCATGGCCTTTTGGTCACGGATGAGCCTATCGACGAGACGAACACGGACGTCGGAAGCACCTTCGAACGGGAACGCAGGGTCGCCGTCGGGCCTCGCCCAAGAGTGCTTCTTTCCGTCATCGGTCTGACCAGCCCAACGGGCGTAGCGGACGTCGTCGGCCCACGACATCTTGGACACCATGGTGCCATGGTATGCCGAACGCTCGTACTCGCTAATGAGCGTGTTGATGTCTGGCTTACGCTCGTGGTAGGCCAGCGGGTCGCTACCGACCTGATTATTCTTTTGCTTCATTTACGGAAGGGGTGGAGTTGAGTTTGAGGAAATTTTCGATGTCGTCCCTGTAGAACATGTGCTGTTTGCCTTGGGTGGTGAATACCCTGAGGGCACCTTGCCTGCGGAGACGGATGAGCGTGGTCTTGGAAAGTCCGTAGTGCCTTGAGGCCTCGGCCAGACGCATGAGGGGTGGGATTTTAGTGGTCATTAGTAAGAGCCTCCGCCGAACGCCCTGTAGGCGTCGGAACCTCCGTAGTCGGGTTGCATGACGGCGATGTACCTAAGTGCGTCAATCGGGTCCTTGCTGGAGCCCTTCTCGCCGTCTATGCCTGTCCATTCACGCAAGCACCACATGAGGTTCTTGCACTCCTCGGAGATGTAAAGTTTTGGCTGGTTGATGGCTGAAATAGGCTGGTTCTGGTCGTAGGAGAACCAGTCGTTGATGATGGCGACGCCTTCCTCAAGCCTCAGGCCAGCCGATGCCGTGAAGTACATTGGGTTAGGGTCTTCTTCCAAAAGTTGGAGCAGGGTGGTTCCGCCCTCCTTGTTGATTACAGGGGAGCCAGCCGCCCTAGGGTCGATGTAGCGTTCGGTGATTTCCTCGCCGTTCTCAAGGGTGAGTATGTGCTCTTTGATTTCGGTCAGACCCATGCCAGCACCCTGCTTCTGGGCAGGTCCAGCACGTCCGTCAGCCTTCTCCGATGGCAAAGCCCACTCGCCCATGCTGATGTCAGGCCACTCCCTGTAGACGTACTTGTTGCCGTACTCGTCTATGCGTAGCCACACCATGAACCAGTTTCGAGCACCTGCAGGGTCCACTGCCATGTAATTGGTGCCCTCCTCTGGAATCTGGTCCGCTGGGATGATGTTTGGCTCCCCGAACCTAGGGAACTGCGAGCCTGCGAGCGATTCTGCCCAGCCGTATGCACGGATTTTGACTTCATAAGGACCACGCCCCCTCAATGCCAACTTGATTTGTTCGAAGGGTGAGTATCTATTCAGGATTGAATGAAACCAGATTACATTGGCCGAGCCCTTGCTGCATTCTGCAACGTAGGGCATGTGCCCCTTAGGGATGCTTGGGACATTCTGTGTATCGGGCAGAAGGTCCGCATAAAGCGTCTTTTTAATGCGGCACCCAGCGACGTAGTCCTTGACGACGGGAGTGAAGCCAGTGATGGGCGTGAAGGTGAGAATCATCTTACCCGAGCGGGTGACAAGTCGGTACCTTAGCGTCTCAATCCAGTCCTGCGGCACCAACTCGTCGCACCAAATCAGGTCAGGCTCGCCACCTTCGATGACCTTCTTCTCCTGACCGTAGTTCATGAAGAAGATTTGCGAGCGATTCGGCAGAACGAACGTAGCGTCGGTAAAGCCGTTCTTCTGCGAGTACTGGATGTTGGTGACCTTGGTCTTCTTGGCGTTCTTGAACTCAGGCGGCATGTACTTCCAGATGACGGCCTGTTGCATCTGGATAGACGTCTGGGATGTCGTGTGCAGGCACCAAACCCTAGAATTCGGCCTAGTGCACAGAAGTTGCATCACCCTCTTTGCGGCGTATTCGGTCTTTCCAGCACGATTGCCACCCATGATGAGCAGTTCGTTGCCAGACATGAGCAGTTTGTCGGCCTCAGCCCAACTGTCAGGCTCGTAGCCGTGCCTGTACGGGTCGTTCTGTTCGGCCTGAATCTTCTCCTCTCGCCGCTTTAGGACTTCTGCGGCACCCTCTGAGCCGAGGGTCTTGGCAAGTTGGACGATTTCGTCCTCAGTAGGAAGATGGATGATAGGATGCTTCGTCAGTTGCATCCCAGCCACGGTTACCTGTTCCGTGCTCATTCATCATCCTCCTCCTCATT
>JACCEB010081560.1_pt1 | contig 13387 bp, 13 predicted proteins | sample 7454761 | NCBI WGS metagenome assembly JACCEB01 (sample SAMN15323454, study PRJNA562643) | freshwater metagenome | isolation source: river surface water | place: USA:Blue River Watershed | collected 2017-08-18 | reverse complement strand
CCGTTCACCGGACCGCCCTGCAGCAGACTGCCGAGGGCATCGAATTCCACGACCATGGCCGAACCGGGGGCGATCAGCGTCGCGCCCGGCGTGACGGCGCAACTGTCGGTCTCGTTGACATCGGCGCGGATCGTCACGTCGTCCAGCGTCACACGCGCGGATTCCAGCAAAGTGGTGTCGGCCTCCACACGCAGTTCCAGCTCACCGCTGACGACTTCCAACGTCAGCACGACGTCGGCATGACCGATGGCATTCTGCTGCGCGGCGCGCGCCATGGCGATGATGGCATCGCGGGCCACCGGCGCATTGAAGGTGTTGGGGCCGAGCATGCGGCTCATGGCGACCACCGACACGATGCCGATGAGCGTGACGACGATGACCAGTTCGACCAGCGAAAAGCCTGACTGTCGTGTCTTCATGAAGGAATGCCGCCTGTCGCCCGGAATGACAAAGGTCGAAGCGGTTGCCCGCCTCGACCCTTGTGGTGGTTCATGCCCAGTCCTGAGACTCGTGAGCTGTCAGCAACAGCTCGCGAGCATTACAGCAGAGTGGTCGGGGCTGAAGAATTGAATCGGTTGATCGCGCCAGTGTTCGGGTTGTAGGTGAACACCGGGACGCCAGTGCGGCCGCCAGTGGTGGCTGCAGTGTGATCCTGGTACTGCGACGTGTAGACGTAGTAGCAGGTCGGGTCTTCGGCATTGGTGGTCTGGTTGCCCGGAGTCACCAGGTCGTTGTCGAGCACGTACTCCACACCCTCGAAGAAGAACACGCGGAAGTCCGCAGTCACGTCGTTGGTGAAGGTGAAGTCACCAGTCACGATGTCATCCAGGGATGCCAGGTCGAATTCCGCCGGTGATGTCTGCAGGGCGATGGTCGGACGGCCGGACTGCAGCACAGCATTGAACACGTCGCGGCAGACAGCGGCAGAGGTTGCGGCATCCACGAAGCTGGCGTCGTTCTCACCCAGCACTTGCGGATAACCATTGGCGTTCATGGCAACCGCCTGACCATCCAGCGTCACGCTGGTAGGCTGACCATTCGCGAAGTACTGCGCACGGTACATGGACACACCGGTGGTGAAACCGCCGACAGTGGCATCGAACACGGCATCGTGGGCCTGATCGGTCACATCGATGAAACGCGGCAGCGCCGTTGCGGCCAGGATACCCAGCAGCAGAATGACGACCACCAGTTCGATGATGGTGAAACCCTTCTGGTTGCGCGCCTGGTTCAGCGCACGCATTTGAGACATTGCTTGCATGTTTCCTACTCCTCGTGATCGCTCCAACCGCCGCGTCAGTGCACCGAGTGTGATGCACATCACGCTTCAATTAAGAGCATGAAATTAAATACTTGAACGAATTATTACACCTACATTGTCAGCATTGAGGTCATGCTATCACCCCAGTACATTCCTTAACCACCCATCCAACGCGGACCTGGCCAGTTTTCGACCTTTTTGTCCCTTTTTTATCCACGCCACCCTTTGTACAACTCCTTTACTGCACTGCTGTCGAGGGAATCTGCAGTTCCACTGCCTCCCACACGAAGGGCACCACCGGGTCCAGGGTCAGACCGGACCAGTCGGTGCGTGCCTCATCGTTGTATTTCATGTTGATGCGCATGCGCACATGATCCGTGGGCTGCGCTGCGCCATCGACCATCGCGTAGAGGTTCTCCGCGTTGTTGGCCAGATACACCAGTTCGCCCGCCGTGGCATCGAAGTACCAGATGCGGCGCGGCAACTGCGTCACATCGATGGAGCCCAGTTCTCCCACATAGTTGGCGGGCGTCTCGAGCATCAGATCCATCGGATTGCTGCCCTCCAGACGGGCCAGCTCATGCCACTTGCCCGTGGCAATGCCGTTCATCATCTGCAGTGTGACGCCGGCTTTCAGCTGCATCATCACCGAGGTGAAATTCGCCCGCTCGGCCTCGCCCGGAAAATCCTCGAAGCGATTGAAGGCGAACGAGAAGGTGATGGACACGATGAGGATGTAGGCGATCAGCTCGAACATGCTGAAGCCGCCTTGCCGGCCCGGCCTGTGTCGTGTCTGAGCGCTGCGCTGCCTCATCATCTGTTCACCGATTCGCTGCCGCACTGAGATCCCAGATCGGCAGGAACACGCCGAGCGCCAGCACCAGCACCATCGCGGCAATCACCACGATCAGGATCGGCTCGATGGCCTCGCTGATGCGCTTGATGTTGTATTCCACTTCCTGGTCGTAGAAGTCCGCCACTTCAGACATCAGTTCGTCGATCGTGCCGCTTTCCTCGCCCACCGAAATCATCTGCAGGATGAGCGGCGTGAACATGCCGCTGTTGACGGCCGTGCGGTAGAGCGATTCGCCCCGGCTCACCCCGTCCTGCATCTTCAGGATGCGGCGGCTGAACCAGGCATTGCCCACGGCGCCGGCCACCACGGACATGCCATGCACGATGGGTACGCCGGCTTTCAGGATCATGGCGAAGGAGCGCGTGAAGCGCGCCAGCGCGATCTGCTCCAACACCGACCCCGCCAGGGGCAGTTGCAGCTTGCGACGATCCCAGATCAGGCGCCCGCGCGCGGTCTTGATCCACGTGCGCACGGCCAGCACCAGCGCCAGCAGGGAACCGAGCATGTGTGGCCACCAGGCGATGAAGAAATCCGACACGCCAATGAGGATGCGCGTCTCCAGCGGCAGATCCGCCTGCAGACGCGCGAAGGTGTCGGAAAATGCCGGAATCACGAACATGGTGATCACCACCATGGCCACGGCGATGGTAATGACCACGAACATGGGGTAGCGGGTCGCACTCTTCACCTGCTTGCGTGTGTTCTTCTCCAGCTCCAGGTATTTGCCGATCTGCTGGAACGCCAGATCGAGCCGCCCGGTGTTCTCGCCAACGCTCACCAGCGACAGGAACAGCGGACTGAAGATCTTCGGATGACGACCGAGAGAAGTGGCCAGATCGAGGCCGCCCTCGAGCCCCTGCAGCACATGCTGCAGCACACTCTTGAACGCCAGGTTCTTCATGGACGCCTGCAGGCCGTTCAGCGCACGATCCAGCGGCAGACCGGCGCGGGACAGACTCTGCATCTGCCGCGCGAAGATGATCAGCTCGTCGATGCTGATCTTCTTGCCCGCCAGAAAGCTGTTGATCCTGGCGGCGGCGCTGAGCTGGGAGCCGCCCTTGCGTGCCGCCGGTGCCGCCTTGCCTGGCGCAGGCCGCGCGTCGGCTTTCGCCTCCGGCTTGCCGCTGCCCGGCGCGCGGCGACCACTGCGACGAATCTCGATCGGTGTGATGTTCTGGCCGAACAGCGTGCCGGCCACATCGTCGGCAGACTCGGCTTCCAGGGCCCCTGTCACCAGGGCACCGGAGGCATTGCGCGCTCTGTACTCGAAAGTGGCCATGGATCAGCTTTCCCGGGAGTGATTCGACTCGAACAGGTTCTCGTGTTCATGCTCATCGAAGATCCAGTCGCCCGACTCGTCGATCTGCTCGGCGACGATGAACACTTCATCCAGACTCGTGGTGCCCTTGATGGCCTCCAGCACGGCACTGCGCACCAGTGGCTGATAACCTCGACTCGAGCGGGCCGCCTTCACGAAGGCCGAGGAATCCGAGCGCCGCAGGGCGTCGGCCATCTCGTCGTTGATGACGAGCAGTTCGAACACCCCCATGCGGCCGCGATAGCCCGTATTGTTGCAGCGATGACAGCCGCTGGCCTGCTGCAGGCGCTGCTCGGCTGTCAGCGTCACGCCCGTCACCTGGGCAATCCAGGCACGGTCGCGGGGCGAAGGGTCGTGATCGACGCAGCAGTACTCGCACAGGCGCCGCACCAGACGCTGGGCCAGCACGGCACGAATGGCCGTGGCCGCCAGGAAGCCCTCGGCCCCCATGTCCACCAGACGCATGGCACTGGAGACCGCGTCGTTGGTGTGCAGGGTGGAAAGCACCAGGTGTCCCGTCATGGCGGCACGCAGCGCGATCTCGGCCGTTTCGGTGTCGCGGATCTCGCCCACCAGCAGGATGTCCGGGTCCTGACGCAGGGCGGAGCGCAGCACGCGCGCGAAGCCCAGGTCGATCTTCGGGTTCACCTGCACCTGATTGATGCGGTGCAGCCGGTATTCCACCGGGTCTTCCACCGTGATGATCTTCTTGCCGACGTCGTTCAACTCCTGCAGCGCGCCGTAGAGCGTGGTCGTCTTGCCCGAGCCCGTCGGGCCGGTCACCAGGATCAGGCCATGAGGCATGTGAATCAGGCGGCGGAAACGCTCGAGCATGTCGGGAGGCATGCCGACATTGGCGAGATCGGTGACGCCGTCGGACTGATCGAGCAGACGCATCACCACGGACTCGCCGTATTCCACGGGCATGGTGGAGAGTCGCACGTCGACCTTGCGCTCCTTGATCTTCACGCTGAAGCGGCCGTCCTGCGGCAGACGCTTCTCGGAGATGTCCAGCCCCGCCATCAGTTTCAGGCGCAGCACCAGTGCCGAGGTGATGCGGCGCTCCTTCACCACCTGCTCCTGCAGCACGCCGTCCACGCGCTGCCGGATGCGCAGCACGGTCTCGTCGGGCTCGATGTGCACGTCGGAGGCGCGCACCTGCATCGCATCGAGGAAGATGGACTGCAGCAGTTTCACCACAGGCGCATCGCCGTCGGTCGGGTCCGGCGCCAGCGCGGCGAGGTCGAACTGGCCGTCGGTCAGTTCCTCTTCGAGTTCCTCGGCGAAGGTGGCGATCTCGTCGGTGCGCCGATACACCATGTCCAGCGTGTTCAGCAGCTCACTCTCGCGCACCACCGCCTGGGTGATGGGCTGCTGCAGGATGCGCTCCAGCGCATCGAAGGCGTACAGATCCGTCGGGTCGGCCATGCCCACCAGCAGCTCGCCCTTGCGGTCGGACAGCACGATGGCGCGGTAGCGACGCGCGAAGGTTTCCGACAACCGCTTGACCGCCACCGGGTCGAAGCGGAAGCGGCGCAGGTCGATGAACGGGATTTTCAACTGCTCGGACAGGAATTCGAGGAACTTGTCTTCGGTGACATAGCCCATGCTGACCAGGGTGCGACCCAGCCGCGTGCCCGTGGACTTCTGCTTCTGCAGCGCCAGCTGCAACTGGTCTTCGGTGATCACCTTGTTCTGTACCAGGAGGTCACCGATGCGAATTTTCTGCTTCAACGCTGCCATGATCCGCCTAGTTCTGCCTGATGCTGGCAATCCGTTGCTGACTGTTCTGGCGCAGCGCGGGCGTCAGGCCCGGCAGCTGCAGCGCACGTTCATAGGACTGCACGGCCTCGAAGCTGCGACCCAGGGCGTCCTGGGAGGCGGCCACGCCATACCACCAGCGCGCATCCTGCGGTGCACTGGCGGCGAGTGCCTCGTAGCTGACGAGGGCTTCGTCGTACTTCTGGCTGGCGAGTCGGCTCGCGGCCAGCAGTTCGTGGTATTCGGAATCGCTGGCCAGCGAGGGCGCGCGCAGCGCCAGCAGTTCGGCGGCCTCGGCGGGCACCCCGGCGGCCATCAGCACGCGGGCCTTCACTTTCTTGTAGCCGTAGTGATCCTGCTGGATGCCCAGCCCGATGTCGGCCTGCTCCATGGCACCGATCATGTCGCCCTGCTGCAGCATCAACTTGGCGAGCATCTCGCGGGACTGATGCGCGGCGGGATTGGCGGCGGCGAAATCACGCAGCAGCGCGAGGGCGCCCCCCTGCTGACCCTGCTGCCAGAGCACCAGCGCCTGTTGCACCTGCTGGCGATCCAGTTCCCGGAAATTCATCTGCGTCGGCATCCGCACCAGAGACGAGGCATCCGCTGCCGCGGCGTCCTGCGGGACAGCGTCTGGTGCGAGGCCTGCCTGCACCGGGGTCTCCATCACGGCGCCGGCCACGGCGGGAGCCGCCAGCCCGGTGTCATTCAGTACCGGCTCTGGCTGCACAGCCACCGCTGCGGCGGGCACAGCGGCGGACGCTGGCATGTCCACTTCACCGGGTTCCAGGGCGATGGCATCGGCCTGGGACACAGCGACCTGGGTGGCTTCGCCCAGAGCGGCCGTGGCCGACTGCACCAGTTGCTGCTGCAGCGCGATGTTGCGCTCTTCCAGCTCCTGCATGCGCTGACTCATGCGTTCCATTTCCGCCAGCAGGGCCGGGTCGATCTGGGGTTCGGCGACGGGCGCCGCCACGGGTGCAGGCTGCTCCACCACGACGGAGGCAGGCGTCTCGGCGAGCGGCTGCGGCACAACGGCCGCGCCCTGCTGCACTTGCTGCATGCGCCAGAACTGCACGCCGCCCGCGGCGATCACAACGATCAACAGCGGCAGCACCCACTTGCTCACGCGGGACTTCGCCTCGCTCTTGCGGCGCTGATCGGCGGCCGGAATCAGCTTCTCGCGCGGCACGGCACTGCGCGCGCCATCGCGCTGGCGGGAATCCAGATCGCGCAGCATGTCATTGACCAGACTCACAGAGCGCCTCCCGTGTAATAGCTCACGAGATAGGCCAGCAGGGCCAGACCGGCCAGCACCGCGAGACCGATCAGCATCGCAGACTTGTAATTGCCCTTGGGCACGGCAATGCCCTCGGTGTCCTCAGCGGCACGGCGCACATGCTCGACATCCACCGCACGCTCGCCCTTGCCGTAAGCCACCATCAGGGCCTTGTGCGACAGGATGTTGATCACGCGCGGAATGCCGCGACTGACTTCAAACAGCAGATCCAGCGCGCGCCGGCCGAACAGCGCCGGGCCGTTGTAGCCCGCCGTGGCGAGGCGGTGGCTGACATAGCGCTCCACGCCCTCACGGTCGAGGGATTCCAGCTGATAGGAGAAGGTGATGCGCTGCAGCAGCTGACGCAGGGATTTCTCCTGCAGCATCTCGTCCAGTTCGGGCTGGGCGAACAGCACCACCTGGAACAGCTTGACCTTCTCGGTCTCCAGATTGGTCAGCAGGCGCAGCGCTTCCAGCGTGCGCTCGGGCATCGCGTGCGCTTCGTCGATGAACAGGATGACCTGCTTGCCTTCGGCGGCGTACTGCATGAGCTTCTTGGTGATCTTCTTCAGCAGGCTGTGATGCCCGCTGTCGATGTCCTCTTCCAAGCCCAGCTCCTCGGCGAAGGCCAGGAACAGGCCCTTGGGGCTGAGTACCGGATTCGCGATATAGGCCGTGACATACGTGTCCGGATTCTCTTCCAGACTGTTCAACACCTTGCGGCACAGCATGGTCTTGCCCGTGCCCACTTCGCCCACCACCTTGATGAAGCCCTCGCGGTTGGCGATGGACACCATCAGCATGTTGTAGGCCTTCTGATGACTGGCCATGTTCAGGAAGAACTGCGTGTTCGGCGTGAGCGAAAACGGCTGTTCCTTGATGGCGAAGTGTTCCAGATACATAGCGCGATACTCTCGGGACTACCTGCCGTTGAAGGGGTCGAGACTGCGATTGATGTTGTCGACGCGATTGCTGCGCTCCTGCAGCAGTTGCTGTTCACTCTGGGCGCTGGCGATCACCGGGCGCAGCAGAATGATGAATTCACTCTTGACCGTGGTGCGGCGGCGCTGGTCGAAGGCGGCGCCCACCCCGGGCAGATCGGACGCGTAGGGAATGCCGGAGGCTTCGTCCACTTCGCGTTCGTAGGCCAGACCGCCCAGCACCACGATCTTGCCGTCCTCGGCGCGGATGATGCTGTCGAGCTCGCGCACCGAGGTGCGGGCCAGGGGCACCTGCTGACCGCCGATCGGCTTGGTCTGCTCCGTCACCGTGGTGATGGTCGGATGCACGTGCAGCGTGATGGTGCCATCGGCGCTGATCTGCGGGGTGATGTCCATGGAGATGCCCGAGAAGAACTGCTCCAGATCGTTGCTCGCACTCTGCGTGACGGCCTGGCCGCTGTTGACCACGCTGGAACCCGCGCTGACCTGGAAGTATTCCTGGTCGCCGTCCTGGAACACGGCCTTCTGGTTGTTGAGCACTTTCAGGCTGGGACTGGAGAGCACCTGGGTCGAGCCGCGGGAGTCGAGCAGTCGGAACACCGAGGCGAAATCCGTGAAATTGGTGGTGATGGCCAGCGGATTGGAGATGCTCTGCGCCGTGCTGTCACCACCCGCCTCGAACTCGGCGACGATGGTGTTGTTGGTGCCGTCCGCGCCGCCGGGCCCGAAGGTGTCGAAGTCGATGGCGGTCTGGAAACCCTTGTTGAGCACGACTTCCAGGAACTGCACCTGAATGGTTACCTCGCGGCTCAGGATGCCCTGGGCGCGGGAGATGTACTCCTCCACCCGGGCCATGTCGCGCGGCATTGCTGTGACCATCACCAGCCCGATCTGGGGTTGCACGATCACTCGGCCGCTCTCCTCGTCGTCCTCGCCTTCCAGCATGGATTCCAGGGTGTCGGTCAGATCGGTCCAGAAGTCGGTTTGCACGGAGGTGCTGATCTGTCCGCCGCCGCCCCCGCTGGCACCGCCCACGCCACTGGTAGCGCCCACTCCGCCGGTACCCCCGAGACCCCCGACACCGCCCAGTCCGCCGCCGATGCCGCCACCACTCAGTCCGCCGGAAAGACCACCCGTCTGCCCGCCTCTGGCAGCGCCTCCGCCACCACCGCTCGTGACCTGCACACTGGAGCTGCCGGTGCGCTGCACGTCGAGATAGTCGATGGTGAACATCTTCGTCTGCAGCGTGGGCGGCTGGATCTGATAGATATTGCCGCGGCGCGTGATGCTGTAGTCATAGGCCTCTTCCACGGCCTGCATCACTTCGTCGATGGTGACATTGGGCAGGGAAATGCTGATCTCGCCGTCGATGTCCGGACTCACCAGCACACCGTACTGGGTGCCGGCCACCAGATTGCTGAAGAACTGACGGGCATCTTCCTGATTGGCGGCGATGTTGAAGCGCTCTTCCACCGGCTGCAGCACTTCGTCGGAAATGCTCAGGCCGGGCATGAGTTCGTCCACGGCGGCCACGGCAGTCTGCTCGTCCAGCACATTGGCATGGCCGCGCTCGCCGCGCTCCAGAATGTCCTGGATCTCATTGGTGATTTCCGTGTTCGGCTGCTGCCTGGGGCCGGTCACGGAACAGGCCATGACGAGCAGGCACAGTGCCGCCAGGCTGAGCGCCCGACCGGCTGCAATGACACGGAGGCGTCTGGGTGTTGGTCGTGCCATGAAATCCTCACGCACTGAATTCATCAATTGGCAGAGCTCCTGAAACCGGCCCTGAATGCATTTATTTCCACTGTCTGACCTGCCACGTCCAGCGTGACGCTGTCCGTGCCGATGGCCTGCACGGTGGCGCCGTCGACGCTGTCGCCGACCGTCACCAGGGTGCCGTTGATCACTGCCGCGCTGCTTTCGCTGCCGGCCCGGATGAAGGTGACCTCGTAGCCACGACTCGTGGCGTTATCGGCCCCCGGCACCTGCACGACGTTCGCACGCGGCGGACGGGTCGGGTCGCGGAACGCTTCCCCGTCGATCAGCAGGCCGCCCTGCCCCTGCGCGGACGCAGCAAGCAGACTCAGGCCACAAGCGAGAAGGACTCTAGATGCCAACGAAGCTCTCCTCGGGACTCAACGCGCTCAGCTCGATACGGATGGCGGAGGTCGGCCACTCGCCCGGGGTGATGCTCAGCGATTCCCAGAAAAAGTTTTCCTGCAGACTCTCCAGGTACACCAGGTACTGCAGAAGACTCAGATAGTCGCCTTCGAATTCGAGTATCAGCCCGTGCCGGAACATGCGCTGGGCCGCCTCGGACAGCGCGTCTCCCACGAGGGGCTCGGCGGGGCGATTCTCCAGCCGCACCAGACGCAGACCCTCGTGGCGATCGAGCACCTCCGACAGCAGACGGTTCATGGTGGTGGCGGAAATCACGCTGCCATTGATCTCGTCGAGCTGGCGCCGCGCTTCCGTCTCGGCGGCGACAAGCTCCACCAGCTGCTCCCGGGCGAACACGTTCGGGTCGTTCTCGCCAGCCTGGCGCGCCTCGGCCTGGCGCGTCTGCAGCGCCGTGATCTGTGCCTGTGCGGTCAGGATCTGCTGGTCCAGCGCATTGACGGAGGCGGCCAGCGGGTCAGAGACCCCCACCACATAAAGTCCGGAGATCACCATCAGGGTGACCGCCAGCAGAATGCCTTTCTCGGCACGCGGCCGCGCCTCGTAGCGCAGCTGCAGATCACTGATTTGCTGCTTCAACGTCATCAGCGGGCCTCCAGCACGAAGCGATAGGCATCGTTCGACGCGGCCACCGGTGCGGGGGTGGCCGCCTCGGTTGCGCCCAACAGGGCCGCGACGTCTGCGGCGGCCGAGGTGGCAGCGGAGGCGGCTGAGTTGACCACGGCGGCAGCGCTGGATGTCTCACCGGGCGCCATGCCGCTGATGTGGGAGAACTTCCAGCCCTCCCCCTCTTCCCAGCCACTGCTCAGCTTCTCGATGAACGCCGGCACCAGTGCACTCTCCTGGGCATAACCTTCCAGCAGCGCATTCTGACCGCCGTTGCTGATCACGATCCGCGTCAGCCAGAGCCCCTCGCTGGAGGCGCGCGACAGATTCTTCAGATACGTGGCAAAGCCCAGCAGATTGCCCTGGTTCACCGAACGCAGTGTTTCCAGCGTGGCATTGAGCGTGGCGACGCTCTGCTCGCGGGCCACCACTTCCTGCACCAGATTCTGGTCGGTGGCGCTGTCGATCAGGGCGCTTTCCATGCTTTCAGCGATGGCGATCTCCTGGGCAATCAGGGCTTCCAGTGAAGCCAGCGTCTGCTGGCGCTGGCTGCGCTCCCACAGGCCGTTGGCAGCCAGAGCGACGACGACGCCGATGCCAAGCAGCACCACCAGCAGGAAACGCTGCCAGGACAGCCAGTCGACACGCGGCCGCAGCTCCGGCAGGTACAGGTTCACGCTCTGGTTCAGAAAATCGCTCATGCTGTTCTCGTCAGCCCCCCAGGTCATGGCGCAAGGCGCCGCCGATGGCGAACAGGCAGTCATGCTTGTCCTGGGCAGTGATATGGGCCGCACCTTCCAGACGCTGCTCGTAGCTGAGCATGCCGACCTTCAAGGGCAGCACTTCCTGCAGACTGGCCGCGAGCATCTCCCCATCGGGACGCGGCGCGAGCAACAGCTCCTTCGCCGGCGGCTGCGCCATCTGGCTTTCGTAATAGTCCAGCGAGCGCTGGATCTCGAGCACCAGGCGATCACGCAGGCTCGGCCACTCGTTCATGCCCATGACATCCGGAGGCACCTGGGTGTTCACGGTGCGGGCCAGGTAAAGATCGCCGTCACGACTGATGTTCATGATGCTGCCGTTGGCCTTGAGGGCGATGAAGGCCTGACTGCCCCGCTCCTCGGAAAACTGCGTCAGCATGTTCTTCATGACCATCTCAGGAATGTCAATCGCCGCCAGCTCCAAGCGTGCGCTCTTGCACAGATCGATCACGGCATTGAGTCGGGAGCGGGCGGCAACCACCACGTAGAGCATGCGGTTGCGGCCATTGAAGGCATCCTCAGGCACCGGGAAGACGTCGATGGCGGCGTCTTCCAGGGGCATGTCCAGCAGGTCCTTGACCTTCCAGCGCACGGCAGCGCGCATCTCCTCGGGCTCGACGGCCGGGGCTTCCACCAGGTAGAGACTGTAATCCCTGGGCGCCAGGACGGCGTTGCAGGGCGTTCCCTGCAGACCGAGGGTCTCGATCTGCTCCGCCAGAGCGTCGCGCAGGTGCTGGGGATTGCGGAACTCCTGCCGTGTGCACTGAGCCAGGAAGGGCAGGTCGCGGTCGCGCGTGACATTCGCAATGCCAAAATGGCGCTGGCCGAATGACACCGAGGTCAACCCGCCCGCCTGCGACTTGCGCTTGAAAATCTGCAACACGTAAAGACCTCAACCTGCCTGCCGATAAAGGCAATTTAGATCATTAATTATACAAGTTAAGTGTCGAGAATATATAGCAAAAAAATGAACAACGGGTATATTTGGGGACATTTTGATCACCTTGTACGAGCCCGCCCGTGCTGCACATAGCGCTCTATCAGCCTGAAATTCCACCAAATACCGGAAACATCATTCGCCTCGCCGCAAATACGGGCTGCCAGCTGCACCTGATCAAGCCGCTGGGCTTCGCGCTGGACGACAAGCACGTGCGCCGCGCCGGACTGGACTACCACGAGATGGCCTGCGTGCAGGTGCACGAGTCCTGGGAGGCATTTGTGCAGGCGCGACCGCCGGGGCGGCTGTTTGCCTTGAGCACGAAGGCGCAGCGGCCGTACGCCGAGGTCAGCTTCGAGGAGGGGGATGTGGTGCTGTTCGGACCGGAGTCGCGGGGACTTCCCCAGGAGATTCGCGACAGCCTGCCGCAGAATCAATTGCTGCGCGTGCCCATGCGCGCGGGCAGCCGCAGTCTGAACCTGTCCAATACGGTGGCCGTGGTGGTCTACGAAGCCCTGCGCCAGCAGGACTTCGCGTTCGGGGAATGAGCGCTTGCCGGGCCGCAGGCAGCAGCCCGGCACTCACACTCAGTTGGCAGCGGGCTGACCGGCCTTGGCGGCCGCTTCGGCAGCCTGGCGCTGCTTGGTCTGCAGGTACAGGGCGTCGAAATTCACCGGCGCCAGGTTGATCGGGGGGAAGCTGCCCTTGATGATCAGGGAATCCACCGCCTCGCGGGCATAGGGGAACAGGATGTTCGGGCAGACGGAAGCCAGCACGTGCTCCAGATCGGCATCGGTCAGGCCGACACAGGAGAACACCCCTGCCTGATGCACTTCCGCCAGGAAGGCAGCGGCGTCTTCGACCTTCGCTTCCACCGTCACCGTCAGCACAACCTCGAAGACGCCCTCGGCAATCCGGGCACTCTTGGTGCCGAGATTGAAGCTCACCTTCGGCGTCCACTGGTTCTGGAAGACCACCGGGCTGCGGGGAGATTCGAACGAGGCATCCTTGAGGTAGATGCGCTGCAGGGCGAAGGCCGGACCGGGGTTGGCCGCCTGCTGTCCATTGGCCGCACCGGCTTCCGGCGCTGTCGGGATGTTCTGATCGTTAGTGTTCTCTGCCATGTCGATTCCTGCATCGTTCGTGAGTGATTGAGAATGGTTGCCTTGCGTTCCTTGAGGAATTCCTTGTCATTGCACCAGTGGCAGGCCCTGCGTGCGCCACTCGGTCATGCCGCCGGCAAGACGCAGCACCCGGGTGAAGCCTGCATTGCGCAGCACCTTGACGCCGTCGACGGACTGCGGCCCGAGTCGGCAGGCCACGATGACGGGGACGCCCTTGTACTTGTCGAGCTCGGCCACACGCGTGCCCAGCTTGGTCAGCGGAATGTGGAAGGAGTCGACGATGTGGCCGCTGTCGTAATCCTTCTTGTCGCGAATATCGACCACCACCGCATTGGAGCGGTTGATGAGCATCACGGCCTGCTGGG
>JACCEB010689014.1_pt1 | contig 13391 bp, 14 predicted proteins | sample 7454761 | NCBI WGS metagenome assembly JACCEB01 (sample SAMN15323454, study PRJNA562643) | freshwater metagenome | isolation source: river surface water | place: USA:Blue River Watershed | collected 2017-08-18 | reverse complement strand
CTTTACCATACCTAGTTTTAAGGTCTTCATCGACCTATCCGTCCCTAGAAGCATTGAGACTTCCCTAGAAGAACTTCCAGGAGTAGTCCTATACAATGTGGACAACATCCGTAGTAAAGCCACTGCTGCCCTTCAAAACAGGCTGAATGCCGTGCCTTCTGTAGAAGTTATTCTCCAAGAGAGTATCGAAGAGTTTGGAAATTGGCAAAAAGAAATGGTGGTCTCCCCTACCATTCAAAAATTAAAACAATCCCTTGAGCAGATCCGCAAGGAAGAATTAAGCAGGTATTTGAAAAATGTGGACGAAAAAGAATTTGTGCTCATCGATAAAATCACGAAGAGCATGATGCAAAAAGTCCTGAAAGTGCCTGTAGTCCAACTGAGAGCTGCCTGCCAGCGTGATGAAGCTGCTGAAATGATTGAATTGATTACTGACCTTTTTGACTTAGAAAAGTCAAAAAATGAAAAATAAATTAGTTGCCGGCTAGCCCACTTATCCGCCAACTTTCCGTTTATCTCCTTACTTACGCCATGAGAAATCTGATTTACATTGTTTTTGCAAGTTTTCTTTTCTTGGCCTCTCCAAGCCTAGGACAATCTTGGGAAGTGTATGATTTTGGCGGTAGCATCCAAACTAAAGCAGCCTACCAAGAAATAGACCTCCTAGGCGAATCCGTAATTACGGGAAAAAACGAGGAAGGCTTATTCCTCCTTTCACCTGATCTACGCCCTGTGGTGAACCTCCAAGGCTACGAAGTCTTCCAATACCTCAAGCCTTGGATTTTAGTCAAAGGACCCAAAGGCATTGGGGCTTTCCATGAATACGGACAACTTGCACTTCCCTTGGAGTATGAAGAAATCAGCACCTTCACCAATCGTCTTTTGGCTAGAAGAGGGACAGATTATTGGGTCTATGAGAAATCGACAGGCAAAACCAAGTGGCTAGGTTCAGCAGAAGAAGCCAAACTCACACGAAATGGACAGGTGATCTTGAAAAATCAGGGAAATTACTTTTTACCACTGTCATCCAATCCTGAAAAAGCCTACCAACTCTTGATTGAAAATCAAGGGAATTTTCTTCTCGCCAAGGAAGCCTCTGGATTTGGCTTAATCAATCAATATGGAGCGTATGTTTTGGATCCTGTAATTGACCAATTGGAACCTACCCGAGGGGATAGTTATTATGGATTTGATGAAAATCAATACCTACTCATCCGAGGATTTGAAGAAAGTGCTCAAGTTCGATACAACTCCTACCACAAAATCACCAAAGAAGGTGACCTCTTGCTGGAATTTATACATGGCAAATTACGACGGGTACTAGAGGAAGAAGGCATCTTGCTAGATGCTGTAGGCATGGAATCCGTCAAATTAATCGGACCCGATCTTTTTAACATTCAATTTCGAGAAAATAAGTTAGGTCTCCTTGGAAAAAATGGTTGGCTCGTAGCACCAAATTCAGATGCAGAATGGATTGGTATGGGAAATGAAGGACTTTTTCCCGCACTCAAAAACGGCAACTATGGCTTTGTCAATGCAGAAGGGAAATGGATCATTCAGCCTACCTACCAAGAAGTAGGTACCTTTTCAGAGAAAATAGGGAGATACCGAATCGGCACGACCTGGGGAACGATCAGTCCCGATGGAAAAATCCTCGCCGAGGCGAAATGGGAGAAAATCAACCATTTCTTTGGGGGCTTGGCCATAGCGGAGTCAGCAGGAAAAAATTACTTGATTTACCCCTCAGGTGAACTGGCCTTTCCAGAAGGATTGGATCAGATTTCAAAATTGAAAGAGGGTTTTTACCTAGTCGAAAACAACTCCAAAACTGGACTTTTGAATTCGCTCGGAAAGCCTATTCTTCCCATCTCTTTTGACCAAGTTCAAGTGGAGCAAAAAGACTTTTTTATCGTAGCCAAAGATGGCCTTTCTGGAATTATGAGGGCCAATGGCGAGGTGTTTTTACCGCTCCAATATGCTCAAATTACAATTGATTGGATCGAACAAAAAGTATTTGCCAAAGGACGGGAGCAGCAGGTTGTAGATAAATCCGATGCCCGTCCTGCCCCTTCAACTCAGCAAAAACGAAAAAAGGGAGTTTAAACTCCCTTTTTTCTGCATTTTTTAAGATTTCAACGATCCTGAATCTTTGGAATCTTTGCCAGAGTTGGCAATGGAATCTCGCATTGCCGTATCTGACTTGACATTTTCCATTTTGTAGTAATCCATTACTCCTAATTGTCCAGACCGGAAAGCCTCTGCAATAGCTTTGGGGATTTCTGCTTCTGCCTCTATCACTTTCGCCCGCATTTCTACATTTTTGGCTTTCATTTCTTGTTCCAAAGCCACCGCCATGGCTCTACGCTCTTCGGCTTTCGCTTCAGCGACTTTTAAGTCCGCAGAGGCCTGATCAATTTGGAGTTTGGCTCCGATATTCGCACCCACATCAATATCCGCAATATCGATGGATAAGATTTCAAATGCCGTACCCGCATCCAAACCACGTTGAAGTACCAACTTGGAGATTTTGTCCGGGTTTTCCAGCACCGATTTGTGCGTGGCCGCCGAACCAATAGAAGTTACAATACCCTCACCTACACGGGCCAAAATTGTTTCTTCCCCTGCCCCACCGACAAGTTGTGCAATGTTGGCACGAACCGTTACTCGGGCTTTAGCGACCAACTGAATTCCATCAGCTGCTACTGCCGCCACGTTAGGCGTATTGATTACCTTAGGATTTACTGAAATCTGCACTGCTTCAAATACATCTCGTCCTGCCAAGTCAATAGCCGTAGCCTGCTTGAAGCTCAAGGTAATATTCGCCTTATCCGCAGATATCAAGGCACGAATTACTGCAGGTACGTTCCCTCCTGCCAAAAAGTGAGTTTCTAGATCATTGGTAGTCAATTGAAGCCCCGCTTTAGTTGCCGTAATCATCGCATTGACAATTAGGCTTGGTGGCACTTTTCGAATTCGCATCCCAATCAACTCCCCAATCCCGACGCGCACATTTGAAAATTGAGCGGTAATCCAAAGATTAACAGGAACAAAATACAAGAAAATAAAAAGTAGGGTGATCCCTGCAAAGGCAGCGATCAGCACGAATAAAGAACTGTCTTCAAACATAGGTTATTAGTTTACACTGATTTTATTGTTTTCAATTTTCGAAATCGTCACTGGGGTATTGACCTCAATAAACCCAGATTCAGACTTCACTTCCACCCAAATTTCATTGAAGGAAGCCTTGCCATAGGGTTTAATATCGGAAACAGCAAGACCCTTCATTCCTACTTCCAACCCATCTGTTCTACCATCAAAAGCTCCTCCAGATTGGGTAGATTTCAGTGAAAGCTTTTTCCAAACGCCAGAACTAAACCCATACCAAACTGCAGCAAAATTAATTACTAAAGCCAGTCCCGTAATCCAAAGGGCCACGGAGTAGTCAAAATTAAGGAATGCAAATGCGAGACCTGCAAGGCTGACTAAAAAACCAAAGACCCCAACAACGGTAGTTCCAGGAATAAAAAGAATTTCAACCAAAAGGAGAATTAAGCCAATGGCTAGCAGGGTACTGAGGACCAAAATTTCCATAAGGAGCAAAATGAACTGCCTCTAATCTACAAGAATCTCCCGAATACTTTATTTAAAAGAAAAAAAACCCGGAAAAATCCGGGTTAAATTCTTGTGTCAATAGTTCAATAGGCCTTGGCAAAAAGCACTCTCCCTGTGGAAGGCTTCCCGCTGAATACACAGGTACCTGCCTCCTGTACTTGATCCAAGGGAATGCAGCGAATGGTAGCTTTGGTCAGTTCTTTGATTTTGTCCTCCGTCTCTGGAGTCCCATCCCAGTGAGCCGATAGAAATCCAGCCTTTTCTTCCAACACCTGCTTAAACTCTTCCCAATCATTGACTTCAGTGGTATTTTCCTTTCTAAAGTCAAATGCCTTCTGGTAAATCCCGTGTTGAATGTCTTCCAAAAGCCCCCCGATTTTTTGAGCGATTGGCATCTCCTCCCATTGGAAGGATTCTTTGGTGAGCGTGTCGCGTCTGGCAATCTCCAAGGTCTTATTTTCCAAATCTCTTGGACCTAACGCAATACGCACAGGTACCCCTTTCAACTCGTATTCTGCAAACTTCCACCCTGGCTTTTGAGTGTCTCGATCGTCGTATTTTACGCTTATTCCCGCTTTGCGCAGATCCGCCATAATTTCCTTGGCCTTCACTGAAATAAGCGCCAACTCTTCTTCACCCCGGTAAATGGGCACGATGACCACTTGGAATGGAGCCAATTTAGGAGGCAATACCAAGCCGTTGTCATCCGAATGTGCCATAATCAAAGCACCCATCAAACGCGTACTTACTCCCCAAGAGGTTCCCCAAACGTACTCCAAGCCCCCCTCTTTGGTTGCAAATTTCACCTCAAAGGCTTTTGCGAAATTTTGACCCAAAAAGTGAGAGGTTCCCGCCTGCAATGCTTTTCCATCTTGCATCAACGCCTCGATACACAAGGTGTCATCCGCACCAGCAAATCGCTCATTCGCAGTCTTTCTCCCCTTCACAACAGGTAAGGCCATAAACTCCTCCGCAAACTGTGCATAGACATTCATCATCTGCACGGTCTCAGCCATTGCTTCTTCAGAAGTAGCATGGGCAGTGTGTCCTTCTTGCCACAAAAACTCCGTAGTTCTCAAGAATAAACGTGTTCGCATCTCCCAGCGGACCACATTGGCCCACTGATTCACCAACAAAGGCAAGTCACGATAGGATTGAATCCAATTTTTGTAAGTGCTCCAAATGACCGTTTCAGAAGTTGGCCGTACGATGAGTTCTTCCTCCAACTTGGCTTCTGGATCTACAATTACTCCTGAACCATCTTCCGCATTCTTCAAGCGGTAGTGAGTCACCACAGCACATTCTTTGGCAAAACCTTCCACATGGCTCGCTTCCTTACTTAAAAAAGATTTTGGAATAAATAGCGGAAAATAGGCATTGGTATGCCCAGTTTCTTTGAACATACGGTCCAGTTCAGCTTGCATTTTTTCCCAGATGGAATAACCATAAGGCTTAATCACCATGCATCCCCTTACTGGAGAGTTTTCTGCCAAATCCGCTCGTTTAACCAGTTCATTGTACCACAGGGAATAATCTTCGCTGCGTTTTGGAAGTCCTTTACTCATTTACTTGTTGTATAGAAAGAAAAGTGTTTATTTTGATCAAAAGGAAGTACAAATATAACCCAAAAAGTACAACCTCTACTTGGTCATTCCGTATAACCAAGCATAAATCTACTTCACCCATGAAGAAACTAGTTTTTATTTCCGCCTCTGCACTACTGTGCACTTCGTTCTTAGTTTCCTGCACTTCCAATAAAGTGGCTGTGAATTCCTTTGACGACAACATGTATTTCATGTCTGCTGACGTGAAAAAGGCAACGGAAAATGCAGTTGCTAATAATCAGCCTGCCACCTTTCAAAACCTAGCCAATTCTACTGTGGTACCACAAGAGAATTTCAGCTCCAAAAACGTCAATCCTGATTACCTAGCTCGCTACGGACAGTTGAATACTTCTTCAGGCCAAGATGTAGTCTACTTTGAAGAAAATCAAACCGCTTCCACTAATTCGAATCCCGATATTGATATCTACAACAACTTCAGGGTTTCAAATTTTAATTCAGGTTGGGGAAATTCGGCATTCAATTTCGGATTTAGCCCCTTTGGAATGGGCATGATGGGGATGAGTCCTTTTGGGATGGGCATGTATGATCCCTTTTTCAGTCCTGGTTGGGGATTTAGACCTGGTTTCAATCTAGGATTTGGAATGGGCATGGGTTGGGGAAGCCCCATGTTTTCTCCATTTAATCCCTACATGGGATGGGGTGGATTCTACGATCCCTTCTGGGGTGGTAATGCCTGGGGTTCTCCTTGGGGTAGACCAATCCTTGTCAATGGACCGATTATTATACTTCCAGGAAGTGAAAATGGCGGACGCAATGTGGTGTATGGTGCAAGACCAAGCCGCGGTGCATCCATGAGCAATGGTGGTGGTGGGGTAATGCAATATGGAGTAACACCCAATACTGCAAGAGCTCAAGCCCGAGAAAATGTAGCCAATGCGAATGGAGCATCTCCAAGAAGATTGGATTCCCCGGAATCTCCTCGCTCTGCTAATCGTGATTTCAGCACTTCTCAAAACGATTACTACTCTACTGGAAGAAGTCGGGTTGAAAGCAACACTAGAAATGTAAACTCCGCTGCTTCGAGCAGAAGTTCAGTAGCACCTTCTAGAAGTGCAGCACAATCTGCTCGCCCATCTGCGGCTCCAAGCAGCACCGGAAGAGGTTACAATAGCGATCCGAATACAAATTCATATGGTTCAGGAGCTACGCGTTCAACAAACAGTAGTCCTTCCTACAACAGGTCTACTGGATCAAGTAATGGATCTTCTCGTTCGTCTTCTTATGGTCGAAGCGAGTCAAATGGGTACAATTCTGGAAGCACGCAAAGTAGATCCTCTTCTAATTCTTCCAGTTATAGCGCCCCAAGCAGGTCAAGTTCTGGAGCTAGTTACAGCGCTCCAAGTAGAAGTTCAAGTGGATCCTCAGGAAGCTCAAGCTCAGGAGGATCCAGAGGAAGGGGGAATTAATTCCCCTTTTTTTTTTGGACAATTCATCCGAAAACAACCACTACTTCGTTACTAATCCAACTTAACCCTTCACCACATGAGGTTACTTACATCCTTTCTCTGCCTTAGCCTGTTCACTACAGGTGTCGCAGTAGCCCAAAGCGGCTATTTTGAAGACGCGTATCGATTTAGTAAAACTACTCCGGCTGGCTCTGCACGAATTGTGGGAGTTGGAGGGACACAATGGTCTCTAGGCGGAGATGTGTCGAACCTAGCGGGTAATCCTGCGGGACTTGGCTTCTTTAGGTCCTCGGAAGCGAGCCTAAGTTTGGGCTACGACCTTTGGTCTGTGGATGCAAGTTACTTGGATCAGAATAAGTCCTATCGTACCTCAGACTTTTCGCTTCCCAACCTCAGTTTTGTGGGGGCAAATCCAAAGGGCGTACTAGAGAATGGTGCATTCAAAGGAGGTGCTTGGGGATTCAGTATTCAACGCATCGCCAATTTTTCGAATGAATTTGGCTACTACTCAGACAAATTAGGCGAAAGTTCCATCCTTGACTTTTATTTGGACGAAGCATTCGGTATTCCTGAAAGCCAAATTGAAAATAGTGGTCTAACCGGCCTTGCCTACCAAACCTACCAAATCAACCCCATCACCGTTGATGCAGCTGGTAAACCCATTACCAATCCAAGAGAATACGATTCCTTTGTTCTGGGCTTACCCTTCCAAGACGAAAACATTAGGCAAGAAGGCAGTGCAAGCCAAATAAACTTTGGCTATGGTGCTAACTTCAATCACAAACTATTCATAGGAGCAAGTTTGGGCATACGCTCCCTCGAATTCTCCTCCAAGAAAGAATACAATGAAGAATTTGGTGACCAGCCTTTGATCAATTCCTCCTTGTTCGAAACCTTGTATATCAACGGCACAGGCGTAAACCTCAACCTAGGTCTGATCTACAAACCCATCGATTACGTGAACCTGGGTTTTGTGCTTCAAACCCCTACCGCATTTGCAATGAATGAAGAGTATGAGGCGAGCATGACTGCTACCTATGACGCATACTATTTCGAACCAGAAGACAAGATATTGGAAAATGAGACGGCTGTTTCCGATATCTTTATGAGCAACTATGGCCTCTACACTCCCTTTAAAGTAGGTGGTGGCGCCACTGTGTTTTTAGGCAAGTATGGGTTTATTTCCGCAGATGTGGACTGGGTAGACTACAGCGCTGCGCGACTTAGTTCCAAAGACTTCAACGAAGGACCAGACAATCAGGTCATCCAAGACTTCTACGGCAGCACAATCAATTACAGATTTGGAGCAGAGGGAAAATTGGATAATTGGAGAATACGTGCTGGATACGCACATATGGGTGATCCATTTATTGATAATTCCGGATTTGACCAAAGCACGCGACAACTTTCCGGGGGTATTGGAATCCAGTTTGATGTGCTAAAGGTAGATTTTTCATTAGTCAATCAAAACTTCAACTCCTTGTATCGTAGCTATAAAGTACTGGACAACAATGGGTTTAACTACGGCCCATTGACCGAGATAAAAAATTCAATAACCTCAGCGGTAATTACGGTAGGCTTTAACTTTTAAGCCTAGAAATCAATTCAACCAATAAGAGCTCAGCGGAAAAGTCTTCTCCGCTGAGTTTTATTTTTGCTTGGCTATAAAAATGCTCTCGAGACACCAATAAAGACTTGAGTTTTAAGGTAAGTTCTCCTTGATCCAAACCCTGAAATAAAGGTCTTTGCTGTGCCTTAGAAGTTTGCAGTCGACGAGAAATAGAGCTCAAAGGCACATCCAAATATACTGAAATGGCTTGGGCATTGATCAAGTCCATGTTATCATTGAAACAAGGAGTTCCACCGCCTGAAGCCAAAATGTAAGCCCGATCCTGTTTCAAAATGTCTTGGAGTACCAAGGATTCCCAGTCTCGAAAAGTTCCCTCCCCATGCATTGAAAATATCTCCGAGATTTTTAGTTGGTACCGCTCTTCAATCAATTGGTCGAGGTCCAAAAAAGGAAAACCCATTTCTTTAGCAAGTTGCCTACCAAAGGTACTTTTCCCCGATCCGGGTAATCCTACCAAAACAACTTTGAGCTGCTTATTCATCAAAACAAGTCAAGCACTTCCAAAGCATCCGGAGTATTGTTGTGGTGGTATTTACCTACCACTACCCCGTCTTTCAATAGCATAATTCCCGGATTGGCACGCATGATTGTTTTCACGACTGTAGCATCCGCTTGCAATCCCTTAATCTTCCAGCCGTTTTTAGCAATCACTGCATCAATCTCCTCTTGGGTCGCTGCTGCCATAAAGATGAGTTCAACGGGTGCTTTCTCAAGAGAAGCAAAAAGTTGGGTGATGACCTCAAGATTAGCATCACTCATCTTAGTCAAGTTGCTACTTAACAAAAGGACCTTATTTCCTTGAAACAAATATTCGGATTGGTCCCCTTCCCCATTCCAGGCGGCGAAATCAGAAATTTTAGGTAAGGCTTCTGGATTGTTGAGGGTCATCTCCACAAACTCATAACTTTCGTCGGTAGGGTATTGGTCAAGGTAAACAAGTTGCCCCCCTTTTTTCATCACATAAGTATAGACCAAAGGAGCAGAGGGCTGCATATTTACCGGTATGCTGACGCCAATTTTGTAGGCACGAAAATCTATGAATGGCAAATTCTGAATCGCAAACACGGCCAATCCAAGCGAGATCACCAAACTTAATCCGGCAGTGTAAGTTGCCCATTTTGGCGTTTTTTGAGGGAGATCCTTTCGGAAAAAGAATAAGAATGAAATCAGCACCAATAAAATAATGTCTTTGTAGAAGGATTCCCAGGGCGTTAATTTAATGGCATCCCCAAAGCATCCACAATCCGTTACCTTATTGAAATAAGCAGAGTAAAAGGTCAGAAAGGTGAAAAAAAGAATCATGCTGGCCAATGCCCAAACAGTCTCCTTGAGTCGAACACCAATCAATAGCATAATCCCCAACACTACCTCGGAGACCACCAAAAACACCGCTAATGGGAGCGCATAAGGCTTGAAGAAGTGAAAAAACGGGGCAATGTCGTTGGAGAATACGTCGAAGTATTCTTCCAACTTAATGGCCGTGCCCACGGGATCATTGATTTTGATCAAACCCGAAAACACAAATAGACCTCCGACCAATAGGCGAAGAATCCAGAAAAACACCTGCTTATTCATGGTATCCTAATTTTATAAGGCAAAAAACCGCATAATTGATCATGTCTTGGTAATTGGCTTCTATCCCCTCAGACACCAAGGTATTTCCTTGGTTATCTTCGATTTGTTTGACACGAAACAGTTTCATCAGTACAATATCTGTCATGGAACTAACACGCATGTCTCTCCAGGCTTCGCCATAGTCGTGATTCTTGTTTTCAAGAAGTCCTTTGGTGGACGCAGCCCACTGATCATAGAGTGGCTCCAACTCCTCAAACGGAATTTCCATCCGCTCATCCTCTGCAAGAGAAATTTGAATCAAGGCGATCAAGCAGTAGTTAATGATCCCTACAAACTCATCTACTATAGGATCATTGACTTTTTGATTTCCTTTTTCCTGAATAGAGCGCACCCGCTGGGCTTTGATGAAAATTTGGTCTGTGAGGGAAGGCAGTCTCAAAATTCTCCATGCTGTTCCGTAATCAATGGTTTTCTTCCGGAACAATTCTTTACATCGGGCGATTACTTCCTTATATTCGTTGCTAGTCTGCGTCTCCACACTGCTGGATTTAATATTTGCTGGATTTACTATGATTTCTTCTACCGAAGATAAATTATTTCCCCAAAAATATACATTTCAAATCAAGGGATGCCTATACTCCTGGAATAAACCCAAAGTAATGGGGATCCTTAACCTTACGCCAGACTCTTTTTTTGTAGGTAGCCGGGTTCCTACCGATAAAAAGTCGGTGCTGGAGGAAGCAGAGAAAAAAATTAAGGAAGGAGCGGATTTTTTAGATTTAGGTGGATACAGTACACGCCCTGGAGCAGCGGACATTTCCATCGAAGAAGAAATCGCAAGGGTGATTCCTGCTATTTCTGAAATCAAGAAAAACTTTCCTGACACTCTACTTTCTGTGGATACTTTTCGCTCGCAGGTAGCTAAAGCAGCAGTGGAGGCTGGGGCTGAACTCGTGAATGACATTTCCGCAGGGAATTTGGATCCCGAAATGCTTCCATTGGTAGCACAACTCGGAGTCCCATACATCGCCATGCACTTGAAGGGATCCCCACAAACTATGCAGACGGAAACGAGTTATACAGACCTAGTACCTGATATTTTGGCTTATTTTGGGAAAAAAATTGAACAATTCAGAAAATTTGGCATTAAAGATGTAATCATTGATCCTGGTTTTGGGTTCGCAAAAACTCGAGAACAAAATTTCGAACTCCTGAGAAATCTGAGTAGCTTCAAACGATTAGGACTTCCGGTTCTAGTGGGACTTTCTCGGAAATCAATGATTTACAAAACATTAGAAATCAGTGCAAATGAAGCATTAAATGGCACTACCGCCCTAAATATGTTTGCTTTATTGCAAGGAGCTGATATCTTACGAGTACATGATGTAAAAGAGGCAAAAGAAACAATTGAACTAGCAGCACAAATCTACCCTTGAACTTACTTTTCAAAATAGGATTTTTAGATATCTCCATCGTCAATATGATCGATATTGCGTTGGTTGCCGCCCTATTGTATCAAGTATACAAGCTTTTGAAAGGTTCGGTAGCAATTAAGATTTTCTTAGGATTCCTCTCCCTGTATTTGATCTACTTACTGGTTCAGGCAGTACGAATGGAGTTACTCACCATCATACTCGGTCAATTTATGGGGGTAGGTGTCATCGCCGCTATCATCATATTTGCCCCAGAATTTCGAAAATTCTTACTCATTTTGGGCCGATCATCCATCTTCTCGGACGACAATGTATGGAAGGACCTCTTGTTTTTTTGGAGAAAAAAAGAAAACTCAGGATTCAATATCAGTCCCATCATCGATGCCGCTAAAATCCTTGCTGGATCTAATACAGGCGCATTGATTGTGATTTCAAGTACGGTAGAATTGAAATTCTATGCGGAAAGTGGAGACATCCTCGATGCTGAATTATCCAAGCGCTTGCTGATTTCCATATTCAATAAGCACAGCCCACTACACGATGGAGCAGTCATTATCCACAAAGGCAAAATCAAAGCGGCACGTTGCATTTTGCCAGTAACAGAACGTGAGGTGCCTGCACAATTTGGGCTACGCCACCGGGCCGGCATTGGCATGTCAGAAGCCACAGATGCACTTATCCTCGTGATTTCTGAAGAAACAGGACAAATCTCCATGGCGAAAAATGGTAAGGTCTTGCACAACCTCTCGTTCCAAGAAGTTCGGGAAATCATCAACGACTACCTCAACAATGAGGATTTGTATGACCGATTTGAAAACCTATCGGAACACGATTTCGCGAAGAAAAAAAGTTTAACCACTAAAGCTGGATCATAAAAAAAGGGATGAAAACTCATCCCTTTTTTTATGATCTTCTAAATCACTCCAAGTTCTTTTCCCACTGCAATGAAGGCATCGATCGCCTGGTCCAAATGCTCCTGCTGGTGACCTGCAGAGATTTGAACTCGAATTCGCGCTTGACCTTTGGGAACAACTGGATAGTAAAATCCAATCACATAAATCCCTCGTTCCAATAACTTTTCTGCCATTTTCTGAGATAGGACTGCATCGTAGAGCATGATTGGTACAATGGCGTGCTCCCCTGGTTTGATATCAAATCCTGCCGCTTGCATTTTTTCTCGGAAGTAGCGCGTATTTTTTTCCAAGGTATCTCTCAACTCCGTGGTCTCTGAAAGCAATTCAAGCACTGCCAAAGAAGCACCTGTGATGGATGGTGCAAGTGTATTGGAAAATAAATAAGGTCTAGATCGCTGACGAAGTAACTCGATGATCTCCTTTCTTCCCGAAGTAAATCCACCAGAAGCGCCCCCCAAGGCTTTACCTAGCGTGCCAGTAATGATATCGATCTTGCCCATCACGCCTCGATGCTCATGCACTCCCCTACCCGTTTTCCCCATAAATCCCGTGGAATGACATTCATCCGTCATCACCAAGGCTTGGTATTTTTCGGCTAAGGCCACAATTTTGTCCAACTGTGCGATGGTTCCATCCATGGAGAATACCCCATCGGTGACTATGATTTTTTGCTGAGCACCAGCCACCACGGCATCCTGAAGTTGCTTCTCCAAATCTTCCATATTATTGTGCTCGTAGCGGTAGCGCATGGCCTTGCAAAGACGCACCCCATCAATGATGGAGGCATGATTTAATGCGTCTGAAATGATGGCATCCTCCGCCCCAAATAGCGGCTCGAAAACGCCTCCATTGGCATCAAAAGCGGCTGCATACAAAATGGTGTCCTCTGTACCTAAAAATTCAGAAAGTTTCCGCTCTAATTCTTTATGAATATCCTGTGTGCCGCAAATAAAACGAACGGAAGACATTCCAAAGCCATGTGAGTCGATGGCGTCTTTTGCTGCTTGAATTACGCGGGGATGCGAAGAAAGCCCTAGGTAATTGTTTGCACAAAAATTCAACACCCTTTTCCCTCCTGCAATGGTGATTTCAGCGGCCTGTGGAGAGGTAATGATGCGCTCTCTTTTAAATAAACCGGCTTCCTCGATGGATTGTAATTCTTGCTCTAATTTGGGTTTAAACTGCTCGTACATGGT
>JACCEB011145693.1_pt1 | contig 13395 bp, 9 predicted proteins | sample 7454761 | NCBI WGS metagenome assembly JACCEB01 (sample SAMN15323454, study PRJNA562643) | freshwater metagenome | isolation source: river surface water | place: USA:Blue River Watershed | collected 2017-08-18 | reverse complement strand
GCGCTGCGGTGGACAGCAGCGTGAGCAGCAGGCCCAGGGCCAGTTGGCCCTGGTAGGGCTTGGCAAAACGCCACAGCCGCAACAGCACCCAGGTCGAGGGGGGCTGCAGCAGTTCGCGGTTGCAGACTTCGCAGTCTTCGCTGTCTTCTGGCAAGGGGGCGTTGCAGCTGGGGCAGCGGGCGGCTTCGTCTTCGCCCTCGTGGTCATGGGCCTGGCCCCGCAGGGCCAACACGGCGCGCTCGAACTGCTGCACCAGGCGCACCGCCGCCACATCCCGCTGCAGCGTGAACCGCCACTGCGCCAGACGCTCGTGCTCGTCGTGCAGCGACAACAAGCCCACCCCGCCCCGGTCGGTGTGTTGCAGCCGCAGGCCCGGGCGCAGCGGCCACGTCTGCCAGGCGGCCTGGGGGTCAGCCCGCCAAGACAGCCCCTGGGCGCTCAACTGCAGTTCGCTGCGCTGGAAGTGGCCGGCCAGGTCCAGGTCCAGATCCAGGCTGGCCAGCACCGGGGACGGGGCCGCGTGGCCGCTGCTGTCATCGGAGGGGCCCGAGCCTGCGTTGAGTGCAAAGGCGGCCGGGTTGGCCGATGAGGTCGGCTTGGAAGGTTCAGAAGGAAAGGCAGACATGGGTGCAGAGGGTCGGCGCAGCGCCGCCGTGGCGGGCCGCATGCCGAAGCCCGGATTGTCCGCCATCACCGCGCCCCCTGGGGCCACGGCCCTTCAGTGCCGGCAGACCGCTTCGGGTGGACAATCGGCCGCCATGAACGACCAACGCCCCGACCAGGGCCCCCACGCCGCCGGCGCCCGCGAACCCGCGGCCGCCCAGCCCAGCGCCCTGGACCTGCGCATCCTGCGCGTGAACTTTTTGCGGGGTCCCAATATGTGGACCTACCGCTCAGTCTTGGAGGTTTGGCTGGATCTGGGTGAACTCGAGCAGTTCCCCACGAACACCCTGCCCGGCTTCACCGACCGCCTGTTGGCCATCCTGCCGGGGGTGGCCGACCACCATTGCGGCGTGGGCGAAAAGGGGGGCTTCCTTCAGCGGCTGCAGGGCGGCACCTGGATGGGCCATGTGCTGGAGCATGTGGTGATCGAGGTGCTGGACCAGGCCGGCATGCCCACGGCCTTTGGCCAGACCCGCGAAACCTCGACCTCGGGCGTGTACCGCATGGTCTTTCGTGCCCGTGACGAACAAGTCGCCCGCCAGGCGCTGTCCGTGGGCCACGACATCGTGCGCGCGGCACTCCAGGGCCGGCCCTTTGAACTCAAGCCGGCCTTGGACGCGCTGCGCGAGAAGATCGACCAGGTCTACCTGGGCCCCAGCACCGCCCACATCGTGGCCTGCGCCACCGACCGGGAGATCCCGCACATTCGGCTCAACCAGGGCAACCTGGTGCAGCTGGGCTACGGCGCCCGCCAAAAGCGCATCTGGACGGCTGAGACCGACCGCACCAGTGCCATCGCCGAGGGCATTGCCAGCGACAAGGACATGACCAAGGAGCTGCTGGCCGGCTGTGGCGTGCCCGTGCCGGAAGGCCGGCTGGTGGACGACCCTGAAGACGCCTGGAGCGTCGCGCAGCGCATGGGCTGCGCGGTGGTGGTCAAGCCCACCGATGCCAACCACGGGCGAGGGGTGACGCTGGACCTCAGCGGCGAGGCCGAGGTCAAGGCCGCCTTCGACGTGGCCGATGCCGAGGGCAGCGGCGTGATGGTGGAGCGCTATATCCCGGGTGAAGAGCACCGGGTGCTGATTGTGGCTGGGCAGGTGGCGGCCGCCGCCCGTGGCGAAACCGCCTGGATCACCGGTGACGGTGTCCACACCGTGGAAGCCTTGATCGACCTGCAGATCAACAGCGACCCGCGCCGTGGCGACACCGAAGACCACCCCCTCAACCCCATCCTGGTTCGTCAGGAGGGTGAGGTGCAAATCACGATCCAAAAGCAAGGCCTGGAGATCACCTCGGTGCCCGAGGTTGGCCGGCGCGTGCTGGTCAGCCGAAAAGGCAATATGGCCAACGATTGCACCGACCAGGTCCACCCTGAAGTGGCCCATGCCTGTGCGCTGGCCGCCCGCATCGTGGGCTTGGACATTGCCGGCATCGATTTGGTGTGTGAAGACATCAGCCGCCCGCTGCAGGAGCAGGGCGGCGCCATCGTGGAGGTCAACGCCGGCCCGGGCCTGCTGATGCACCTCAAGCCGGCCAGTGGCCAGCCGCGCGAAGTGGGGCGGGCCATCGTGGAGCACCTCTTCCCCGATGGCCGATCCGGCCGCATTCCCGTGGTGGGGGTGACCGGCACGCAAGACACGTCGGTGATTGCGCGCCTGGTGGCCTGGATGCTGCAGATCTCGGGCCCCGTGGTGGGCTTGGCCTGCAGGGATGGCCTCTTTGTGGGCAACCGCCGGGTGGAGCGCGGTGATGCCCTGGGGTGGCAAGTCTCGCAGCGCCTGCTGGTGAACCGGAATGTGGAAGCGGCGGTCTTTGAGAGCAGCCCCGTGACCATCCTCGAAGAGGGACTCGTGTACGACCGCTGCAACGTGGGCATCGTCACCGATTGCGAACCCTTCACCGGGGCCGTGCGCCACGACATCGCCACGCCGCAGCAGCGCTTCAAGGTGTCGCGCACCCAGGTGGATGTGGTGCGCGCCGATGGGGCCGCGGTGCTGCATGCCGTGCACGAGCAGGTGTTGGCCATGGCCGACCTGTGTGACGGTGAGGTCATCCTGTATGCCGAAGACGGCACGCTGCCGGCCCTGCGCCACCACGCCGACGCCGGGGGCCGTGTGGTGTACCTCGATGGCCGAACCGTGACCTTGTCACGGGGCGACCAGGCCATCCCGGTGCTCAACATCGACCGCGACCTGCGCGTCACGCCGCGCGAGGTACCGCCAGCAGCCACCTTGGCTGCGGTGGCCGCGGCGTGGGCCCTGGACCTGTCGCCTGAGCTCATCGTGGCCGGCCTGGAGACCTTTGAGCTGCGCCGGCCAGAGCTGCGCCCCGACCAGTCCGTGTTGGCCTGAAGGGACGCCTGACCGCCACCGACCCACCGCCGGCCCAAGCGCTCGCGCCCCCAACTTCACAAACACCCGAACCCCGACCGTTCCCATGGACATGATCCGCACCCGGGCCCTGCGAGGCCCGAACCTTTGGAGCCGCCACACCGCCCTTGAGTTGGAGGTGCGCTGCACGCCCGAAGAGCGTTCGGTCGACACGCGCAGCGGGTTCGAAGACCGCCTGCGTGCCTTGTGCCCCGGCCTGGGCTCGTTGCGCACGCCCACGCGGCGCGGCGCCATCACCCTGGCACATGCCCTGGAGTCCACGCTGCTGGCCCTGCAGGCCGCTGCCGGTTGCCCTGTCACCTTCAGCCATACCGAAGGCACGGCCGAGGACGGGGTGTACCTGGTGGTGGTGGAGTACACGGAAGAGGAGGTGGCCCGCCGCGCCTTGGAGATGGTCGAGGCGATCCTGAAAGCCGCCTGGTCGCCGGACGAGGCCTCGGCACAAGCCGCTGGCTTGGATGGTGTGGCGTGTGCCGCCGAGCTGCGCGAGCTTGACGAAGACCTGCGCCTGGGCCCCAGCACGGGCGCCATCGTCTCGGCCGCCGTGTCCCGCGGCGTGCCCTACCGGCGCTTGACCACTGGCAGCCTGGTGCAGTTCGGCTGGGGCCACAAGCAACGGCGCATCCAGGCCGCCGAGGTCGACAACACGAGCGCCGTGGCCGAAGCCATCGCGCAGGACAAGGACCTCACCAAGAGCCTGTTGCAATCGGCAGCCGTGCCCGTGCCCATCGGTGCACCGGCGGCCAACCCCGATGAGGCCTGGGCCATTGCCGAGCGCATCGGCCTGCCAGTGGTGGTCAAGCCCCAGGACGGCAGCCAAGGCCGCGGCGTGACGGTCAACATTACCAGCCGAGAGCAGCTCGACGCGGCCTTTGCCACGGCTGCCGCCATTGGCGGCGTGCTGGTCGAAAAGTTTCTGCCGGGCAGCGACTTCCGGCTCCTGGTGGTGGGCGACCGACTGGTGGCCGCCGCCCGCCGTGACCCGCCGCATGTGATTGGCGATGGCAAGCACACCGTGCGCCAATTGGTGGACCTGGTGAACGCCGACCCCCGCCGCGGCTCCGGCCACGCCACGTCCCTGACCAAGATCCGCTTTGACGACATTGCCAAGGCGCGCCTGGTGCAGCAAGACCTCACGCCCGAGTCGGTGCCCGAAAAAGGCCGCCGCGTCGTTTTGCGCAACAACGCCAACCTGTCCACCGGGGGCAGCGCCACCGACGTGACCGATGACGTGCACCCGGAGGTGGCGGCCCGTGCGGTCGACGCAGCGCGCATGGTGGGCTTGCACGTGTGCGGTGTGGACGTGGTCTGCGAAACCGTGCAGCGCCCCCTGGAAGACCAGGCGGGCGGCATCGTGGAGGTCAACGCAGCGCCTGGCCTGCGGATGCACCTCAACCCCTCCTACGGCAAGGGGCGCGACATCGGCAACCCCATCGTCTCCGAGCTGTATGCCCCCGGTGAGGATGGCCGTATCCCGCTGGTGGCCGTCACCGGCGTCAACGGCAAGACCACCACCACCCGCATGATCGCCCATGTGCTGGCGGCGCAGGGCCTGTGTGTGGGCATGACCAACACCGACGGGGTGTATGTCGGCACGCGGCAGACCGACAGCGGCGATTGCAGCGGCCCCAAGAGCGCGCGCAACGTGTTGTCCCACCCCCACGTGCAGGCCGCCGTGCTGGAGTGCGCGCGTGGCGGCATCCTGCGTGAAGGCCTGGGCTTTGACCGCTGCTCGGTGGCCGTGGTCACCAATGTGGGCACCGGCGACCACCTGGGTTTGAACCACATCCACACGGTGGAGGGCATTGCCCGGGTCAAGAAGGTGATCGTTCAGAACGTGGCACCCAGCGGTTATGCGGTGCTCAATGCGGCCGACCCCTTGGTGGCCGCCATGGGCGACGAGTGCCCCGGGCAGGTCATCTACTTTGCACGCGATTCCCACCACCCCCGTATCGCCTCGCACCGCGGCCGCGGCCGTCGCGTGGTGTTCGTGGAGAAGGGTGAGTTGGTGGCCATGGAGGGCAAGGTGCAGCACCGCCTGCCCCTGGCGGCCGTGCCCATCACACATGGCGGGGCCATTGGCTTCCAGGTGGAGAACACCCTGGCCACCGTGGCCGCCTGTTGGGGACTGAACATGCCCTGGGACGACATCGTCAAAGGCGTGTGCAGCTTCGTCAACGATGCCGACAACGCGCCCGGGCGCTTCAACATGATGAACTATCGGGGGGCCACCCTGGTGGCCGACTACGGCCACAACCCCGATGCCATCAACGCCTTGGTGCAGGCCTTCAAGGCCCTGCCCTTGGCCGAAGGCGGCAAACGCACCGTGGTGATCAGCGGCGCAGGCGACCGTCGGGATGAAGACCTGCGCGAGCAGACCCGCATCCTGGGTGCTTCATTCGACCATGTGATCCTGTACGAGGACCAATGCCAGCGCGGGCGTTCCGACTGGGAGGTGGTCAAGATCATGCGCCAGGGCCTGGAGGGCGCCGCCCGCACCGTCCACGTCGAGGAGATCCGCGGCGAATTCGTGGCCATCGACGCGGCCTTGTCGCTGCTCAAGGGCGGCGACCAGTGCCTGATCCTGGTGGACCAGGTGGAGCAGGCGGTGGCCTACCTCGAGGAGAAGTGCCGCGCTTGAGTGGCACAACAGTGCCGCGCCCAAGCGGCACGCCACGCCTGCGCTAGGCGAACAGCCCTTTGTGGGCTTCCCGCAGCAGGTTCTTCTGCACCTTGCCCATGGTGTTGCGCGGCAGTTCGCTTTGCACAAACACCCGCTTGGGCACCTTGAAGTTGGCGATGCGCGACTTGAGCGTGGAAATGATCGACTCTGGGTTGAGCGACGCACCAGCCTTGGGAACCACCACGGCCACCACGGCTTCGCCGAAGTCCGGGTGCGGCACACCCACCACCGCGCTTTCGGCCACGCCGCTCATGTCGTTGATCACGCCCTCGATCTCGGCCGGGTACACGTTGTAGCCGCCGCTGATGATGAGGTCCTTGCTGCGGCCCACGATCGTCACACGCCCCGAGACGTCCATCACCCCCACATCGCCGGTCTTGAACCAACCATCCGCGGTGAACTCCTCTCGGGTCTTTTCCGGCATGCGCCAGTAGCCGCTGAACACGTTGGGCCCGCGCACCTCGATGCCGCCGATCTCGCCGCGCGGGCACTCCGCCCCCTTGTCGTCGCGCACCCGCACGCCCACGCCCGGCAGCGCAAAGCCCACCGTTCCACCGATGCGCTCACCGTCCTTCGCGCTGTACGGGTTGGAGGTCAGCATCACGGTCTCGCTCATGCCGTAGCGTTCCAGGATGGTGTGGCCGGTTCGTGCTTTCCAGGCCTGGAAGGTTTCGGTCAACAGGGGCGCAGAGCCGCTGATGAACAGCCGCATCTTCGAGCATGCGGCCTCGGTCAGTGCCTTTTCACCCAGCATGCGCACATACAGGGTGGGCACCCCCATGAAGACGGTGGCTTCCTGCAAGCGGGCGATGGTGGCCTTGGGATCAAAGCGCGAAAACCAGATCATCTTGGACCCGTTGATCAACGCGCCGTGCGAGGCCACGAAGAGGCCGTGCACGTGAAAGATGGGAAGGGCGTGCACCAGGACATCACCGGGTTTCCAGCCCCAATACCGCTGCAGCACCTGCGCGTTGCTCAACAGGTTTCCATGGGTGAGCATGGCGCCTTTGCTACGCCCCGTGGTGCCGCTGGTGTACAGAATCGCGGCCAGGTCATCGGCACCGCGCGGCACCACGGCGTGTTCATCCGAGTGAGGCGCCGCACGCTCCAGCAGGGTGCCGCTGCGGTCGTCGCCCAGGGTGAACACGTGCTTCGTGCCTTTGAGGAAGGCCACCTTGCTGATCCAGCCGAAGTTCTTCGGTGAGCACACCACCACGGCCGGTTCCGCATTGCCGATGAAGTACTCGATTTCCGCAGCCTGATAGGCGTTGTTCAGCGGCAGGTACACATGGCCTGCGCGCAGCACGGCCAGGTACAGGATCAGGTTCTCAACGGACTTGTCCACCTGCACCGCAATGCGTGACTGCGCGGGCAATTCCAGGAAGGCCAGGAGGTTGGCGATGCGTGCACTGGCGCGCTCGAGGTCGCCCCAGGTGTAGTGCAGCGGTGCAAAGTCCTGGCCGATGGGCGCATCGGCGGTTTCCACCGCGATGGCGCCCAGGTCGGCCGGAAAGCCCGCGCGCAGCGCGGCGTACAGGTTGTGGTTCATCTCAGTCCAGCTTCGCGCCCGAGGCCTTGACCACCTCGGCCCAGCGCTTGACTTCACCCGAGACGAAGCGGCCGAAAGCGTCGCCATACAGGTTCGGCGTTTCGGTGCCCAGGCCGGTCCAGGTGTTGCGCAGTTCGGCAGATTCCAAGGCCTTGCGCATCTCGGCCTGCATGGCGGCAATCACGTCGGCCGGCGTGCCCTTGGGTGCCCAGATGCCGTACCAGGTGGCCACCTGGTACTGGGGCATGCCGCCGTCCTTGGCGGTGGGCACATTCGGGAAGCCCGGGGCCGGCTTGTCGGAGGCCACGGCCAGGGCCTTGATGCGCCCGCCCCTGATGTGGGCGGCACTGGAGCCCAGGCCGTCGAACATCACGTCCACTTGTCCGGCGATCAGGTCCTGCAGGGCAGGGCCTGCGCCCCGGTAGGGAATGTGGGTGATGAAGGTCTTGCTTTGCAGCTTGAACAGCTCGCCGGCCAGGTGGTGCGAGGTGCCGTTGCCGGCCGACCCGTAGTTCAGCTTGCCAGGGTTGGCGCGTGCAAAGGCCAGGAACTCACCCAGGGTGTTGGCCTGCACCTTGCTGGGGTTCACCACCACCACTTGGGGCACGCTGGACACCAGGCCCACCGGAATGAAGTCGGTCTCGATGTTGTAGTCGAGCTTGGGGTACATCGACGGTGCGATCGCGTGGTGCACCGCGCCCATGAAGAAGGTGTAGCCGTCCGGGGCGGCGCGTGAGGCGATGCCAGCACCCAGGGTGCCACCCGCGCCGCCCTTGTTGTCGATGAGGAATTGCTTGCCGGAGTTCTTGCTCATGGCGGCAAACAACGGGCGGGCGAATGCATCGGTGCCGCCACCGGGCGGGAAGGGCACCACGATGGTCACCGGCTTGTTGGGCCAGGCTTGGGCCCAGAGGGTGGAGGCGGGGAATGCAAGCGCTGCAGCGGCCAGGGCCGTCATCACGGTCCGTCGGTGGTTTGAACGCAAGGTGTTCTCCTGTTGGGTTTGCAAACCGCGGCATTTTGGAGGATCCGCAATGCCCCTTGCACAGGGTGTTCCACAAGGACCCTCTGCTGGCTTACGAGCCCGGGGGAGGCGGGTCGCGCAAGCGTTCCTGCATCACCCGCCGAACCACGGCCAGCGCGGGGTGCTCCGTGCGTTGGGCCAGTGTCACCAGCCCGAAGCGGGCTGTGGCCTGAAGGGCCGGTTGCATCCGCAGCTCCACCAGCTGGGGTGCAGCCTGCCGAATGGCCACCAGGACCGCGTCGCTGTGCTCCACCACGTCGACCAGGCTTGAGATCTCCTCGCAGCGCAGGGTCACGCATTCGCTCGGGTTGGCCTGCGGCCCGTAGCGCTCCACCATGATCCGTGCCACCTCGTCGCTCAGCGGGGTCGACGCCATCGGGTAGGGTGCCAACTCCTGAAATGTCACCGAGCGGCCGCCGGCCATGCGCTTGGCCAGGGGGTGGCCACGGCGCACCATGTAGGCCCCCCGCATCTCGTGGTGAAACTCCGCTTGAAGGTCGCTGGACGGGCGCAGCGAGCGCGAGTCCACCACCAGGGCGTCCAGCCGGCGCTCACGCAGGGCTTGCACCAACAAGTCGGTGCCGCTTCGGGCGATGTCCAGGTGCATCTGGGGATGCTCGCGGGCCATGGTCAGCAGCAAGGGCACCATCAGCATGGCGCCCGGTCCCGAGCCCAGTCCGATGCGCAAGGCGCCGGCCTCGGCGGAGTTGAGTTCGCGCCCAGTGCTCTGCAGGTCTTGGGCGTCTGACAGGAGCCGCCGGGCACGGGGCAGCATGTCCCTCGCATAGGGCGTCAGCTCAATGCGGCGTCCGATGCGGTCGAACAACCGGGCCCCCCATTCGTCTTCCAGGGCCTGGATGCTGCGGCTGAGGGCCGGTTGGGTCAGAAACACCCGTACAGCGGCTTTGCTGAAGGAGCCCGCTTCGGCCAAGGCGACGAAGTGTTTCAGCTGGACCAGGGTCATCGAACACCCCCGAGGATTTGATCCATGAGATTAATGCATCGTAATTGAATAAACAATGCATTGGACGCAAATCTCTCCCGTTTCTACATTCACGTCAAAGAGGCCAAGACGCCCACGAATCCATGCCCCATGACCCCATGTGACCACCCCAGACGTGCAGGAGACCCTCTTATGAACACCATGATCCGCCGCGCCTTCGCGCAGACCCTGGCCGCCGCCTTCCTTTGCGCCGGCGGCCTGGCCCAGGCCCAATCCACCAAGCCGCTGAACCTGATGGTGCCCTACCCGGCCGGTGGCCTGTCCGATGCCATTGCGCGCATCGTGGAACGCCCCCTGGCCAAGACCCTCAACCAAATGGTCATCGTGGAAAACCTCGGTGGCGTGGGCGGTGCCTTGGGCGCGCAAAAGGTGCTGGGTGCACCGGCCGATGGCCATTACCTGTACCAGGGCTCGCCCAATGAGCTGATCCTGGCCCCGCTGGCGCTGCAGGCGGTGAAGTACAAGGCCGAAGACTTTCGTTTCGTCCAAATGATCGGCACCTGGCCGCTGGCGGTGCTGGCCCGGCCTGGCCTGAACGTGAACACCGTGGATGAACTGGTGGACCTGGCCAAGCGCTCGGCAGCATCGGGCAAGCCCTTGAGCTATGGCAGCGTGGGCATGGGCTCGCTCTACCACGTGCTGGGCGCGCACTTTGCTCAGAAGATCGGTGCTGAGATGGTGCACATCCCCTACTAGGGCATGGCCCGGCTGCTGCAGGACATGGGCGGTAACGCCGTGGATGTCTCCTTCCTGGTGGTGGGCGAACAGACCATCGGCCTGGCCGATGCGGGCCGCTTGAAGGTGCTGGCCACCCTGGCGCCGTCTGGCAAGGTAGAGGCGCCCTTCCTGGCCAAGTACCCCAGCATCAACGACAGCAAGTCCATCAAAGACTTCAGCTTCAACACCTGGACCGGTTACTTCGTGCGCAAGGACACGCCCGAGGCCGTGGTGCAGCACCTCAACCGGGCTTTGTCCAGCGTCATGGGCGATGGCGAGGCCAAGGCGGGGCTGACCAAGATCGGCGGCAGCATCCCCCCGATGCTCAGCCTGGCCGAAGCCGACCGTGAGTACGCCGCGCAGACCGCACGCTTTCGCGCCATTGCCCGCGCCATCAAGCTCGAGGCTCAGTGAGCCTGAAGCGCGCACAAGCCCGCCGCCCCACTCAAAACCCCAGCACCCCGTGACCACCGTCCTCGAAGAGCTGCGTTCCAAGGCCGAAGCCTTCACCGCTTTGCGCCGCGAGATCCACCGCTTTCCGGAGTTGGCTTTTGAGGAACACCGGACGTCGGAGACGGTGGCACGCAAGCTGCAATCCTGGGGTTACACCGTGACCAGGGGTGTGGGCGGCACCGGCGTGGTGGGCACGCTGCGGCGCGGCACCTCTGGCCGCGCCTTGGGCCTGCGTGCAGACATGGACGCCTTGCCGATTGCCGAGGAAAGCGGCCGCGCCTGGACCAGCACCCGGCCGGGCCTGATGCACGCCTGTGGCCATGACGGCCACACGGCCATGTTGCTGGCTGCGGCGCAGCACCTGGCGCAAACCGAGGGCATCGACGGCACCCTGCACCTCATCTTCCAGCCGGCCGAAGAAGGTGGGGGTGGTGCCCTCAAGATGATGGAAGACGGCCTGTTCGAGCGGTTCCCCTGCGACGCCGTCTTTGCAATGCACAACATGCCCGGCGTGCCTCAGGGTCACCTGTGGCTGCGCGAAGGCCCAATGATGGCCTCCAGCGACTACGCCACCATCACGCTTCACGGCACCGGCGGCCACGGCGCGATGCCCCACAAGGCCGCGGACCCGATCGTGGCGGCGGCCAGCCTGGTCTTGGCCCTGCAGACGGTCGTCTCGCGCAACGTTGACCCCCAGGACTCTGCCGTGATCACCGTGGGCGCACTCAATGCCGGCAAGGCCAACAACGTGATTCCCGCACAGGCCGTGTTGGAGCTCAGCGTGCGCGCCCTGAACCCGCCGGTGCGCGCCCTGCTGCGCCAGCGCATCCACGACCTCTGCAATGCCCAGGCCGCCAGCTTTGGCGTGCGGGCGGAAATCGACTGGCGTCCCGGCTATGCCGTGTTGGTAAACGCCCCTGAGCCCACCGAGTTTGCCCGTGGCGTGGCCCGCGAACTCGTGGGCGTGGAACGGGTCAATCCGCAAGCACCGGCGCTCACCGGCAGCGAAGACTTTGCCTTCATGCTGGAACGCGTTCCCGGCAGCTACCTGCTCATCGGCAATGGTGATGGCCCCGGCAACTGCATGGTCCACCACCCGGGCTACGACTTCAACGACGACAACATCGTGGTGGGCAGCGCCTACTGGGTGTTGCTGGCCAGGCGCTTCTTGGCGCCAGCCCTCGAAAACCCACACGGCACGGCGGTGCAACAGGATTTCAGCACCACGATCTGATCCAATCCCAACCGCAGGAGAGTGTTGGGCGCCTGCCCAACCCCCGAAGGCGCAATCTCCCATGAACGCTCAGGGCCAACACTGCAACACACCAATGCCGTCTGGAGAGCCGTCACGCAGGTGACGCACCGAAGGAGCAAGGCGCCGCACCAGCGGTGGCTGAATCTCTCAGGTACCAAGGACAGGGGGAGCGGCACCGCAGCGCCAAGGGCGCTGTGTACTGCTCAGGAGCCTGTTCATGAAAGTTCTCGTTCTCGGCGCCGGTCTGCTCGGCGTGACATCGGCCTACTTCCTGCGCCAGCAGGGCCATGACGTCACCGTCATCGACCGCCAGGCCTCGCCGGCGGCCGAAACCAGTTTTGCCAACGGCGGCCAGATCTCGGTGAGCCACGCCGAGCCCTGGGCCAATCCCAGCGCACCGCTGAAGGTGCTCAAGTGGTTGGGCCAGGAAGATGCCCCGCTGCTGTTCCGCATCCGTGCAGACATGCGCCAGTGGATGTGGGGCCTGCAGTTCATGCGCGAGTGCACCCCCGCGCGCACACGCCACAACATCGAGCAGATCGTGCGCCTGGGCACCTACAGCCGCGACACCCTGCAGCAACTGCGCGCCGAGCGCGGCATCCAATACGACCAGCGCACCCAAGGCATCCTGCACTTCTACACCAACCCCAAGGAATTCGAGGGTGCCGAAGCCCCGGCCGCACAGATGCGCGCCTTGGGCTGCGACCGTCGCGTCATCAGCGCCGACGAGGCCGTCAAGCTTGAGCCGGCCTTGGCTCACATCCGCCCCCAGCTGGCCGGCGCCACCTACACCGCCGAAGACGAGTCGGGCGACGCCAACCAATTCGCCCGTGAACTGGTCAAGCGCTGCGAACATGACGGCGTGCAGTTCCTGATGAGCCACACCATCACCGCGCTGCGCGAAGTGGGCGGTGAGATCGACCACGTGGAAGCCACCGACAGTGAAGGCCGCTTCCAGCGCATCAAGGCCGATGCCTATGTGTTGGCCATGGGCAGCCTGTCGCCCCTGTACGCCAAGCCCCTGGGTATTGAGCTGCCCATCTACCCGGCCAAGGGCTACTCCGTGACCATGCCGGTCAAGGACGCCCGCATGGCGCACCAGGTGTCTTTGACCGATGACGAATACAAGCTGGTGTTCTCGCGCCTGGGTGACCGCCTGCGCATTGCCGGCACGGCGGAATTGAACGGCTACGACCGCGGCCTGAACCGGGTGCGTTGTGAGGCCATCGTGCTCCGCGTGGCAGAGCTGTTCCCCTGTGCGGGCCACCTCGACCAGGCGCAGTTCTGGACCGGCCTGCGCCCGGCCACGCCGAGCAACGTGCCCATCATTGGCCGCTCCAAGGTGAAGAACCTCTTCCTGAACACCGGCCACGGCACCTTGGGCTGGACCCATGCCTGCGGCTCGGGCAAGAGCATTGCACGCATCGTCAGCGGCTTGCAGCCGGAGGTGAACTTCGCCTTCACCGGGCTGCCCAAGCCTTCGGCGGCGGTGCCTGCGCTGGCGGCTTCGGCCCATTGATCCTGTGCGGCCTGCTCACAGGTTCCTGATGTAAGTAAGCGCTTATGTACGTGGTGTGGCTGCTAGGCCGGGGCGGCCGCTGCCACACCTTGAGGCCGCCACAAGGGCATGCGGCTTGGAGCACACTGGGGGATTC